>JACCDZ010379631.1_pt1 | contig 11744 bp, 5 predicted proteins | sample 7449551 | NCBI WGS metagenome assembly JACCDZ01 (sample SAMN15323452, study PRJNA562643) | freshwater metagenome | isolation source: river surface water | place: USA:Blue River Watershed | collected 2017-08-18
ATGCACCCGCATCCGGGCGCTACGCTGCCAAAACGCGTTACCGCCAAGCCGATGCACCGTGCGAGCTGAGCTACAACGACGAAGGCGAGCTGGTGCTCGCCTTTGATGATCCTCAGTGGGCCGTCACACCCGGCCAATCGGCTGTGATGTATGACGGCGAGGTGTGTATGGGCCGCGGGGTCATTGCCAGCGCTGCAGCGCTGAACGCAACCCCTACCTGAGTGGCCCGCGGCCTTACCAGCCGCGTACTCGCCGCGTTGGCTTTACTTGAGAGCAGCTGCAGCAGCTGGCACTTTGGCTTCTACTTTCTTAGTGGCATCCGTCTTCACCACAGCGGGTTTTTCTTTCACCACTTTTTTGGCTTCGGCTTTAGCCGCTGGCGCGGCTTCAGCTTTGGCAGTTGCAGCGGCCACAGCAGGTGCGGCGGTTGCGGGTGTTGCCACTGGTGCAACGGGTGAGGTTGCGAACGCGGCAGCAGAGAACGCACCAACGATCAAAGAGGCAATCAACTTGTTCATACAAAATTTCCTTTGAGGTTTTGAACAACTCCAATATCGGAGTGATCAAACAACGGGGGCTAATACACACCTGTTGACGCAAATATTTAATTATTTTGGTCAACGTTTTGACGTGCGTTTCGTTGTGCCGGTCTAACCAAAACGCCAAATTTGCCAATAGACTTCTTGCATGGTTTCCATTTTTCACTTTCACGCGTATGCCTAACTGGGGCGTCTTCGTTGCACGCGTGCTCAGCGCCATTGGCTCGTGGTTAGACGCGAGCAATTTACGCAACCGCGTCTACCAATTGCAAGAAGAAAACGAAATCATGCGCGTGGCGCTGGAAGACATTCAGCGCATGGATGCAGAGGGGCGCATCGGGTGGATTGCACAAGAGACATTGCACAACGTCAAAAAATACTGACACTCGCCTCAGCCAAAAGAGTAGCAACTTACCTCTAAAGGCAGAATCTACTCGCGCAAGGCCTAGGTGGTAGGTTTGGGTGCTCATGCTCCTCATACTGCATCAAGCCAAGCACTCCCCCAATCAGCGAGGCTATGGTTAAGCGTCCATTCCAACTAAGTAGAAAAGCACGAATGACTCGGTAGTCAAATGCCCACGTCATTTGACCTGAGGGTTGTTTTTGAGCCAGTCAAACATGATCGATTGAGATTGGGGTTTGACAACGTATTTTTCAAAAGGATGGACGTATTGAATGCCTGCACCTGCTGCACCTGCTGCACCTGCCGCTATTGAGCCGCCTGTGTAAAGAAGGACGGGATTGAATGTGACAATCCCTACACCAGCCAAACCCACTCCGACAAGACCACCACCGATTACGGCAACACCCGCCGTCTTGCTATACGTCACCGGATCTCTCCAGTCATTAACTTGCCCCAGATAGTTGGCACCTGCGTTGGTCACGCTGTTTTTCATCACGCTGTTGCTAACTGGCGAGCCCAGCGACACAAAACTCAGGTTGTCATAGCTGTGGCCGTACATCACACCCGCCTGTAGCGCTTTTCTGGCATCTTCATTGCCAGCACTGTGCGTGACAATCAATGTTTGGCCCTGCGCGTTGAGTGTTCTGTAGGTGTACTCATTGAGCACATCTTTCTTGCTCAAGCTGTTAGGTAGGTACTCACCCACGTCCCCCGTCAGCCCTTCGGTCCCATTGTTGATGTACCCGGTGTTCACTCCCCCCAAGGTCTTGGACAGCGCTTGTGCGCTCACGCCTGCATCCTGTCGTGTGTTATCCATGCCTGTTTGCACAAATACCCTCGCTTGTCCGTTGATGTTCACGTAACCCACGTCGCTCTCCTTAGCAATGGCTGTTCTGTCGTTGGGATTTCTCAAATCTTGAATACTGCTGCCGGTCATGTTTTGCGCAGAGCTGTCTTTGACCACAATGGGCGCATCTGTTTTACCGATACCTGCAATCAACTGGTTGAGCACCTCGGGATTTTCTGCGGCCAGCTTGCGAAGATCATCGTCTGTCAGGTTGATGATCTTGTCATTGTCTTTGCTGTCACGCGCAATAATTTTCCCCTTGTAGTGATACAAATAGTTATTCAGCGCCGCATTCGTACCCATCTGGGAAGCCACATTCACTGCAGCTGCGCTGTTAGGCCCGCCAACCATCGCACCCGCCACGGCGCTCATCGTTGTTGCCAACTTGAGTGCGCCACCGGCATCCATACCGCTTTCTGTCGCAAACTTCGCACTCAATTCCCCCACCACGGCCCCCACAGCACCTGCACTGCATCCACCGCTGTTGCCAGTAGTTGCAGCTCCACCAACGCAACCCGCCAAGGCATGCGCCATAGCTTGCGTGTAACTGTTCAATGCGGGGTTCTTGCCGCTGGCTGCATCACCAATGCTGTTCGCCGCCTGTGCCATACCCGCTGTGATGAGTGCACTGCTCAGCGCCGTGCTCAACGTGTCTTCATTCAACGGTGTGCCGTTGATGGCGCTGCTCACCACGGCGCTGGCCATGTTGTTGGTCACGTTTTGCATGAGGTTGGCTGCAAACTTGTCCACCGCTTGTGTGGTGCTGATGGCTTGCGCGTTAGCCCCTGTTTGGCCTGTGGCGGTGGGCGTGCTGCCCAGTTCTGTGAGCACACCAGCCGTCACCATGGCAGTCAACACGCCTTTGACGTTTTGGCTGCTACCCATGTCTTTGAGGGTCTTGCCTATGTCGCCACCGTTGTTCACAAAACTCACGCCTGCGCTTGAGGCCAGTGCAGCAAAACCTGCATTGGCTGCTGCGCCATAAACGGTGCTGCCCATCAAAGTGGCTTGGGTCGCCGCTGTGCTGGCCGTTGCAGCAGTGCTGGCTGTGCCACCCAACAACTCAGCCCCCATATTGCCTGTGTACGCCGCAATGGCAATTGCCAACAGCGCCGCCCCCGCAGGCGTCAGCCCCTCTTGGCTGTACTCCCATTTGTCATAGGCCAGCTTGACTTGGGTCCAGTTCACCTTGGGGTTTTTGGCCAGCTCGCCGATGTAGGCCATGCCCGGTTGCTGGCTCAGTTGCAGCACTTGGCTTTTAAAGTCACCCTCGGGTATCACCACCGTGGTGTTGATGCCATTGGCAATGTTCACCTTGCCTTTGATTTGCGTTTGGTTCAACGTTTGCGTCGTCTCACCTCGACCCGACATCTCTTGATACACACCCGCTGTGGTGGTTTTTTCTGTATGGCTGGTTTGCGTGGTGTTGGTGCTGCCACCCAATATCAACTCACCGTCTTTGCTGGTGTCTGCGCCCGCGCTGCGCACAAAGTCCACTTTGGGTGCCGTCAGGATCGCGCCTTGCACATCAGTCACTGCGCCCACGCCCACACGCACGGCCTCATCTGATGTCAGCCTTGTTCCCAAGGCTTCGCTCTTGATGGTGGTGTCGGTGCTGCTGCTTTTGCTGTAGGTGATGCCCAATACGCCAGAGCTGGTTTGGCTGTTTTTTGTGTACTGATGCACCTCTTGCACGGCATACAGCTGTGTGTTGTTGACGCCTTCGAGCTGCACCAGTTGCGAGCCGTCTAGCTTGGCACCTTCGCTCTTGACGTTATTGCCCAGCACCACCACTTGGTCGCCACTGATTTGTGTGACTTGTGCGGTCTTATCTAGGGTCTCATGTTGAGTGGTGGTGGTTTTGCTTTTGAGGACGTTGCCGCTTGAACTGCTGGTGGTCCAGTTGTGTTGCTCGGTATCGGTGTTGTAGCCCAAGGTCACATCACCCGCCGATGTCACTTTGGCTTGGCCACGGTCGGTTTTGATGTCCGCAGAGACGATGTTCACGCTTTGTTTGCCGTAAACCTCGACGCCTGTGCCGCCTTGAATGAGGGTGCGCTCGGTTTGCAGGTTTTGACGTACATCACTACCGCTTTGTGTCTTGCTATAGGCCTGTTGGCTGGTGATATCAACTTTGCCGTTCGCCGTGACGGTGGCTTGTTGACCCGCTTGCATTTGAAGGCTTTGGGCTTTGATGTTTTGGTCGGCATCAATCAACGCGTTACCACCTGCGTTGATTTGCACGCCTTTGACTTCCTCGACTTGGGTGTTACTGGCTGCTGGCTTGCCCTTTAGTTTGGTCAGCAGATCACCAAAAAGGCCACCGCCACCTGGTGCACCTTTGATGTTGACGTTTTCACTATCGACCACGGCTTGCAAATCCACATTGCCTTTGAGCGACGTCAACTTAAAGTCGCCCTCCGCATCTAGCTTGCTGCCTTGCGCCACCACATCTTTAGTGGCCTCAATGGTGAGATTACCGCCAGACTGCACATTGGTGGTTTCGTAGCGCACTTCGTCTTTGCTGCTGCCGTCCCCTCGCACGATATGCGCTTCGTGTTTTTCTGCGTTCAGGGCAATGTTGCCACCTGCACTCAAGCGCGCATCACCCGCGGCTTTGACCTGCACCGCAGCCAAGGTCAAGTCGTTGACGGTGTCAATGCTCAGCCAGCCACCGCTTTGAATGCTGGCTGACTTCAAGTCCACGCTGTCGGCCACGATAGCCACAGCTTTGCCGCCGCTGTAGCTGCCGCCGCCGCTGACCTTGCCTGATGCGTTGATGACCAAGCTGTTGGTTGCGGCTAAGGTGCCGCTGTTGTTCAGTTCGCGCGTGGTGATGGCCACGTCTGTGCCCACAATACGGGCACCCTTGTTGTTGTCGTTGTTGTCGATGTCGGCTTTGGCCAAGTACACCTTGGGCACCAACACACGCTGACCATCGACCACTTGCCACTCGGGCCAGACGATGGGCTGGGTCAGCGCGGCTTGTTGCTCGGCGCTCAGGCTGTCGCCAGCAGACAGGCCAAACTTGGCTTGGGCCAACAGGCCTGCATCCATGAGGCCCATCATCATGTCGTAGTCGCTGTCTGTGCCGACGGCCAAATGGGTGCGGCCAGTGAGGGCGTAGAGCTGGTCTTGCACGAGTTGGGTTTCATACCAAGCATCGCCTAAGCGTTTGAGGCCCACGGGCATGAGGCCTAAGCGGGTGAGCAAGTAGTCTGAGCCTGCAAACTTGTTGTAGACGGTGTATTGCCCATTCGTAGCTGGGGTGTACAGGTCGCTGCGGCCTTTGATGAGGTAGGGCGAGGCTGGATCGGCCACCACAAACAAACCAGTTTTGCCATTGGGCAGCACGTATTGACTGAAATCAAATTTCCCACTCGGAGTGAGCACGATGCCGTCTGACAAAGTTTTAGGACTGCCTAATTTCAAGCTCGGCGCACTGCTTGCTGCACTGGCCGATGGGCCGTTGACAACGCCAAAGCGATCGACAAATGCACGCGTGAGTGGCGACTGTGCGCCAGATCGCTCATCGATCGTGACCACGCGTGAATCACCGGATAGCCCCGCAAATCCATCGCGGGTGTCGATGGTTTGGTTGTCGATGCTCGTTGCAGTGACGGTGGCTGTGGCACCGGCGGCGATGACGCCACCCCATGTTTCGCTATGGCTGACGGTTTGATGGCAGTTAAAGCATGCAGCTTTGACCACCATGTTTTCGGTTTGAATGGCACCGAGTGAACGGTTTTTGAGTAGGCGCGTACCAATGGTGGCGTTTAGGCGGGCCGAGATGATGCCGTAGTCGTTGTTGAGCTCATCAGCTTTGATGTTGAGGTTTTTGCCAGCCAATATTTCTGAGGCTTTTCCGTCAGCGTTGAACGTGTCTTTGGCAATTGTGCGAATTTGCGTGCTGGTGCTGATTTTTTCGACAATGCCGCGTGCATTTGAAGTGGGCACGACAGCACGATTAGTGACGGTGTTGGCGCGCAGGTCAATGTCGCCTTGCGCTTCTATGCGGCCTATGTAGTTGAGGATGCTGGTGGCGTTGTCGCCTGCTGGATTGCCCTGCATGGTGATGTCACCCAGAGCATAGAAACGGCCTTGGTGGTTGACGATGTCGACACCATAGTGTTTTTGATGGCCCACGCTAAATATGAGTGCTTGGTTTTCTAGGCTGGTGGCGGTGGTGGTGGTCAAGTCACCGCCGCTGGCGAGGGTGGCTTGGTTAAGAAGACGGTTGGCTTTGATGTCCAGGCTGTTATTGCCTTGCACCATGCCTGTGTTGCCTAGCTCAAGTGAGGTGGCGTTGGTTTTGCCCGCAAGGCTTGTGGCGTTGCCTGTGATCGTGCCTGAGTTGGTGAGGCTGTCCGCTTGGATGGTGAGGGTGTCGTCACCCTGCACACGACCCGTCACGATCAAAGTGTCAGCCGTTAGCTTGGTATTTTTAGACTGAACCTGTTGGTCGATTTCCAACTGCTTAGCGGTCACCGTGAGGTCTTTGCCTGCTTGCATTTGTCCGGCTAATACGTTTCCGGCGGCAGTCACGGTCAGGTTGTTGGTTGCAGCCAATTTACCTTGGCGGTTATCAAGCAAACCAGCTCCAGTGGTCACACTGAGGTTATGGCCCGCTTGGACTTGCGAACTGGCTGCTGGCAACACAATTTGCGGCGGGGTAGGTACCGTGAGTTCTGCTGGGTTGTTGCCAGGTTGCGTAGGGTTGGCACCTGCCGTGCCGAAGTCGATGGCAGGCACTGCAGCCTGAGCATCTGCCAATGCTTGTTGTGCCTTGGTGCTTGCAGCTTGCGCAGATTGGTTGGCTGTGCTTGCCGCGTTCACGTCGCTTTGCGCTTTGGCAATGGCGGCAGCGGTGCTGGTTTTGTCGGCCTGGAGTCTGGTCAACGTGGCTTGTGCTGTCGTCAATGCGGTGGCTGTTTGGGTGGCCGTTGCGGCGGCTTGATCAGCCGCAGTTTTGGCGTTGGTCACAGCAGCTGATGCTGCAATATCTGCCTCCCAGTCGTATGTGCTTGTGGCTGTTGTTGCACCCGTCGTGGCTTTGGATTTGTCAAAGAACTTCAAAGTACCAACGCTTGACAGCTGCGCGCTGGATGCGTCTGTTACCAAGGCGTTGGCCGTCAGGTCTACATTGCCGGTGCCGCTGATGTTTCCTTTGACGTTACGCAGCAAGCCCGTGCTCACACTGTCGGCTGTTGCTGCGATGGTCAGTTGGCTGGGTGAAACTAAGGGATCGCGGGTGCTGGTTTGAAGTATTTGACCCTCCGTGTTGTCAATGTCACCGCCTTTGACCGTCAGGTTTTGTCCTTGGCCTTCAATTTGACCTTTGGCATTGCTCAAAGTACGGGTGGCTTGCACAAGCGCGCTGCCTGAGCCTTGATGCAAGATCAGGCCTTCTTGGTTATCGATGTCTTGGGTGGCGGTAATGCGCATATCACCCTTGCTACTGAGCGTGGATTTGGCGTTGCGCACATTTGTGGCTGTGATATCCAAGTTGCCACGTGCTAGCACACGTCCGTTTGTGTTGTCGAACGTACCCGTAGAAATTTCTACTTTGCCGCTGTCTGCACGTGCACTGGCCCATGTGACATCGGTGCTGATTTGATTGCTGTTGCTGACTTGATCGAAGCCTTTGAGCGTCACACGGTCAGCGGCAATAACGCCACTGTTTTTGACTTCTGTGGCTTGGGTGCTTGTGTAAGCCGTGGCATTGAGGCTTTGCACTTCAATGCGGCCCGTGTTGTCGAGGGTCTGTGTATTCAGTACGACATCGCCCCCAGTAAGGCTGCCTGAGTTTTGCACGCTCAAAACTTGGCTAGCCGTGAGGCCCCCGATCGCTTCGAGTTTGCCTGCGTTGTTGAGCCTGTGTGTTGTTAACGTCGTCTCACCATCCACATTGATGCGGCCTAAGTTGTTAAGTGTCGTTGCCGTCACGGCAGCATCGCCGCTTGCAGCGATGACACCTATCCCGAGGTTGACCAAGCGGTCTGTTTGCAGATTGAGTTGGTTCGCGGTGAGCGTGCCTGTGTTTTCTACTGAGCTGAGTTTGCGCGCTGTTAATTTGCCCTTGCTCACCAGCGACCCGCTTTGAATGAGCGAAGCAGCTTCTAGGTCAACCGTTTGATCTGCAGCCAAACTGCCGGCGTTATTGATGGCATTGGCTTTGATCGTTAATGTGTTTGCTGCTGTCAGCGTTGCGGTGCTGGTGTTAGTCAACGCATCAGTCACTGTCGTTGTCACGCCATTGGCGTACACCTTGCCAGAGTTGTTGAGGCTTGATGCATTGATGACCAAGGTTTCATCGGTCACTATTTCACCCGCGTTAGTCAAAGCGCCAGTGACGATGGTTCCAGTTTTTTTTGCGTTGATCTTGCCGCTGTTTTGAAGGCTGTTGCTCGTGACGGCCAAGTTTGCATTTGCGCCAATGGTGCTTGTGGTTTGGTTACTGATTGCCCCCGTCATCGAGACGGTGACATCTTGCCCCACCAATGAGCCAGCGTTGCTGAGGGTGTCGCCGGTCACATCCAGCTTACCTACGGCTACGATGCTGCCACTTTGGGTTAGGTTTTTGGTATTGGCTTGGATGTTGCCTTGTGCACTGGTTTTTCCTGAGTGCGTCAATAAGCCATCGGTGTTGATCGATACATTGCCTGCGCTCACCAAGGTGCCGTCGATGCGCACACCAATGCCAGCACCAGTAGCGACTAGGTTAATTTGGTTGGCATACATGCCGCCCAACTGAGACACGTCAAATGAGCCCAAGTTGCTGGATGTGGCGGCATTGACTTTGAGCGTGTCATAGGCGATGTCGTTGTTGCCTGCGACGATGTTCAATTGGTCGGCATGTATTGCACCTTGTATGTTGATGGCTTGTGAGAGTAAGTCAATTCGACTTTCTGGAGTGCTCATGCCATCTGCACCAATCGTGATCGTGCCTTGACGAACTTTCAACCCATCAAGCTGACCAGCGCTGCCCCAAATAGCTGTGCCTGTACTCAATGTGCCACGGGTGGTGTTGATGAAGCCACAGCCATTACAAGTGATGCCGTTTTCATTGGCCACGATGACGTCTGCTTTTTTACCTGCCACCTCAATGAAGCCATTGAGCTGCGACTGCTTCGCTCCAATCACTTCGTTGAGAATGAGTTTGGCTTCTTTGCCTGGTACTAAATTGGGGTTGCCTTCAACCCACCCAGCCAATGACGTGTTGCTGTTGTTGGTTGCGTTGTTCAGTATCACACCTTGCTTGCCAACGTTGAAGTCTGAATAAGTGTTGCGCGATACGCCTGCACCATTGGGCGCTGCAATGTTGACCTTGGGCAATCCGTTTTGGGTTTGATCCACATAGGCACGACGCCCATCATTGGGAGTACCAGCGTTAATGACCACTTGAGCAGTCGCCAAGATAGGCGATGCGCAATAAGCGACCAACATCAGTGAAGCAATGCGACGGCGGAAATTTGTGGGGTGTAAAGCTTGCATGTGGATGCTCCTGCTTAAAGGGCAACGCTCAAGTGGGCAAGCCACTTTCCGCGTGATTCTTGGTTGAACTCTTCTGGGCGGCTGACTGCGCGCGTGTAGGTGATGTCTGCTTTGAGGTTGCCCTGCTCAGCACGAATACCCAATGCGTACCCAATCACATGGTGTTGACTGACGGTTTGTGCGGCATTGGGTTTGACATGCCCAGCATCCAAGCCCACATAGGGTGTGATGCCAAACGTGTCCCACTTGAAAGCGCGGCTTTCTAGATCGTTGCGCAGCCACACTCCCGAAGTGCCGAACAGGCTGTTGTCTTGAAAACCGCGCACGTTGTATCGACTACCGACATATATTTGCCCTAAGGTAGGTGTGGCATCTGTGCCTGTTTGGCCTTGCAAACTGGTGCGCCATAAACCCGCGTTATCTGGCAATGGAACCGACCATGAAATTTGCGCCTTGGTCAGCCCGTACTTTGGATCTGTGCCACCCGGAATGGATTGCATGGCGTTAAACCAATCTGTTCCTTGGTCATACCGCAGCTGCCAATCCAAAACCCGATTGCCAAAATATTTCTTAGCTTTAATGCCAGCGTAAAACACACTTAATCGTCGGTACTGGCTTTCAATTTCAATGTTGTTGGTGTAGCTGCGTTGAGTGGTGAAGTCGACGCCAGATATGAAGCTGTATTTACTGCCTTGATCGCGCGCAAATAAATATTCGTAGGACAAGCCACCTTTGCTGGAGTGTGTTTGCAGCAGATAGCTTTCGTTGATGCCAGGCAATATGAAGCTGGTATGAAATGTGGACGCTGCCAGAGCAAACAAGTGATAGCCGCTAGAGATGAGGTAGTTCATCGTGAAGCCCTCAAACTTGGCATCTAAGGTACCTGCATCAAGATTGCGGTTGTAGCCCAACGCCAGCTGGTCATTGCGCATCAGCAAGTTATCTAGCGCAAGCTCTGTATTGCTGCGCCAATGGCCCATGGCCCTATTGCCGCTGTTGTCGACCATTTGTGTGATGCGCCAAGTTTTCTTTTGAACCAACTCAACTACGACATCTGATGTGCCCGGCTCTTTGCCTGGATAGAGTTGAAATTTCGCTTCTTGCGATGGAATTCGATTGAAGTTCTCTAGGCCCTGCTCAAGATCACGAATGCTCAATACATCGCCTGCTTGGCTTGGAAATGCGGCGGCTAATCTTGCGTCTGTCGGTGCGTCTTTGTATCGATAACCGTCAATGCGACCAGCGATGATGCGCAGCACCAACTCGCCTTGCGACAAGTCTTGTTCTGCCGCATAGGCACGGGTAGTGGTGAGGCCTCGTTGTTGATACCAGCGGTTAAGGTCACCCAACAGAGCGTTGACCTCATCTGCAACCAAACATTGCCCCACATAAGGCGCGAGTACTTCTTGCGGCTCGCCGCCTATTGAGTCAGGGTGCCCCTCGAGTCGAATTTTTTGAATGAGTCGGCAATTTGACGTCGATGTGTTCGTTTGGCGGGGCAGCGCTGTTTCTGGCTTGTCTTGTAGAAAGACATCTGCATTGAGAGGCTCTCGCCGAGTGGCGCCCTGTACTGCACGCTCATGCTGGCGAATCAATGCATCGACAGGGGTTGGCTGCGCTAATGCTGCGGTTGCACCGACCAGAACCCAAATGGCAATGTGCCCAACCCTTTGTAGGTTTTTCTTATTCTCAGCCAGCCACATGAGTCACTCTCTAAAGCTTTGTTAGCCTTAAATAGTAACTATATATAACTACAAATTAATAAACGGGACTTCTCTTAAATTTAATCAAGTCTCAATTTACGTGTTCAGACGGCATGCATGGCATCAAATAGAAAAAGGCCAGTACACCATTTAGTACTAGCCTTTGGTTGAATGTTTTCAGACTAGGGGGCTTAGAAGGGAATGTCGTCATCCATGTCGTCAAAACCACCCTTGGCAGGCGCAGGCGCCGCAGGGCGTTGCGCTGCTGGTGCAGCAGCACGAGGTGCGGCTGCTGGGCGGCTGTAACCACCGCCGCCTTCTTCGCCACCACCGCTTGGGCCGCCCATGCCTTCACGGCCGCCCAAGAGTTGCAACTCGGTGGCAATGATGTCCACGGTGTTTTTTTCCACGCCTGTGGTTTTGTCGGTGTACACGCCGTATTTCAAGCGGCCTTCCACGTAAATGGGGCGGCCTTTTTTGACATATTCGCCAGCGATTTCGGCCAAGCGGTCATAGAACGTGACGCGATGCCACTGTGTGTCTTCAATCATCTCGCCGCTGTTTTTGTCTTTGCGGCGGCTTGATGTGGCCACGCTCACGTTGGCCACGGCTTGGCCGCTGGGCAGGTAGCGCACTTCGGGGTCGCGGCCGCAGTTGCCGACGAGGATGACTTTGTTAACGGATGCCATGGGTAAATTCCTCCAGATATGGGCTAATTATGGGGTCTTTGCGGAAGGGGCCGGACGCTTAGGCGCCGC
>JACCDZ010751941.1_pt1 | contig 11744 bp, 8 predicted proteins | sample 7449551 | NCBI WGS metagenome assembly JACCDZ01 (sample SAMN15323452, study PRJNA562643) | freshwater metagenome | isolation source: river surface water | place: USA:Blue River Watershed | collected 2017-08-18
CAAAATACCTGATTATTTCTCTAAATTTAACTTCAGAAATTTTTGAACACTTAATGTACTTATTTATTTGAACCATGACAGTATCTTACCACATCTTTAAATGTGCTTTGATTGTCTAGCCCCAAATTTAATAACAAAACTGAATTTTAACATCAAAAACACTGAACTTTTTGAGCATTTTTTACTACAATTAAAATCTTTTAAGTAAGATTTTAACGTGCAACTAAAGTATGCAGTAATTTTTCTACGGCAAAATATCGACCCAAATTTAATATATATCACGCATCATCATTACTTATAGTAACTTGCTGGATAAAATTATTATACTTATAATTTACCGTGGAAAGCTTGGTCTAAGATTGATGATTTTAGATCGAGCAGATTTTGCATCTTTTGCTGTTGAGCTGATTTTACTTGCTCGATTTTTGCGGATATATTATTCAAATATTTAACCACTTCTAATTGCTTGCTATATTCAGGAACAGGCACATTTAACCTTTTAAATGTTTTCATATTTGTTCGTGGCATTTTTGCTCCCATGGAATCATTATTTAAAAAGTTTACAGTCATAGGATTTCTTAAAAAATAAGATAAGAAATGCTTGCACAAATTATTGTGTGGCTTAATAACTACTAACTCAGTCGTTGCACAGCCATTGACTTCTGGTACCGTTACTTTATTCAAATATGGCCTCAGTTTTGAATATAAAACACAATTATTATCAAATAAAACGGAAGTCCCTATTACTCCAGACTCAGAAACAGTTCTATAATTGATAATTTTTCCTGTATTAGCTTGAATATCCTCAAGCGACAAATAAATTAAATCAGGATTATTGATAGCCACAATATTTTTGCCACCAAAATCTACAGTTTTATCTAGCTCTAATAAAGGAGAGTTTTGTTCGAGGTCGGAGAAAACATCATTGAGGACGCTATTCATGAAATTGTCGGCCGCATCAATATTTTTCTGAAGTAAGGCAATTGCTTTATCAATACGCTCAAATAAAGCATCTAGTTTCTGTACTATCCTTTTTTGCTCAGCAAGCTGTGCAACTGGAATGTTGAATTCTTTTAATGCTGATTTACTAACTTCTTTAAAAGTAGTTGAGTTAGATAAAGCTGTAATCTCCTTCGTAAAACTCACTAAACAGTATGCCAAATATTGATTATTAAGTGAATCGTTACAAATAAAATTTGTAAACCCTTGATTTGTCGACAATTCAATTGTGTTTATGGCTATTTTACCTATTGTAGCACGACTGCTAAATAGCACCGCTCCAATAGGAAGTAATCTAGCAGAGCTCTTTTCCAACCCTAATTGTGTAATTTTATCCTTTGAATTCGCAATGCTATTAATTTCTCCAATATTTCCTAAATCCGTAGGTGATAACCAAACTATATTGCCATTTTCCCAATAATCTATAATATTTCTAGATGGTGTACCACCACCAACTAGAGATGTAACCTCGCCAAGTTTCTTCCACTCCCAGCCATCCGGCAATTGATATAATTCACTCATCAATACCCTCCTGATGCCGACTTTTCGCATATTCAATAGCTTGATGTAATTTACGTTGCAATAATTCCTTAGATGGTAACACCGTTAAATACTCGGCAACATGAATACCGCTTTTTTCTAGCTCAAGTAATTCAATCTGCTCTTCTTTTTTGCCTGTACACAAGATAATCCCAATTGGACTTTGCTCATCAGGTTGTTTCTCATATTTATCCAACCAGCGCAAATATAACTCCATTTGCCCCTTATACTCAGGCTTAAAATCGCCAATTTTGAGGTCAATTGCAATAAGTTTTTTTAGTTTGCGATTATAAAATAATAAATCAATATAGTAATCATCATTATCAAGCATGATTCTTTTTTGCCGAGCGACAAAAGTAAATCCATTACCAAGCTCTAATAAAAACTCTTCGAGTTGATGCAAAATAGCATCTTCCAAATCCTTTTCTAAAAACCGATCTTTGATATCCAAAAAATCCAGTAAATACGGATCTTTTAAAACTACATTATCTTTAACAATGCCTTTTTCAAGTTCGGCTAACTCATGCTTTATTAGTTCAGCAGGTTGTTTTGATAATGCAGTTCGTTCATAAAGCATCGAATTTACCCGCTCACGAAATACACGCACACTCCATTTTTCATTTTTGCACATCTGTAAATAAAAATCGCGTTTGGTTTCATCCGCAATAGGCAAAACTACTAAAAAATGCGTCCATGACAATTCTCGTATCAGTGATACGACTTTTTCTTTGCTAAAAACATTAGCAAATTGCATTATTCTTCGTAAATTTTGTTCTGCAAAACCCTTGCCAAATTCAGTCTGTAATTGTCGTGATAGTGTCGCGACAATTGACTTCCCATAATCCGCACGATTATTATTTAAAATATCTTGATTGATAGTATTGCCAATCTGCCAATACATCATAGTCAAAATACTATTCACGCTTTGAATAGCATTGTTTTTTGATTCAATAACTATTTGGCGGACATTGTGAATCAGTTTATGTTCTAGGCTGATATTATTCATTGATAGCCTTACCTTGCAAAATCGCTTCAATTTCAGTCATTAGCTCATCAATTTGCGCATTATTTTGCTTAATAGTCGCGACCAGTTCCAGCGGGGAAACATGCGCTACCGCTTCGGCTTTATTCGGATTTTTGGCAGAGATATCAAAATCTTTGATGTCGTTGACATTAACAATCCAGCTATTAGCAGTAATTTTACGTTCTTGCCAACATGCCAAAAACTCCGCAAAATGTTCGTTTTGGATTGGTTTGTTTTTGGTAAGTTTATACGGCGGATTTACCTCATAATAATAAATCTCAGAAGTTGAGCCGTTGCGATCAAAGAAAATCACATTGGTTTTAACTCCACTATAGGGTAAAAATACCCCACTCGGCAGTGATACTATAGTATGAACATTGAAACGTTCCAATAAATCTTTTTTGACGGCTTGAAATGCGTTATTAGTCTGAAATAAAACACCTTCGGGAATAACCACACCACAACGCCCGTTTACTTTCAGGCTTTTCATCATATGCTGCAAAAATAATAACTCGGTGGCATTCGAGGTTATCGGGAAATTTTGCTGAATCTGTTCTTTTTCTTTACCGCCAAAAGGTGGATTAGCCAAGATACAGTTATAGCGGTCTTTTTCTTCAAACGAGCGGATATCACGGGTTAAAGTATTGGTTTTAGCAATATTCGGTGCTTCAATACCATGTAAAATCATATTCATCACACCCATCACGTAAGATAATGGTGTTTTTTCATTACCAAAAAAAGTATCTTCCCGCAAAAACTTGAGCTGGTCAGTCGATAAATCACGTGGTTTGCTAAGATCATCATTTAGGTAACGAATATGATTATAGGCTTCAATCAGAAAGCCACAACTACCAGCAGCAGGATCATAAATTGTTTCGCCAATCTGAGGATTAACTACCGTCGTAATCATTTTAATCAGTGGGCGCGGAGTATAAAATTCCCCGCTATTACCGCCATCGCTGCCCATATCTTTAAGTAGTTTTTCATATATCAACGATAACTGGAATAAATCGGCTTGGCTATGAAAATTCATCTCATCGATTAAATCCAGTACCTCGCGGAGAGTGTGCCCGTTGGCAATCCGATTATCCAAAAATTCAAAAATTGCGCCAATTTTATAGCGAACAGATTTTACGTCCTCATTGATTGATTTAAAACTACGTAAATAATCAAATAGTCCCAGTTCTTCAGAATCACGGCTGCCATTGACAAACAGCAATAAATCATCTCCGCTTTTGGCATTGATTTTATCTAATTTGCCGTCTTTTTGCGGACACGCCCAGCTATTCCAACGGTATTTCTCATCGAGGATGTAGGTGTATTCTTTACCGTCTAGCAATGCTTCATCATGTTTGGCTTCTTCGTAATCATTAAGATATTTTAAAAACAATATCCAGCTAATTTGCTCGGTGTACATCATTGCCCCGCTGATGCCATCATCACGGCGGAGTATGTCGGTTATGCGGTTGATCTTATTTTCCATGTTTCCTATTTCTTGAAATTCTTATACGTCACAATGATGATTATTTGATAAGTGCTAAAGCTGCCTCTTTTTCCCATCTTGCCTCAACTAAATATTTTTGGTACCACTCTTCACTACTATAGAAATGATCGACTATAATTAACTGAATCTTGGTAAACATTGAGATTTTGTTTACTTCTTCAATAAATCCAATTATAGACTTGTACATATGTTCAACCTTTCTAATATCACCCCTTTTATTTTTAAAGTCATCATCAGTTGGGAAATAAACTTGACTAGGTTGATCAAGAAATATAAGTGATGGCAATATTGATTGATTCTGCATAACAATATACTTATGAAGTCCTAAAAATACTGCCAAATGGAAAGATAAATGATTTTCTGCACTACCAATATCAGATAAATTATAAATCTTGTTATTTTTAAAATTATGTTGATATGCTGTTACGTCTTTAATATCAAACTTTAAATCTGGATCACCATACCCATCTTTATCAAATGTTAATTTATCTAGCATCTCAGTTGCATACTGTCCAATAAGTAATTCGGCTTCTTGCTTCATCTTTTTTAAATCAACACTTGATAAATCTTTTTTTAATTGTTCTAGCTCCTCTTCTAATTTATCAATAGTATCATTGCCTGTAATAAGATTATTATATCGGGTTATTGTTTCAATATTATTTTTTATCATACCTTTAATTTCATATAGTAGCTGCTCTTTTGTTTTTATAGTATCTGCGTCTTTTAAATCCTTCTTTAAAATCTTTATATCTTTATTTAATGATTGCAAGACAGACAATTCCAAAGCTAATTGTTGATTTATTTTATTGTATTTCTCATTCAGAATATCACGATTAATGCTATGCAAGAATTTCTTTTCCTCAAATATTTTTTGTTTAGCACTCTCAAATACTTTTATTTCTGATTCAATACTAGAGTCGCACATTGGGCATCGTTTAGAATATTCACCAGCTAAAGTATCAACTTGTAACATCAAATTTGCGGTATCAATATGTTTAATTTGATTTTTAATGTTCTCCTCCTCAATTCTTAAATTATCTACTAATCTTGTTTGAGAATCAAGTTTATATTCCAATTCATTTATACTTTTCTGAAGGTTGCTGTCTATATTGTATTCAAATTTCAATATATTTAAGTTATCAATATTGATTAGAAACTCCTCATCTAATATATCAACATCAATATGTTTGTTTAAATGAGTAAATAATCTATGATAACTGCTCCTTAAATGATAAAACTCCTTTTTAACTTCTGTTTCATACATACTTTTAGCATTACGAGTTCTTTTCAATTCTTTTTCAATTTCATTTTTCCTATTGATTTTATTGTATACCTCATGATTAATTAAGCCAAGAAATAATTCAAAATCTCTTTTTATACCTCTCGATTTAATACTATTCATCTGATAAAATAAATAATCTTTGTTAGTAATTGTGCCTTGAGTTTGAAAGATAAACGGCGGCATATTTCTTACTGTTGGGCGTACCATCTCATTTCCATCTAATCTAGTCTTTGGTGGAAAAGATGGAAAAAATTTTGTTATTTCTAACTCAATAAAATCATCTATAGTTAAATATGCAGACTTATTGTTACCAAAATAAGAAATTTCTATATTAAAAAATGAGAATTTGCTATCAACTGCTTTCGAAAACATGTATTTTTGACCAGCAAAACTATCATTATCAAACCTATTTCTTGCTATGACAATATCATGTACATCAATTGTTACATATATAGCAACTGTATCAATCTCCTCTATTTTACTTCCTGGAATCCGCCTACTTGCACCTAAACAATAATCAATTATTTCACCAATAGAGCTCTTTCCTGTATTTGATTCACCACTTATAAAATTTATCTCATCATTAAATGTTAAAATATCTTTCTTATTGTTTTGAAAAAGTCCAATTTGATTTATTCTAAATAGCATGAATGTTTACCTCAAAAAAACTATATAGGTCAGCAGTCGATTTAGTAGAGAATACTTTTCCCATATTGAATATAATTTGGTTATTTTTAGTACAATTAACATTTAAGATAATTTCAAGGTCTTCACTTATTTTAATAAACCCATTACTTACTGCATACAATACACCTAATTTAATATGCTTTATGCTTTTTTTATACCTAAATGTTAGATCTGAGAAAATATCTGGATTTCTTTCTACGTCTCTTTGAAACGAATTTACAGGATTAAATTTTATTCTCTCAAATTTTTTCTGAGCTAACCGATAACTATAAAAAGGTATGATAATAAACAGATCAAAAAAATTTAGTTTTCTAATCCCTTCATCATCAAACCCCTTGACTATATTTAAAATTAATTGGCTAATTTTCTCTGGTGATATCTCATTATAGTACAAGGCTTTTGCTAAATTCATATAATTAACCTCAATCTTTTAGTTTCCAAACAATTTTCTCAATATCGTCATCATCATCGGCTAATACATGTAAATATCCTTTTTGAAAATAGGTTGTTTGATCATCAAACTCTTCTGGCATAAATGGTATTTTGGATGATCCAATTATCTCAAAATAGCTATTTTGAGATTTTTCAATATTTGTAAAATCTCTTGAATATCCATGTTTAACCTTTACAAAGTTAACCATACTTACTAGGCTACTATCATAATTAATTAATCTTTCATCAAAATCTAGTGATGTTTTAAGCCTCATTCGTTCAGCTAATTCCAAAATGGTTTTTGCATAGTTACCCATTGCATCAATAAAAATCTCATCTTTAAACTCTATGTCTTGAAGTTTTCTTATAAATTGTTTATCTTTATAATTTGAAAAACTTGTGTCTATGTCTCGTATATTTATATCATTATCTGTTCTCAGTTGTTTATTTTGAACAAGACTTGTTAACTCTCTAAGTTTTTGGTCAAATTGAGACTTTGTTATTTCCCATTTGTTTTGATTTAATAAACTACTCCCAATCAAACCATATAAGCTATCAATAACGTTATCTTTTTTATTTTCCTCATCATCTTTAAAAGATCTAAAGTAAGATACATTTTTTATCTCATCTCTAATAACTAATAGATTGGATAATGAATGTTGAATATCAATTTTTTTTAATAATTCTTTTAGTTCATCGACATTCTTATTTATTGGGACAAAATATGTGCTGACATTGGCATAATAAGTTCCATCATTTTTCTTTTGGTTATCTATTATAGTTTTATATTTTTTATTTGAATCAAATTGGTTCCAAAACTCAAGTGGATTACCTGACGGTATATTAGAAGTTGTCATCAAAATTAGTTTAGTTTTTTCATTAAAAAAAATTTTTATATCAAACCAATTTGATAAAGTTTTCAAAAAATCTTCTTCATAAACTTTTAATTCATTTCTACTATTATGATGCTTGACTTCTATGTTATAGATTTGTTTATCGTCTTTATCAAATAAAGCTATATCACCAGATTGTTCAATTTGACACTTATTCCAGCTATTATTATCTAATAAAAGCTTTATCGCTACATAATAATGAAATATATCTCCCATTTTTTGGGGTAAAGCATTTTGTTTTATTGTGCTCATCTATATATCTCCCGTTGTAAATCAAAATACTCTTGTTTAAGCTGGTTTATCCCACCAAAATTCATTGCCACGTCGCGGACAGTTCCCAGCCCACTAAGATTGATTAGTGTGCTAAGTTTATCATCAGCCAGCTCGGTAAAACCATCTGACTCATAACGCCCCAAGATAAAGCGGATTAGCTCTTGTGCGATTTGGTTATTATGGTTTCTCACAAATTCTGATTGTCCAGCATTCTCTGCACGTTGCTTACGAGATTTAATTTCGAGATTAAACGACAAATGCGCCAAAAGGTCGTAAATATCGCTATTTTCAGCATCAAAAACCTGTTTTAAATCATTAAGCTGCGTTTCATCAATATTACGGTGGCGGAGCTGTTCCAACAAATTTTTACGGTTGACTGGATTACTCCAGATTTCACGCAGTCCATCGCCATCTTGATAATATTCGCCCAAAATATCAATTAATAACTCCAAATAGTCTTTAGTTGATAATGGTCTGCCATTTTCACCGACATAGGACGTTTCAATATTGATTACCCTGAGTTTCTTATTTTTTATCTCAATGGTAACCTTGGGCTTCGGTTCATGAGCTGGTGGTTCTTCGATACTACCACCATCGTCGATATTAACGTCGGCTGAATTACCTGGTGCATCGATAGGCTGATTGTCGTCCGGTTGATTAACCTCGACAGGCTCATTAACTTCAACTGGCGCGACAGTAGTCGTGGTTGTCGTATCCACGGGTTCACCATCCCAGCGATCATCATAAAATAATTTGGTTGCACCGACAAAATCAATAATCGTGAAAAAATCTTTACCTTCAAACACTCGCGTGCCACGCCCGATAATCTGTTTAAATTCAGTCATTGATCTAATCGGTGCAGTCAGGACAATATTCCGGACATTGCGAGCATCAACCCCCGTAGTCAGCATTTTAGACGAGGTCAAAATCACTGGCATATCCCGATCATTATCCTGAAATAATTCCAGCAAATCTTTGCCGATTTCACCCTCATCCGAGGTAATTCGTACGCAATAATTATTATCTTTAATCGTTTTAAACTTATCTATCGCAATTCGCATGTCCAGCGCGTGCTGTTGATTGACACAAAAGATAATTGTTTTATCTAGTGGATTGATATTTTTAAGGATAGTTTTGGCGATTAGCTCGGTGCGTTTAGGAATAACTACTTCACGTTCAAACTGTTCTAATTTGACTATTTGGCTCGGCAGATCACCTTGAATAATATCATCTGGATCAAATTGATACTCATCAATATTGGTCTGTACTTTCTTGACTTTATATGGAGTTAAAAATCCATCGTTAATTCCATCTTTTAGCGAATACTCATAAATAGGTGCGCCAAAATAGGCGTAAGTATCGCCATTATCATCACGTTTCGGAGTCGCGGTTAAACCCAAATGTACTGCAGAGCCAAAATAATCCAGAATCTCACGCCAGCTACTTTGGTCGTTGGCACTACCGCGATGGCACTCATCGATAATGATTAGGTCAAAAAAGTTCGCAGGATATTGTTTGTAATACGCTGTAATATCTGCTTCTTCATCTTCAGTAGCAATATCTTTGTGACGGTTTTTATTCTCTGCGACTGCCTGATAAATCGCAAAAAATACATTGGCATTAGTCGGGACTTTACCACCACGACTACGGATTTCTTTACCATTAAGGCGGATAATATCTTTTTCAATCGGATTAAAGGTATTAAATGCTTGATCCGCTAAAATATTACGGTCGGCTAAAAATAAAATTCGCGGGCGACGAGTTGTACCATCCCGATTCCAAAGTGCTTGAAATAAACGGTAAACAATCTGAAAGGCAATATATGTTTTGCCTGTGCCAGTTGCCAGAGTTAATAAAATTCTGCTTTGCTGATTGGCGATCGCCTCGACTGATTTTTGTACCGCAATTTGCTGATAAAAGCGCGGTTTCATCGTTCCCTCAATGTGGAACGGATAAGTGATAATTTTTTCGGTGTTTTTTGCTACACTTCCAAATTTATGTGCGAATAATTCGGCTGGTGCTGGATAATTCTCAATAAATTGACCTGTACCAGTTAATAATGAATGCTCATAAATTTTGTGTCCATTCGTTGCATAGACAAAATCAACCTTGAGTTTTTCGGCATAACCAATTGCCTGCTGTAATCCCTCAAGCGGATCTTTATCTTCAGCTTTAGCCTCGACTACTCCCAGATTGACATTTTTATAGCTTAGCAGATAATCGACAGCATAACGCTTCCCGCGTTTATTACCTGGTAGTTTGCGCCCATCGGTAAAGAAATATTTAAACCCGTGTTCGCGGGTAATATGAAATTCTGTCCAGCCAGACTCTTTCAATTTCGGTGTGATTAATTTTGCCTTGGTATCTGCTTCGCTATAAGCCATGTGCACCCTTCGATCAAACTACATTTTTACAACAATAAATAGTGTCATATTTTAACACATTACCCTTATAGCTACATGGGGATAAATGCTGCAACTGCTTAATATTACTCGATTTTTCACAAAACTTAATTAAGGTTATGTTATTCAGGCAGATTGAACTATTTAACCCTACAAAAAAGATAAAATTTTCAAAGTTTAATATGCTATACAATAGAGGCCAGTGGACTTTTTGATAACAAAACAATCAAGGTAATCTCTATGAATAAAATTATTTTATTTTTGTTGACAGTTTCATTTTCTGTTTTTGCACTAGGTGAAGATTTGAAAGATAATGCTTCTGCCAGTCAAAAACAAAATCAAGTAATTAATGTGGCTTCTTTTAAAGGTGTACAGGTAACAGGTATAACAGTTACCCAAGATGGGCGAATTTTTGCCAATGCCCCGCGCTGGCGCAAAGGTGTACCATTTTCTGTGGTAGAAATAATGCCTGATAGAACAATCAAAGCTTATCCGAATGAATCAATGAATAATTGGGAAATTGGTGATAATATAAGTAATAAATTTATTAGTGTACAGTCTGTTGTTGCGCATGGTAATTATCTATATATCCTTGATACTGCCAATCCAATGTTTAAGGGATTAATTACTGCACCTAGGGTTTATGTTTATGATTTAAATAGTAATAAACTATCGAAAACCTATACATTCCCAGAGAATGTTGTTAAGAAAAATTCTTATACAAATGATTTAAGAGTTGATGATAAGGAAAATAAAATTTATTTTACCGATTCTGGCGCAGCTGGTTTAATAATCCTAGATCCAAAAACTGGACAATTTACGAGAGTTTTAGATAATCATCTATATACCAAAGCAGAATTTGATCATTTAACTATTAATGGTAAAGAATGGAAAAATACCGTTAATGCTGATGGCATTGCGCTTGATAACAAAAATGACATCCTATATATCCATGCCCTGACAAGCTATACGCTCTATGGTATCAAAACAAATGATTTGTTAAGTCCTAATTCATTAAAAAATGCTAAACCATTTATTATGAAGACGAGTGCCCCTGATGGGATGATCATGGATGATAATGGCAATCTCTATTTTGGTGATTTGGAACATAATAACATTTCATATCTTACGCCAGATAGAAAAGAAATAAAAACTCTCATTAATGGTGATAATGTAAAATGGCCCGATACTTTTAGTATCTACAATGGATATCTCTATTTTAGTAACTCACGTATTAGTGAAACAAGCGGAGATATTAGTGATCTAGTTTTTATGATTAATAAAGTTAAGCTACCTGTTAAATAATTTAAATGAGCCGCAGAATATACCCAGCTCAAACATTGTCTGGGTTATTTTGCCGCTGATCATGGCTTTGCAAATTGTGCAGATTACAAATTCTATTTTGAGAATTCACAGTTAAGCAAATTTACTCCGCAAGGTGGATTTTTAATCAATGGTTTAGCAATTATTGGGAAGCCAAAGGCTTATGCCAAACCTAGTTAATAACCAGCTAAACCAGAATAAAAATACCCGAAACAATTCTCAGATATCAAGTTTATTACTAAATATGAATAATTAAACAAGGGGCTAGACAATCAAAGCGGATTATTTCTAACCAATTTTAGTATTGTAGCATAGAGGTTATCATTCCGATAATTGAATCTGAACTCACATTCTTTTAAATGAAGTTTGAATGTGTTTTTAGATA
>JACCDZ011818329.1_pt1 | contig 11743 bp, 13 predicted proteins | sample 7449551 | NCBI WGS metagenome assembly JACCDZ01 (sample SAMN15323452, study PRJNA562643) | freshwater metagenome | isolation source: river surface water | place: USA:Blue River Watershed | collected 2017-08-18
AGGCTAAATAATCACCCTGACCATAAATCAATGCTCCTGTGGTAATCATTTCTGTGTATAACACGGCGTGCTGACTCAGCATTCGGTGAAAATAGCGACAGTGGCGATCGGTCCAGTCCAGCATCGGTGCTATAGAAAAGCGATGATCAATAGAATTCACTGTAAAACCCCACAATTTCAGATACTTAATTCAGTTTTTAGCACAAGCGTTTTTGTGTATTTTGGTTTATTTTTGCTTGTTATTGCTTATCTTTACCTATAGGTGCACCCAAGGGTATACCAATGGGTGCACTTTCGATGTATTCTTTCCCCAAGCTTTTTCTACAGGAAATATTTCTAATGGCATCTATCAATATCGAACAACGTGTTGGCAAATCTGGTGCAATTTCCTACCGTGTCCGTGTTCGAGTCACAGAACGAAAAAAGATTATCGATAAGTTGGAAATGACCTTCGACAATCGACGTGATGCAGAAAAGTGGGCACTCAAAGCACAAAAGGAGCTTGTCCAAAAGCACAATGATAGAAAACGCGGCTTCTACCAAGAGACCTCTGAATTAAGAGAGGCATCAATCGGCGAACTTATCCGCGAATATCTACAAAACCCACGTACAGCTTCAAAAATTGGCAGAACCAAGGAGTATGTACTCCGCGCCTTGCTGAAATACGATATATCGTTAATTACAGCAAGCAGGTTAACAGCGCTCGACTTGATGGAGCATTGCGAATTCAGACTTGCAGAAGATACACGCCCAAAACCACAAACAGTTTATCACGATGTGACCTATTTATGCTCGGTAATGGCTAAAGCCAAAACTCTGAAAATTAATGCGTCTACTGCATACCATGATGAAGCAATTCCCGACCTTCTTGATCAAAATCTAATCGGCCGCTCCAATAAACGTACTCGTCGTCTAAAATCTCACGAAATTCCTCTTATAGAAGAAGCGCTGAAAGAACGGGAGAATCACCGGACTGCGAAAATCCCATACAGCGATATTTTTCAGTTTTCGCTTAAATCAGCAATGCGTATCGGAGAGATAACAGAACTCCTTTGGGAAGATCTTGATCCTGAAAATAGGATAATTTTGGTAAGGTCGCGCAAAGACCCCAGAAAAAAAGAGGGAAATGATCACGAAGTGCCATTGGTTGGCGGTGCATTTGAGTTAATATTAAAACAAAAAGAAAATGCAAACTATGATGAGGAAAAAATTTTCCCTTATGATCCTCGTTCAATAACTGCTGGTTGGCAAAGAATACTAAAAAAAATTGGGATAAAAAATCTACGTTACCACGATTTAAGACGGGAAGCGGCCTCACAGTTAGCTGAATTGGGTGTTCCAGTCAACATTATTGCTCGTGTAACTGGACACAAAAATATCAACCTTTTGCACGATATATACGCACAAGTTGATGCTCGACAGTTTGCTCGTGAAGGTTATGATAGATACGCTCAAAACAAAAAAGTATAACCCTTATTAATGCAACATATAATTAACCCAATAATGAAACATTATTAACCTGCCAACACGTTTTTGAATACGAATAAATTGATCACAACAAGATTAAAAGGCATAGTATTCTTTGCTATCTTAGCTCAGAGAACTTTGAACTGAACAACAGAGCTTCCACTACAGAGTGCCAACTACTTATTAGTACAGGTCACTGTTGCGCTTTGAATAGCACTAAATCTATCAGACTATAGGGAATAATTATGGACAATTTAGTAAAAAGTATTGCTGCGTTCATTTTAGTATTTGGATTATCTGCGTGTGGTGGCTCAGATTCTGACTCAGGAACGAAAGGGCCTGATCAAGTACAAAATAGTAGGCCAGTGTCTAACGCTGGCACAGATCAAAATATCGCAACTGGTTCTGTGGTAACTTTAAATGGTGCTGCAAGTTCTGATGCAAATGGCGATACGCTTTCTTATCAATGGTCTCTGACCTCGACTCCGTCTGGCAGTGCTGCTGTATTAAGTAACGCCACAAGTGCTTCTCCTACGTTTACGGCAGACAAAGATGGTTCTTACATTGCACAACTGATTGTCAATGATGGTAAAGAGAATAGCGCACCTGATACGGTGACAATTGTAGCTTCTACTGCCAACTCAGCTCCGGTAGCGAATGCTGGCACAGATCAAAATGTGATCACCTCTACAATCGTATACCTTGATGGTAGTTCAAGTTCCGACGCTAATGGTGATAGTCTTTCGTATACTTGGTCTTTTATTTCAAAGCCGGCTGGAAGTGCAGCTACATTAGATAATTCTCAGGCAGTTAATCCAAGTTTCATTGCTGACAGAGAAGGTAGTTATGTGATTTCTCTTGTTGTTAACGATGGCCTAGAAAACAGTTCTTCGGATACGGTTCAGATAGAGGTAATTCAACCACGAGTGAAACTATACCGTGGAAGTGGTATCTTTTTTGGTGGTACATTTAATGAAGTATCATTTCCATATTCATCCACAAGTACTGTAAATGCATCCGTCACAGGTACACCAGCTCCTACCACATATTCGTTAGATACCTTCAAGTTATTGGCTCAAGGCCAAAACTTTACAATAACAAATTTATCCGCTACTGATGCCAATTCAAAGGTAGTACCTTTTTTCACAACGATTACAGATGGCTTTAAATTAGCTGACGGAGTTGAAGTTGAATTCAAGCTTGTTTCGCCTCTCACAAAAGGTGACACAGCGAATATAAACTTTACTTTTAAAATACAAGAGACTGGAGAAACGTTCTCTGCATCCTATATTTTTAGAAGCAACTAAATTTTGCAAGCAGCTCGCGGTTTGAGCTTTTATAAAAAAAACGGCCTATCGAATTGATAAGCCGTTTACCTTGGGCGAGTTGAGTTACTCATTTTTATCCTCTTGCCGGTTTTGAAGCTTCAAGATTAAGTTTTACGCAAATTATGCAGCTAATGCTTTACCGATACCTTTATCCAGAGTTCCTGAATACTTGTACTGACCATTTTCATATATGTACAAGCGGTATGCACATGGTTCTTGCGTTACTGTACGGTTGTCGAAATCAACCGCTTGCTTATAAATGACACCAACATACAGTTCCTTTCCACTGCTCATTCTTAAAACTTTATGTTCAAAAACTTCTGTTTTTTCATTCAACATTCTACCCATTTTTCTGCTCCTCCTGCTGCTGATTGTGAAACACGACTCTTGCGGTAAAAATGTAAATTCCCCCACTGAAAACAACGTAACTCTGTGTGCTTGCACACCAAATAACGTTGAAATCTAACTGCATTACTGAACACCAGCGGTTGATATCATTAGCAGGAACGAGGTTATGCATTGACTCACTTAACAGGTAAAAAGACCACTCTGGGGTAGACAGTTGTTTTATTCTGTTGGTATTTAATTTGGAGCGAAAATTTTCACTTTCTGCTAACAAATCAAAGGTGGTTAAAAACACCTGATCCCAACAAAGTGCATCAGCAATTTCCTGCTGCAAAGCAACTCTGTTTTCTTCACTTTTAGACACTGCAAAAATTCTTACAAGTGTTTTTGTAATCAAATCGACATTAAAGTTGTTGTTTTTCATATATTTTTCCTTCTATTTGGTTTAGGTCGAATAGCAGGAGCCCAAACAAAAAGAATAAAAAAAGTGTTTATGAAAAACCTATATTTACGATTTTGCTTTTGAGTTCCACAGCTTATCAACTTGACAAAATTATAACATTAAATTACAATAAATGTCAATACAAATTTATAATTTAATTTATTATTTTTGTAATTTTTTTAATAAATTTTATTTAGGTTAACAATTATGGACTTTACAAAATTTAAAGATAAAGATGCCAATCAGGAAAAATCGACTTTTGCAGCCAAAGTCGATGCGGTTGTCTACAAAAAATTTTTAGAAATCAAATCAGTGCACAAAGATGTAGGTTGTTCTCCATACCGCATTCACGACATTGTTGAAGTTATGCTGCAGGAATTGACCGAGCAAATGGAAAAAGACATTGCCGCTAAAACTCAAACTAAAGCAGAATGAGTTGAATGATCCTGTGATTTTTACTGTTGCCGTTCGCTGTATGGCGATTTTGGCAATGGCTCTTCATTTGCGATTACGGTGAAAAGATCAGACTTAATGTTCTGTCGGTTTGACTTTTCGCCAATAAGGTTTAAGTAATCCATTTCTTGCTCAAGAGTTGAACCAGCATAGACCTGCGTTTCAAATCTGGAACGTGACATTTGGACGTAATTCAGCTCTTTATTTAGAAATGCTTCATTTAACCATACGAAACTCCGATCTACCGTTTTTCCTTGTGACTTATGAATTGAGACTGCGTAACCATAATCGATTGCGTTATATTCAGAAGTCTTAACTTGAACCTCTTCTCCACTATCCAAAGTGACAGATAGGGTGATTTTACGGCTTCGCCTGTCTTGATTGATTTGTTTAATTGTTCCTGTCGACCCGTTTTTAACACCGAGATTTCTGTTATTCGAGCGGAACATAATTCGTTCCCCTTCGGCTAAATCAAGCGTGGTTTCCTCGTGATTGATAACTTGAACAGAGACTGGACTTAACTTTCCTGCGTCAGCGAGCTTTGCTCGCGCTATTAAATTAAGGTCAGCCACATCATAACGTGTTGACGCCAATATGAGAGCTTCACGGTAATTGCTACTCGCCGCTTTATACCAATCATCAACCAGTTTGAACTTGCACCTCACTTTGTCAGTGTCGAAATGAAGCAAGCCACGAGCTTTTAAATCGTTTAATACCTGAACCGATTTGCCTTGTTCAATCAATTGGACGTTTTCGCGGTCACGCTTTGCTTTTTGTCTCTGAATATCTTGAAGATAAGCAGCTGGTTGGTTTTTAAGTAGATTACTAAAAGCAAGGCCTGACTCTATTGGAGAGAGTTGGTTGTGATCGCCAACCAGAACGAGTTTAGACTGCGTCCGTTTTGCGTGATCCAGTAGTTTTTTGAGTTTTTTGACTCCGACCATTCCAGCTTCGTCGACTACTATCACCGAATTTTTCTTCAATAGTTTTCGACCGTTATCAATTTCTATTAACAAACTATCTATCGTTTGCGCATTTATTCCACTCGACTTCTGCAATTCATCAGCCGCACTCGCAGCCAAAGCACAGCCTAAAACGCTGTACCCTGATAATTGATATGCCTCACTGACGCCCTTTAAAAGAGTGCTCTTACCTGTTCCTGGCGCACCCTGAACAATCGCCAAATTGCCAGAGCCTCTACAAATAAACTGAAATGCGTTTAGTTGTTCGGTGTTTAAAGTATGTGAAGCAGAAGCTTTGGCTGTGCCGTCAAGTGAAGCTATAACAGCTGCGTGTTTGGAATACTCTGTCATTTCCTTGTAGAAGGACATTTCAAGCTGATATTGTTTTTCAGTTGTATAGCAAACCCCTGCTTGGGGATGCTGAATACGCCTAATGGCTTTGCTTTCCAGTGTTGCCTTTGCAAACGCTTCGGCTTCACAACTTGAAAATCCGGCGTGTTGAAAATGAATAAACACTTGCTCTAAAAAGTCTGGATAAGTGAATAACGACTTTTTTTCTGTCAGGCTCTCTAATAACTGTTCAGTGTCGACGGTTCTTTGCTTTCTGTTTATTTCAACGGCTTGTTCTGGTTTCCACTCTGTTAGCTGTTCTGCCTCAAACAACCAATTTTTATAAAGCGTATCTCTTGATTGGTGGGTTTTGGCCTGCCGCGTAAATAACGCAGCATTTTGCTTTAACTTTGAATTGGCATTGTTAAAACCACCTTCTTTGAGCAAATCGTGAATTTCGTTGCTTCGCTTTGAAAACAACTGGCATAACTTGTCAGGCACTTTTGTAACCTTAAAAAACACTTCGTCACCTTCGATTGCAAATCCAAGCTTTTCCAGCTGATTTGCCAATTCGCAACGGTAAAGCGCACCGAGCGCTTTTTTGAAGTGAAATAAGTCAGGTGCTTCAAGGCAACGGAACTCACCATTTTTAAGCTGTGAAAAGTTCATTAGTACAGCGTGCGTGTGTAACAGCGGATCGTTACTTCTACTTGAACCGTGCTCAAACAAAGCGAACAACGCATTACCGGAGTTAATCATTCGACGTTGCTGGTTATCTTCAAAACCGTGCCTGACTTGAATAAAATGCTGTTCGGCATAAGTAAGAGCCGCTTTTACAGCGTTTGAGTGTGCCTTTTGAATTGCAGTACGAAGTTCTGAACCAGCCAAACCAAAACAGACCGACACGCTTTTTGGAGCGCTAAACGTAAGATCTATACCCATTCGGTGCTCGTCGCCAGCATTTGCAACCAAGGCTTTGCCTTTGGTATCAAAACCTTTTGCCAATTCCAGTAAATCTTCTTGTGTCACAGCTTTTTGGTCAAGGTTCAGCACACTGGCTAATTTACCAAAATATTGTCCCGCAGGTTCTTCTGCTTCGGTATAGTAACCAGCTGCGGCCAGTTCTGTATAATACGCCACTTTATCTTTGGTCATTGTTCCAAGAGTCTGAATACTAAGCATTTCCAGCCCCTGCCAGCACAGAATCAATTTCCTCAACGGCCTCTTTCAAACGCTGTGTTCTACGTTGCTTGGCTTGAGGGTCAGGAATTGCCTGTAGCTCTTCTGCTTTTTCTTCAATAACCTTTAAATCTATGGCCTGCGTTATTTTCGACAATCTAGTGAGCGGCCAACGTAACTTTGCAACAATATCTGTGCCAGCAATAGCCAGATAACCAGTTGCACCATTTTTGCCAGCTTGTGGCAAGCCTGTAATGTCCGACTCATATACCACTGGCAATTCAACCTGTGCCCAGCTTGCTTGACGTGATTCGTCGGCATTCAGGCTTATATCGCGGCGTTCGACTAGACGCTTGCCAAGTCCTTCTGAAACTTTTGAGGCGGAACCGCCTAAAGATGACATTCGGAATATAACAAGCGTACCGATCATTGAAGCCATAGCATTCACTTCATTTTCAGTAAAACGAGTGGTTAACAGACCTAAATCTTGTACGCCAACAAATACCTTTGCACCTTTACTACGTCCCGTAGATAAAAGCTCTGGTAGCTTTTTGAAAGTTAATTGAGCGCACTCGTCTAAAAAGAAGTAAAGCTCACGCTGCGGATTATCAGGGAGTGATAGCAAGTAGCGGGTCGCAAAATATAAGGTCAATTCTACTGACGCTTTGCCCAAAGGCGCGTATTGAGTTGAGTACTGCACAATCAGGTGTCTGATCTCGGACTGGTCATTTTGAACCCAATCTTTTACCGAAAATCGGACTGCCATTTTTGTAGTGAACGCTGCAAAGTTGAAAATCGGCTGGCAATAACTTTGCAGAGTCATAATAAAGGAAGTCGACGTTTTAGAGCTTTTATCCACCAAGCTTGCAGCTTGTGGGTAGTATTTACTTAGTAACTTGTGCAACGTGTCGAGATCGCTCTGAATGAAATCAGCTAAGGTATGCCAGTCCCAAGCTTTAGGCTTAGTTTTAATCGCCGCAACCACCAACCCCGCTAAAATTGATCGACTACCGTTTATCCACATTGGGTCTAAATTGCCTTGAGGTTCAGGTATCAAGGCTTCTGCAAAGAGCTGTGCTTCTTCAACTGTTTTAATATCGGCTTGAATATCCCAGCAAAGGCCGCGATTATCCCACGGAGCTATTAACTTGACCGAAGTGTCATTCAGGAAGTACTCAGTAAAATCACCTTTGAAATCAAAAATAATCGACTTTTTTGTTGGGCTATCGACAACTTGCTTGATCAATGGGAGTAAGAACTGTGTTTTTCCGCCGCCCACGGCCCCTAAAATCAACATATTTTGGTTTTCGCGCTGCTTCGGCAAAATAAGGTTAGGGAATATCGTTAACCCATTGCCGGAAAATTTATATTCAGGTTTAAAGGTCTTTTTGAGAGCCCCAAGCGCAGATTCTCCCTCAAGTAGCACTGGACCGCGAATATGTAAAAGGCCGTCAATGGTCATTCTTTTAAATAACCATTGACCGATTTTTACAATACTGATTAACCAGCACGTTAAGCTGATAGCAAGGAAAACGTAGGTCGTTGTTGAACTCTTGTTAGAGAGCAAAACCAGCCAGTCTTTCCAGTCATTCGGTTCAAGCGTGTCTTTCCAGAAACTAAATATCAGGTTAAAGCTGCAACTTGCCAAGTCACGGTAGTTCGGAGTGCTTGCAAGTAAATAATGAAGAATTACCAAGAACGCGGTAGCTGCAGACAAGGCAGTAATCAGCATTAGAGCCAAATATATTGGCAGGCTGACATACTTTTCGTTCGGAGCTATGGCTTTGGGATTAAGGCTATTTTCAAATACAGTGCGTTTTTTCATATAGCACCACCTTGAGCGATCAGCTCTTTCAACAAGGTGGCAAGTGCTTTGTCAGCCTTACGCTGGTAATCATTAAGATTATCCAGCTTGGCTTCCAATTGTGAAATACGAGTATTTAAAGCTCTGATTGTGTATTGCGTGTCCTGATCACGATAGTAACTCTCTCGGATTAAGGCAGACACAGACGTTTGCTTTTCGGCTGCAGCCTGTCGAATATCTGCAATTTCTTTCTCTTCAAACTTTACGGTAATCGCTTTTTTCATACGCTGTATCTCCCTTGTTTTGGGGTCATACCCAAAATTTGGGCATATTCCGCGCATTTTTCGTCGAATTCGGTAATTCTATCTTTCTCTGGTGTATTACCGTTTTTTGCGTCTCCATACAGTGTATTCAAAGGGGTATATAGACTTCCGAAGTAATTCGGTATTCTGCCTCGCTGGCGACAGGTGTATGGATCTTTCCATTCGTAGATAACTGCGTATTCGTGCGGTTGTCTTGTTAGCAGAATATAGATAAATAGAAGGCTGATAGCTTCGAGGTCAGTTGCAAGAGCGCAAGAATGCTTTATGTCCTGAATGGCTTGTTCTTTGTGACGAAAGTCGTACAAATATGATTCTATGGAACGAAAACACGTTTTGTTCCACGCCCAGTGTTCACTGGGAAATCTCTCATAGGAATTATTTAAAGATTTGAGTGCAGCTTCAAGCACAGCAGTTAATGATAAGTGGGCGTATATAGTCATAATCATGCCTCCCATTCATTTTCAGAATCCTGCTCGGAATCCAATTGAACTTGGAGCTTTTCAATCTCGTCTTGCACAAACTGATAGACTTTGCTTGAAATCTCGTCCAACTCCATTTGTTGAGCCCGACCGATCAAATCAGAGTATGTATTGACGATCCCAAAGTGTGCTTGCTGCTCCAGCGCTTCATTGAGGTAAACGCGCGATATGGAGCGAGCCGCCCATTCATTTAGATCTGAATAGTAGGTATCAGTTTCAAGGATCGGAACTTCTAAACTCGTTAGGTCTTGAAGACTAAGGTCTTCTAACGCGAAATAAACCGCTTTAAATTTGAAATTGTCTGGCAGGGAACCTTCGTGTACTTCGACTCTGATAAACTCGTAAAGGTCACCTTCACGATCAACTGAGTAAACCACTTCTTCATTTCTATTCGTGCTGTTGAACTGTGATAAGTATTCTTTAATTAAATTTCCTCTAAAATCATTCATTATTTATTACCTCTTTTTCGTCGATATAACCCCTCTTTTTAGGTCCGAGATGAATGCGGAATTGCATTCCCTTACCGGTCAACTTCTACCATATTAACATAATTAACAAATTTGTCAATTATAAATTTATTTTTTTGTTAATTTTTTTAAAAATTTATATTTAAATAAATTAGTTTTTACACGCTTTATTAAAATAAAAAATATTTCACCATTGACTTGACATATAAAAAATGAAAAAATTCATCTCGTCAAGGTTGACATATGGATTAAAGAATGATTTGGATTTTTAAAATGATATTTTTTATATATGAGGAAAGCTAACCTATTGGTGAAACATTTCCTCAACAATTAATCAGCACAAAAGAGGAAATAACCTATGAAGAAACCAAGTAAACAGCACTCTACCAATTTAGTTACACTTAATATATTAACTGCTCGATATGGTTTGAATCCGTTGATCCAACTAGATGAAATCGCTGAAGAATTTTTAAAGATGAGTGTTGCAACAGCTCGTCGTAAGGCTAATAACTGTGAACTCCCTTTTCCTGTGGTTCGCCTAAGCAAGAGTCAAAAATCACCCTATGTTGTGCACATCAGTGAATTGGCAAGTTACATTGATAGACTTGCTGAGCACGCATCAGCCAGATGGGAAAAGTTTCAGCTCGCCGCTTAATCACAGTTCGACTCGGTATAGCCCTGCTATCGATCTTCGAAAACAGGGCCCGACCTCAGTGTTGTGGATTATCTTTTCGTTTAGCTATTAATACCCTGGACTGATGATGCTCACCAACCGAGCTTTCAATCCCTAAAGAACCTGCCAACTCAAACGTCTTTTGGTCCTTAGAAGACCATATCAGTTTTTCTAAATAAACCTTGCTTGAGTCATAGACTTGTATTTCATTATTTGGATCAGGAAGCATTCGTGGTGTTGTGTCGCAGTCAACAATGACGTGAACAGTTAGCGAAGGTGTTGCTGCTATTTTATTTTTCCACAGAGCTGCCCCACCAACAGTTTGCACGCTATCGGATACAACGTGAAAATACTCTGCCAACTTACCGTAAGCTGTCGTTGCTAATGCAAAGCCTCGATAGTCTTCATCAATCATTGCCGAGGAAATCTGGACACTGGTAGCCCCTGTCAAAATACATAGCTCGTCTGAAGTCTTCTTAAAAACTACATTGCCAACCAGTCTTGATGTTGTCTCTTCCGTTATCGAAACAACACCATCCCCAGTTTCCTCACCATAAAAAATACCAAATTCAAATGGCACATTATCAGGACCAATGGTCAACGTAAACGTATCAAGGCAGATATGAGATTGCTCGCAGAAAAACTCATCCGGCGACAGCAAGTTTTTTTCGTGAGGGAGTGAAACAATGAGTGGTGCCAAAAGTTAGTCCGTTAGCAAAAGCAATTATTAAATGACTGCTGATCTAACGGAACCTTGGAACGAGGCAAGATTTGAAACATCAGCCAACGAGAAAGTCAAAGATGGATCAACATAACCAATTTGAATGTTGCCAGTTTCTTTTGAGCAATTGATTTCGGCAAGAATTCTTACTGATTTTGAAGTCTCAAGCTCATCTTCCCAGCCTTCATTAACCAAGAAGAAACTAGAAAAAAAGCCTTTGGTGCGGGCCAGAATATGTATTTTCGCAGACGAGTTTAAAGAGCCTACTTTTTTCAAAGTAGTCTTAACTCGAAATGCTGATATACTACGTGCTTCCACGATTTAACTCCGCTGTGCATATTGGTGATAGCTTCAGGCATAAATGTCAGAGCTATCAAACTCAATATAATATTACCCCAGAAAGCACAACCAACTACTCCGACCAGTTGTTGAGTTCTTGACTTTTAGTCAACAGATTTTTTGATGATTAGACTTCAATGATCAGGTAATTTTCTAATATCTTCAGCACGACCCGCTGTCCAAAAATAAACCAGAAAACATCGTTTTCTGCGGTTACAACATTTAAAAAGTGCACCCAAATTGCACCCACAAATAAATGAACAGTAAATTACAATTTAAAAACAATAACTTAAAAATCAATCTTACCAATCCAGCATCGGGGCAATTGAAAATTTATGATCCACAGTATCCTCCAGAAATTAGTCGGGCATTTTACCCTTAACGCAATCAATTTTCTGTGGTTTTGTCCACTCAGCGCATAAGTTTTCTAT
>JACCDZ011884892.1_pt1 | contig 11741 bp, 13 predicted proteins | sample 7449551 | NCBI WGS metagenome assembly JACCDZ01 (sample SAMN15323452, study PRJNA562643) | freshwater metagenome | isolation source: river surface water | place: USA:Blue River Watershed | collected 2017-08-18
GCTAAAAATTCTCCATAAGCATTTGAGTCCTTCCAGTTCCATCAGTTTTGCAGTTTCTTGGATTTTTTGGTTTAAGAGAACCTTAAGATTACGTTTCTTTTTATCCATTTTCCTTCCTACGTGTTGGGGGGTTAGTGTCCTGATTATAGGGGTTATCAAAAAAGGCCAAAGCTTTAGGAAGTCTGGAGATTGCAACATGTTAGCTAAAAATATTTGATTTTAAGATGATGAAATTTGTATATTAATAAAAATTCAAAGAAACTTTCAGAATTCTTCAATTGATAAGTGCATCTTTTGGTTGGCATTGCCCTGTAAGTTATTTTTATTAGATGTGTTATTTGTTCTTTTGGATTTCTTTTTTTTGTTGTAAGAAGAATGAATATGATTTTATTAAGAGTTAAGTACTAATCATGCAAGACTTAATAGGTTTAGGTTTATTTTTTCTGACGTTTATTTCTTTAAATATTCTATTCTATGGATATTTATACAAGATCGATAAACGTCCCATTGTGAAGAATTCACTAAGAATGTGGATCTCTCTTCTTGTCACTATTGCTCTGGAAGCAATCTCTCCTCAGACACCACTATGGATTTCATTAGTTTTTATTATTAACTTTTTGCCGATCTCTTTTTTATCAAGAATTCTTCTGGATAAATATCATCAAACACTTAATTACGTAAGATATGCTCAGCTTGGCGTGCTCTCTTTAATATGGGCAGTGATTGCCAATGGCCTAGGCTTACCTTTTCAAGTGATGTGCATGCCAACTGTATTAGTGACAAGCTTTCCGATCCTGGAAGGATTAAAGTACTTTTATAAAAATCGTCATGAAGCAAATAACTTCGAAAAAATTATTGGATATGTTGTTTTCCCTTTTGGTTTCATCAATTGCTTAACTTATGGACTTTTCCGTATTTATCCAGAAGCCATTTATGTTGGTTTTGCTTCGGCCTTTGTGGCCTATTTAGCAGCGGCCCTTTGTATGCCTTTGATGATTGTCTATGATCTGATGATGGATAAACAAGTGACTTTAGAGCGTCAGGTTTCTCAGCAAACGGCCCTTTACAAAGATTCAAACGTTGAAAAAGAAAAACTTATTCGCATTCTTGCGCACGATATTTCTAATGCCCTTCAAGGGATTTATCTGAGTATTGCTAAAGTCGAAAGAATCAATACTTCTTATGCTTTAGATGTGGCCGATAGACTTTATAGTGACGCCAATAAAATTAAGGATATTACTAATAACGTAAGAAAAATCGAATCAGTAAGAAAGCAGAAATATGATTTTAACCGCGTCTCAGTGATTAATTGTATTGATGAACTAATTGATGCTTTTGTTGATTTATATGAAACTAAATCAATTAAACTAAAATTTAAAAGCGATATTGCAGATAACGTTTATATTAACGTTGATAAAATTATTTTCATCCACTCAGTTCTTGGAAACGTTCTTTCTAATAGTTTAAAGTTCTCTCATCCTCAGTCAGAAGTTATTATTCGCGTGAGAAAAAGTGCCAGCAAGGTTTATATTGAAATTGAAGATTTTGGTATAGGTCTCAATGGTGTAAATATCGCTAATATTGATTTTGATAAAATTCCAAGCTCTCAATTAGGAACTCGAGGGGAAATAGGAAGTGGAATTGGACTTTCTTTAGTGAAAGAGTATGTTTCTCTTTTTAAGGGAAATTACGTACTTATTGATAAGAACAAAACTGGGACAATCACTCAAATCACCCTTCCTCTGTCAACTTAATCAGACTTTGGTCAATTCTAAGTCAGCTCATGTAAACATTTTGTAAACAATGTATAAAATCTGTTTTAGGTCATGTTCTTTTCTCATTTTTGGAGAGATGATGAATTCAGATAAAGTTATTCTTTATCTAATTTATAAAAATTAAGGAGGACAAGATGAATGTGATTATTAGCTACAAACATATGGATTCTTCAGCGGCCATTGACAGTACAATTAAGGAGAAATCTGAAAAATTGCAGAAGTACTTTCATAAGGACATCACTGTAAGATGGGTATGTACAGTTAATGGGAATATTCAATCATCAGAGGCGGAAGTCTCAGGCATTGGTGGAGCTCATCTCTTTGCTTCAGCAGAAGCAGACAATCTATATAAAACTTTCGATGATGTTATTCAAAAACTAAGTCGTCAGGCCAGAAAAAAACTCACTAGAGAACATCAAAAAGAAAGTGAATTAAAATTTTAATTCACTGACTCCTAGACCTCTTCCTTGCCTCGTAAACAGGGAGGAGGTTTCTTAAATGACCTTTATTGTGAAAATTCTTAACTGAATCTTAACATTCAAAATTATTAAAATAGGGCATATTTGCCAAAAATTAATAACTGGAGAGGTCGTTGTATGAAATTTTTGTCACTACTTTTACTATTGCCAACTTTTGCTTATGGACAGACTTGCTTTAAAGCAGACAGTGCTGTGCCGGCCGATGTTCCACAAGTTTTATGCCTAGATCAATTAGAAGAGACATCAACTTTTAAACTAATCAAGGTCTCTTCAAAAGACGCGAATTTTCCAAAAGAATTACAAGAAATGTACAGAGTGTTTCACAATGAAGATAAACAAAAAGTTTATGCAATGGGGACTTTAGTAAATAAGCTAGAACAAATGTGTTCTTACTATATTAAAGCAGATGTGGAAGTGTTCTCTTGGTACTATGCTTATGCAGGTTATTTAATGGATACAGTTGAATTAAAAGTAAATATTCTCGAGACAAACGATAACTGTCATTCAAAGGCAGATGTTTACACAGTTAATTATTCAAGAATTTAATAAAAAAAAGCCTCCTTTATCGGAGGCTTTTTTTATTCTAGTAACATGCCCAGCATGTATTTGTTTCAATATATTGAGAGTAGCTCATATCCGTTTCATAAACAGGAGTTACTTCAGTGATCGTCTGTCCACATCTGTAACCTTGGTAAAGAGCAATGCGAGCACAATCCGTATCAGTAGCACCTTTTTTTAAGTTATAAATAAACTTGCAGTTTGGAGCTGGTCTAACATTATCGTCAGAAAGAGCGTAAGTCACGCTTCCTGTATTTAGAGCAGTTGTCGCAATAATAGACTTGTTACAAACAGCTGCGCTGGCCGATAGAGATAAAAAAATTGAAAAAGCGAGTAACATTGATTTCATATGACACCTGGTTGTTATCAATCTTAGTATTGAGTTCGTTAGTGAAGGCGAAGTAATGTCAAATCCTGTCGAATTAATCAAGGGAATCTTTTTTTATTGAAAATTCTATAAGATGGTCATGTGAAGAAAAACCAGTGAGGGCAAAATGTGTTTTTCAATTGAGATGTCCAAAGGGGCCAATTACCTAGAAAATCGCCTTGATGACACGTGTCTAAAAGAAGGATTTGAGGACAAAGAGAAGATTTTCTCACTTCAAGAGATTCTTGCACCTGATGAATTTCATGCTCTATTAGGCCCTTCCCACGTCAGGTCTTCTACAAAGCTTTTTAAATCTGCTGGAGATGATGGCAAAATTTTTCCAAACTATTTTGCCAATGTCATTATTTCTCGCCATCACAAGCGTCTCATTACACCAATGCGCTATCGAATAAGACCTCATGGCCCTGAAGAAGAAATTCCCACGAAATTTAATGTTTTTAATGCTCGTTTTGATTCTCTGGAAAGTGCCAGAACTTGGCGTGGACTTTTTATGAGAAGGCATGGTCTAGTGGTGTTTGAGAGTTTTTATGAATGGGTAGAAAAGGCAGGAAAAAAACAATTGATCAATTTTTCACCCAAAGACCAAGAAGTGATGTGGGCCCCGTGTTTGTGGGATGACAGGACATCTCCTCATGGAGAGATTCACTTTCAATCTTTTGCTCTTTTAACTGATGATCCTCCTCGCGAAATTCAAATAATGGGACATGATCGATGTCCCATTTTTCTAAAAGAAGAATATATTGATGAATGGTTAAATCCCGAGAAAACATCTGTAGATGAAATCTATGGCATTCTCAAAGAACGTGAAAAAGTTCATTATCAATATCATTGGGCCTATTAGAAAAAATATGAACGATGATTTTTTTGTTAAAAAAGGAATTTAATTTGCAATGATCAGTCTCTAAAACAAGGAGCGAATAATGAAATTAAGTCGTGTTATTTTAATGGTAAGTTTAACAAGCTTAATCAGCGCCTCTACAAGCTTTGCCTCTGTCTACTCAGATAAGGCCTTAAAGCTGATCCCTGAGGGAAAAGTTCAAAAAGAAAAAAAAGGGGATGTGGATGTTTTAACAAAAAATAAAACTCTTGTAGAAGTGGAGTTTGATCGCAATGGAGAATTTAAAGAAGCGAAAGGAGGGAGTGTGAAATTAGATAATTTCTCTCCCGAAAATGGACTTCTTTCACTCAAAGATGCTCATGCAAAATTAGAGGCCACGGGGGCCATTGCCGTAGGAGAGTGGTCTTTGGATCACAGTCGAAAGTATGATTGGCATTATGAGTTTGAGGCCCTTAAAGACAATGTTAAATATGACTATGTCCTAGATGCTCGCACAGGGACAGTGCTGGATACTTATCGCGATTAAAGTGTTTAAGAAATAAACATTTGTAAACCATAGCAATTATTTTTGATCTCTAACATACTGATAACTTATCTTCTTTTAAGGTATTGCCCTTGCAGATAACTATCAGTATGTATTCAGTTATAATATCAAATTTACGTGGGCTTTTTCTATGCCTACTCCTTCTTCCCCAACTCCTTTGGGCCGCAGAGCTTATTGTGTGGAGGCAGCATCCTCAATCACCAGGAATTATTTTTCCTAAAAAGACCAAGCAGACAAACGAAGAGGCCATTGCTGAATATTTTTATAAAATCAATAATACGAAATCACTTAAAGGCTTATTAGATCAATCGGAAATTCAATCACTAAGAGTGAAAGAGAAACTTCCTTTTTCTAAAGGGGAATTTTCTAGTTTAAAATCAACCGGCCATAAACCTCGTTTTATTATTGTGACTAATGAATTGCGCGAACTCTATGGACTTCCTTTTAGTAAGCGTATCCAAAATGTCAAAAAGCGTCTGGAGATGATGGGTGCTGAAGTTTACATGCTTCCAGTTGTGCACGACTTAACTTTACCAATTCATGAAGCACGCGAGTATCGCAAAAAAATTATTGAACAGTTTGATGCTCAACTCGTTTTAGGAGGAGCAGATATCGATCCCTATCTCTATGGCGAAAAAAATATTTACGCTCGTTATACGATCAGACATAGAGACCTAAGTGAATTAAAATTTGTTCGCGCTGTTATTGCTGAAAAAAAGGGAATGAATTTTGGAATCTGTCGCGGTCATCAGATGTGTGCCGTTGCCAATCATAAAAAATTGTTCCAAGACATTCAAGAAGAAATAGGAGCGAGCAAAGTGCATTTAGATGGAGATCATTTCATTAAAGTCGATGACTCAAGTGAAATCTTTAGCATTTTTGATAGCAAAAAATTGCTGGTGAATTCTCTTCATCATCAAGCAGTTATTGTTCCTAAGAATGATGAAACTTACAAAGTCATTGCTACAAGCTATGATAAAAAACCAGTGATTGAAGCTCTAGAGTTTCGCAATTCGAAGGGATATACTTTGCAATTTCATCCTGAGTTAATGTTTAATGAAACCGGCGATAAAATCCTTAAGCGTTTTGTCGACCTAACTATCAAAAATAAGGCCCTTGAGGCCAATCCCATCAATTGCCGCCAATTAATTAAAAAGTTTTTTTGATTTCCCAAAACTTAGCAGTTAGTATTTATTTAAATAAAAAATAGAGAAAAAGACTAAGGAGAGTTTGAAATGAAGTTAATGTCATTAGCACTAGGACTACTAGTATCGATGAATGTATTTGCAGCAGATATTGTTGGACAATGGACGACGATTGATGATTCGACAAATGCCCCAAAATCAATTGTTGAAATCTATGAAAAAGATGGAAAACTGTTTGGGAAAATTAATAAAATTTATGTAAAGCCAGGTGAGTCTGAAGATAAAGTTTGTGAAAAATGTAAGGGCGATTTAAAAGATAAAAAAATTGTAGGAATGGAAATTCTTCAAAACTTCCAAAGAAAATCTGATACACAATGGGAAAAAGGAACAATCCTTGATCCTAGTTCTGGAAAGGTTTATTCATGTAATATTGAGCTAATTAACGGTGGAGCTGAACTGAAAGTAAGAGGCTATATCGGAATCTCTCTAATTGGAAGAACACAAGTTTGGAAAAAGAATAACTAATTTTTCTTCTCAACTTCGCCACTTCTTTTAGGTGGCGGAGTCTTTCTCAGAACATACTAAGTCTTTGATATTATAATGCTTTAATTTCTTCGATTTGAGTTTATCCCCAAAAGTGCCCTATAATAGTTATTATAATCTCCTTGAAAAGCTAGCAAATCTTCATTATTAATTACTTATAATTTATTTTATTCAGGTGAAAGCTTTTTCACTCTAAAAATTAGGAAAATCTATGAGTATTCCAAAACCAACTACTAAAACAATCTATGACATTCTTCCAAAGAAAACGACGTTATTAATGGGAGCAGGTCCGGTTCCTATTTCAGAAGAAGTTGCTAAAGCAAATTCAATTGTTATCAGTCACCTTGGTGATACGATGAGACAGATTGTGAGTGGAATTCAATCTATGTCACAATATGTATTTCAAACATCATCAACAAAGATTTTTGGTATCTCTGGCCCATCTTCAGCGGCAATGGAAATGGCCGTGAGCTCACTTCTATGGCCAGGTAGAAAGGTTTTAGTTTTAAATATGGGAACATTTAGTGGGCGCTTTACTGAGCTTGCTAACGGAGTAGGCGCTGAGGTTGTAGAACTAAAAGCAGATGCTCGTCCGTTTAGAGTGGCAGAAGTAAAAGAAGCTCTAGAAAAAAATAAAGTTGATGTACTGACTCTTGTTCAAGGAGAGACATCATGTGGTGTAAAAAACATTGAACTAGAGCAAATTGTAAAACTTGCTAAATCAATGGGTGTAAGAGTTATTGCTGATGGTGTTTGTACGATTTCAACAATGCCAATGAAAGTACAAGAATGGGGAATTGATATCGCAGTGGTTGGTGGACAAAAAGGTTTCTCATCAATTGCTGGTGTTTCTTTGATTGCATTTTCAGAAGAAGTTTATGAGTTCGTCAATAAAAGAGATGTTCCAATGCCTCACTGGTGTTTAGATCCTCGTCGCGCTTATAAATTTTGGAACTTAGGAGAGTATCACTATACAGCTCCAGTAAACGGTTTATTGGCCCTGCATGAAGCTCTAAGACTTATCTGTGAAGAAACAAATGAGAAAAGATATGAGCGCCATGAAAAAAGCTCAAAAGCCCTTCAAGCTTCTCTAGAAGTGATGGGATTTGAGTTAAATACTCCAGCAGAATATCGTTTGAACTCAGTTGTCGCGATTAAAAATAAAAATGGTGTGAACACAAAAGAGTTAATTAAATATATGATTCAAAATGAAGGAGTGGAAATCTCTGGAGCTTTTGGATTAGATATTATTCGCGTTGGGCAAATGGGAGAGCAATGTCGCCCAGAAAACGTAAAGACGCTTTTAAAGGCCCTAGGTGCAGGATATGCTCACTTTGGAGTGAACTTAAATACTTCAGACGCTCTAGCGCACTTTGATCACTTAATGGAAAAATAAAAATGGAAAAAAGCCAGCAACACGCTGGCTTTTTTTTACAAATGAATGCAGAAAATTATCATGTAGTAATAGTCATTACCGGTCATCACATTTTACAAACACCAGAAAATTTTAAATTACTCGCAGAATTTGAAGAGTTGTTTTATGCCCATTTTTTATTGGCCACATTCCTGGACTCTATCCAACATGAAGTAAATGGGTCAAGTAAAGTAATCCATCTTGGGAAAAAAGATCCCAAAGATCAAAAAGAATTGGAAAAGCATTTAAAGCTTGCCGATTTAGTTGTTTGCGTTGGATTGGATAAAAGAGAAAATGAGGGGCTGCAGGCTTTTTTTGAGTTACTTCCAACCGATTCTTTACTTGTTAGCTTAGAAGACCAGGAGGGGAGGAATAATAGTTTAAAAGAGTTTATTAATTGTTTTAATGATTAGTTTACAAATTTCTATTCTGTTTTATCATCTAAGTAAGTTTTAAAATTAAATTCAAGGAATTATTTCCCATGCAAAAAGTGCTTTCATTATCTATTATGTTGCTTTTAGGTTTGGTCATTTCTCAGGCTTACCCGTATTATGTAGCTCCTTTTTCGCATGAAGCAACTTATTTAAAAACTTTTCTTACGATGTTCTTTTTATCTTACATCATGATTGACGTAGGAAGAGAGTTTGAAATTGATTTAAAAAATAAGGGAAAGTACGTACTTGATTATTTAGTGGCCTGTACTGCGGCCGGATTGCCTTGGATTTTTTGTAGCCTTTATTTTTTCTTTGTCTTAGTTCCTCCTGAAGCAGAAACTCAACACGTTTTGGCCCAGGCCCTTTTAGTTGGACGTTTTTCTGCTCCTACATCGGCAGGAGTTCTTTTTACTATGTTAGGTGCGATGGGGCTTTCACATACTTGGTCTTTCCAAAAAACGAGAGTGCTTGCTATTTTTGATGATTTAGATACTGTGCTTTTTATGATTCCTCTAAAGATATTCTTAGTGGGATTTGTTTGGCAATTGGGTATTGAGCTAATTATTTTGGCCTTAATTATTGCCTTCGGGATTTTTAGTTATAAAAAGTTAAATCTTCCGAATTCTCAAGGCTTTTTACTTTTCTATGCTTTCGGTATTACGATGATTTGTGAATTAGTGGCCCATCTTTCAAAAAATCCTAATACTAATTCTTTTATTCATATTGAAGTTCTTCTTCCTGCTTTTATGTTTGGTTTGGCCATGAAGCCTCATCACAAAGAAGTTCATACTAAAATAGATAAGCATCTGCCTTCTCTAATTTCAATGATTTTTCTTTTTTTGGTAGGGCTATCGCTTCCAGCAATTGTTGGCAAAAATGCTGTTATTAAAGTCGAGATGCAGCCTTTAGAAGTATTATTTCACGTACTGATGATTACTCTTCTTTCTAATTTTGGAAAAATGTTTGCTTTTTTATGCTATAAAAAAGAAGCAACTTGGAGACAGCGTCTGGCCGTGTCTATTTCAATGTTCCCTCGCGGAGAAGTTGGAGCGGGAATTTTAGCTGTATCTGTTGGCTACGGAATTGGTGGGCCAATGGTTGTGATTGGATTTCTATCACTTGCTCTCAATCTTCTTTTAACCGGCTTCTTTATTATGATTGTCGGTCGCATATTAAAGGATGAAATGATTGAAGAAGAAGACGAGATTGAAGAACAAGTCATTTCAGGAGTTTAATCTTTATTAAACTTCGAATTTTAACTCCTTGAAAGCGTGAATTCTACGTATTATTTTCATAACCCCTAGCAATAAATGCATTTCTGAAATAAAAGTTGGATCTGTTCATTTTAATATTAGGGGAAGAAAAAATGAAATTCTATACAACTACAGCGCTTGCTCTGTTGCTGTTAAGCTCAACAGCTTACTCTGAGACAAAAAAATCAACAAAATGGAATGTTCAAAATACATCATGGACTAAAGTTCATGAAAAAAATTATGAAGAATTCATTGCAACTTTAGGAAAGGCGAAAAAAAATGGAGTTTGTAGAACGACAAACGACTGTTTAAAAAGCTCTGTGGCCAATCCAATCTATTCAAAATTAAACCCACCTAACTTAGGTGAAGTTTATTCTGACTGTGCGGATCTTCCTTATATTCTAAGAGCGTACTTTGCATGGATGAATGATCTTCCATTCGCTTATCCGATTGCCCTTAATCAATCAGCACCAGATAATGCAGAAAATAGAGCATTAAAAGCAGAGATCGCAGGATTGTATGCTCAATACTATAAAGTTGGTTTTATTCGTAAAAAAATCTTAATGGCAAAAATTAAGAAATTAAATAGAGCTCTTTATGGAAGTGCTGGTGGAGATATTCGTTACAATCGTTGGGGAAATTCAATCCAAGATAAGTACTACGTAAAAAGTGGCGATAATATCAACACGATTTTATTAAAAGTATCAGAGAGTATTTCAACTGCTTCATTTAGAACTGATGGTTCAAATGGAAACACGGGAAGACTATTTAGAGATACATACCCAGTAAAAGTTGATCGCGCAGCGATTAAGCCAGGAACTGTTTTATATGATCCAAATGGACATATTGCCGTGGTTTATGAAGTTACTAAAAACGGAAAAATCCACTTAATTGATGCTCACCCAGATAACTCTCTGACAGCAATTACTTATGGAGAAAAATTCTCTCAAACAAACCAATACGTAGGTGGTGGATTCTCTAATTGGAGACCATTTACTTATGCAAATGGGGAAGCGAGAGCAGCAGATTTAAGTGAGTTAAAAGATTACTCCTTAGAGCAATTTACTGAATACGCTAACTATACTTTTGAAGGTAAAAAAGTAGATTTCTATGAATATGTAAGAAATCAACTTTCTGATGGAAAACTTATTTATAATCCAATCACTGAATTATCAGAATTAATGGATGAAATTTGTTATGACTTCTCTGAAAGAAAAGTAGCTGTTGATTTATCACTGACTTCAGGAATCCAAAATCAATCTCACCCAGAAAGATTGCCTGAGAATATCTACGGTACAGATGGAGATTGGGAAAACTATTCATCGCCATCTCGTGATGCTCGTTTAAAAGCATCAATTAGAGAGGGAAGATCATTAATGCAAAAGCTGATTGCTGGATACTATAACAAGGATGCCAATGTTCAGTATAATGGTGCAAACATTCTGGATGATTTAAACAGAGTGTATAACCAAAAAGCAAAAGCATGTAAGTTAGAGATTAAACTAACAAATGGAGCGAACAGATCAGTTGATCTAAATACTCTTATTGAAAATGTTTACGCACTTTCTTTTGACCCTTACCACTGTACAGAACTAAGATGGGGATTATTAGACAGTGAAGCTTTAAGCTCATGCAAGACAAGTGAAAACAAAATGCAATGGTATAAAGCACAGCAAGGTCTAAGAAACAGAATCGATAGAGATTACTCAATGCAAATGGACTACTCTTTATCAGAGCTTCCTGGAGCGAATATCTCAAAAGTTCAACAAGAAGAGATTTCAATAAAAGATGTTTTAAAATAATCTAAAAAAAGAGGGCCATTAATTGGCCCTTTTTTTATGTTCTGTGGTATGTATCCTTAAATTCATTAAGGATAATACATGAAAAAGCAATTTACTGTTGTGGAATCAAAAATTTCACCAGATCGTCAAATCGATGCCATTAAACACGAAATCAAAAAATATATCGCGCGCGAAAGAAGAAAAAAATTACCAGAAGGCCAGGACTATTGGGATTTTGACTGCAAGATCGGAACGAGTACAGCTGATGCCAAGACTGCTCACGTGGATGACTTAAATAAGCAGCTTGATCTTTTAAGTGTAGAGAATACTTCTTTTTATGTAGAAATTCTGGCGAAGTCTCAAAAAAGAATTAAAAACAAAAAATAGGTCACTCATGCTGGTTAAGCTTAGGCTGAATATCGCAGACATTAATAACAGCTTCTATCAAGACTTAAATCTAACCCTGACTCTTTTTGAAGAAGAGACAGGAGTTGATGTTATTAAAAAGCTTTTCTGTATCAGTCTTTTTGCTCACGAGAATATCGACATTGATAAAGAAGGGCCATTTTCTCAAAGACCCTTTTTAATA
>JACCDZ011015139.1_pt1 | contig 11739 bp, 9 predicted proteins | sample 7449551 | NCBI WGS metagenome assembly JACCDZ01 (sample SAMN15323452, study PRJNA562643) | freshwater metagenome | isolation source: river surface water | place: USA:Blue River Watershed | collected 2017-08-18
ACATACAGTACTCCATTATTATAAGCAAGATCAGAAAAGTCACTGACTGAAGCATCCCATGAAAGTCCACTACAAATTTGATTTGTAACTGTACTATGTCCAGCACCAAGAGTTACCTCATAGAGTGCAGGAGATGAGAGCTCTCGAGCAACATAGAAAACACCTGAAGTTGGATTATATGCAATACCCTCAAGACCACCATTAGCAGCATGCGTAATACCCGTATCGAAATAGTCATTCTTGTTTACAGTAACAACTCCCGTAGAGTGGATAATAACTCGATAGATTTCAGCGTTTGCAGTATCGTTCTCACTTGAAATCATGAAGGTATGATCGTATCCCCCGACACTCGTTGAAGCGGTACTTGATATGAGCGTTATACCTTCAATATCTCCACATGTTGTACAAGTTATCGTTCTAATCAAAGCACCACTTGTATCGACCTCATCAATCGTTGAATCTGAGCCAGCAGCTGCGTTATGCACGATAAATAAAGTACCTGTTGTTGGTACATACGCAATACCCGATGAATTAACTGCAAGAGATAGATCTGAGTTTGCTGTTATTGTATCGAGATGGCGAACATTATAATCACCATATCGAGTTGTCGTGGCAACTTGAGAAACTACTGAACCACCTGGAGTTGTTATCCTTATATACTGTGTAGTAGAAGCTGTTAAATTTGTACTTGAGGCATACGCAGTAATTGAAGAATTAGTAGTTGTTGAGGAATCAGTAATAGTAGGAGATATGAAAGCAATTCGATAAAAAGGAGAAGTTGTTACTGTGGCTGAAGGAGTTGCCTCAAGAGCATTGTTTAATGTTGTAACTCTAAAATCATATGAAGAACCATTTGTAAGTCCTGTAACAGTTGTTGACGCTGTAGTAGAAGAAACTCCATCATTGAAAGTTGTCCAAGTTGAATCACTTGAAAGCTTGTATTCAATCTTGTAATCAGTGAGCGTACCACCAGCTGCGGTCCAAGAAAGAAATACCTTCCCTTCATATGGAGTTGCAGCAAGACCAGTAACTTGATTTGGCGATGTTCCCGCACTATAGAGAGCTGAAACATCTGATGCAGTTAGTGCAGTGTCATATATAGCAATATCATCCATATATGCAGCACCTCCTTGAGTGAGATCTCCACCCACTGTATCATTGAAGTTTCCAACATAAAAATTTCCAGGAAGTGTATAGGTAGTATACGCAACAGGAGAACCAATTGCTGTGCCATTTACATAGAAAGTAGCCTGATCAGTTGAAGCATTTGTTACAAGTACAACATGATCCCATCCTGAAGACGTAACTGTATTAGTTGAAAAAACCTCAGCATTCCCCTGCACACGATATCCCCACTTGTTTGTAGTTGAGGTACGACATCGTATATACCAACGATTAGCAGTTGGGGATCCACTTACACCAAACACATGATCATCATCACCAGTATTACATGTATTGTATTTATACACCCAAAAACTTACACTAATTGATTGTGTTGTTGGGTTAATGGTATTACCAAAGTAGGTTTTGAGATAATCACCAGTTTCTCCAAAGGCACAACTCTTAGATCCAAATTTTGCAACAGCTGATGTTGTTGAAGCATTACCACTAAGAGTACCGTCGTAAGTTGATCCTCCTGTTCCGCTATTTGTCGTTGTTGCATTTGATCCTTCACAGGTATAAAAGACAACTTCAGAACCAAGAGGGTATGCTGCCTCTACCCTACTATATATCAGAAAAAAACCACAAAAAATAATAATGCTGCAGAAAATGCGCTGTAATTTCATGTAACCTTAATTATACCAGTAGAAATAATTTAGAAAATAGAAATATGTTAATATCTACTCCCCTCCCTTCTTTTCTTCCTTCTTGTTTCCATGTGCATGAGAATCAACTTCATAGCTTGTATTCTGTGCCTCAAAGAAATTTACGAGTTCATACACATCAGTTGCAGCAGACATCCATTTTGCAGGATTTGTTACATTGTAGTACTTTTCAAATCCAAGCTCTTCGAGACGTCGATCAGCAACATACTTTACATACTGATTTACATAGTCTGCATTAAGACCAAGAATACCATTAGGGAAAAGATCTTTGTTGTAATCAATCTCACGATCCACTCCCTCGATGATGATATTTCGAATATCATTTGCAAAATCCTCAGTGAGAAGTTCTTCATTTTCCTCAAGAACATTATGAATGAGATTCATACCGAACTTAAGGTGGAGACTTTCATCTCGGAGCACCCAGTTAATCATGGAACCGAAATTCCTAAGTTGCTTTCTTTGACGGAATGATAGCACTACCATGAATCCTGAATAGAACCAGATACCTTCCATGACGATATTAGTTGCAACAAGATTTCGAATGAAATCCTTCTTTCCTTCAACTGTTTCAATATCAAGAGAGACTTCAGTCATTCTCTTCATATATCGATTGATATAGTCTTCCTTCGCTTTCATTGAAGGAACATTAAGATGGTGATTAAACACCTTCTCTCGATCAAAAGGGAATGTTTCGAGAACATATTCAAAAGACACGCAATGATTCGCCTCTTCCCACATCTGCTTTGCAAGATACAAATGACACTCAGGTGATTTGAGATATGGATATATTCCAAGGGCAATTGAACGATTCACAATGAGCTCAGCAGGATTAAAGAATGCCATGAGAAACTCAACAGCATGTCGTTCATCATCAGTCATCTTCTTCCAATCATCGAGATCTTCCTTGAGGGTAATCTCATGAGGGAACCATGTATTGCGAACAGCCTGTAAGTATAGTTCATACGCCCATCGATATTTAATGGGATGTAAACTTGTATCCTCCGGTGAAGCTTTTCCTATAAGCATAGAATGTATATAAATTTAAATTAATAATTATTGACAACTATCACACTGAGCTCGTTCTGCAGGATCGATAGGACATACCTTCATAACCTTTGTTGCTCGTGCAAATCCTCGAGCAGATCCTGATGATGTAGTAGATGACTCCACACCATTAGAAACGTCATTAGATTGATGAGATGAAATAAATTCAGATGATGAAGAAATTGGAGTAGGGATATCGACGTGCACAACAGGAGACTCAACACGCGCCACCACCTCCTCTACCTTAACAGACACAGGTTCTTCAGAATGTTGAGGAACACTTACAAGTACCTTTTCTGTCATTACAATATTCAAAGGTGTTTCAATTGAATCTGCTGTTGGAGATACTACCACAACGTCATCTTTCTTCAAGGACGCAACAGATGCAAAACCTTTCTTTCCCATTTTCTCAGCCTTGTTAACCTTGACTGTACTTTGTTCAGCAGAATGGCGTGGTTTCATATGAAGGTAATAGGTTGATTTAAGTCCCTTCTTCCATGCAGTCATATAGATATCCATTGTCTCATCAATATCTCGTGTCTCAAGATACATATTTCGAGAAAGAGCCTGATCAATCCATTTTTGAGCACGAGCAGCAACTTCAATATATGCATACGGAGATGTAGTAAATGAAGTCTTGTATACGTCCTTTATATGCTGAGGAATTTCAGCAATACTTGAAATGTCTCCCTGATTCTCGATAATTGCTTCACGTACCTTCTCCCAAATACCCATATTCTTGAGATCTTTAACTAGATTATGATTAAGATCAAGATATTTTCCTGAAATCTTGTTTCGAGAAAATACCTGTGCAAAACGAGCATCAATACCTGGAGTAGTTCCCACCACAAGACCAATATTTGCATTAGGTGCAACAGCCATGAGAGTTGCATTACGTATACCCTTCTTCACTTTAGCTCGAAGGATATCCCAGTTAAGTCCTCTGTGTTTGCTTTGCATATCAACTGACACAGGAATACCTCGAGATTCATTTACCTTTCGAACAGTATCGATGGGAACATGACCCTTAGACCACTCAGAACCAATGAAGTTCTTGTATGATCCTCTCTCCTGTGCAAGATTCGCACTCTCATCAATTGCGATATAGCTAATGAATTCAAATATTCGATCTGCAAAGTTCCATGCATGCTCACTGTCATATGCCATACCAAGTTGTTCGATGGTATCTGCAAATCCCATCACTCCGAGACCAATAGCTCTGTTCTCCTTGTCTGATTTAGCAGCTTCGGGTATAGGGAGTTCATTGATATCGATAAGATTATCAAGCTGTCGTATAGCAAGACGCACACTTTCTTCAAGACGCATCCAATTAACTTCTTTGTTTCGAATATGAGCAGCGAGGTTGAGAGACGCGAGATTACATACCGCCACATTGTCCTTGTCCTGTGGAAGACAGATCTCCGTACAGAGATTCGACATATGTATAGTACCTGTATTGTTATTAAGAGCTCGATTGTTAATAGTATCTTTCCATACAAGCCATGGATGAGATGTAGACTGAAGAGATACGAGAATCTGCCGATACTGTTCTTGAGCAGGAACCTTCTTAAACATTCTCAATTCTCCTCTCTCTGCCTTCTCTATATAATATGCATATCGTTTACCAAACTCAATTCCATAAAGTTCATTGAGATCAGCAGTTTCAGCAGGATCAAACATATACCAATCCTGACCAGCCTGTGCACGCTTCATAAATTCATCAGAAAGGAATACTGCTGTATTAGCAGTTCTCATTCTCATATGTTCATCACCCGCATTATGTCTCCAATCAAGAAATTCAGGAAAATCAATATGCCAATTTTCCATATAGAAACAGAGAGCTCCCTTCTTCTTTCCCCCTCGCATCACCGCTCGTATAGAAACATCAATAATCTTTGCAAAAGGAGTTGGACCACTCGAGACACCTCCAAAATTCGACTTCAAAGGTGAGCCTGTTGCACGAAGTTTTGTGATTGAAGTACCAATACCTCCCGATCCCTTAGAGAGAAGAAGTACATCAGCAACTGACTTAGCAATATGTCCCATATCATCATGAATTTCAAGCAAGAAACAGTTTGATAGAGAGGGACGAGTTGTACCAGCACCAAGATTTGTTGAGCCTCCAGCAATATATGCATGGGTAGACATCTTTTCATAGAATCTTTTTGCATATGCAGTAGGATCCTTTTCATTATACGAAAGACCCATAGCTACTCGCATGAAGAAGAACTGTGGTGTTTCTACTGGCTCTTGAAGATCATTTTTCAAGAAGTATCTATTGATAAGTCCATCAAGACCGGCATACACGAAGAAATCATCACGATCAATATCGAGAACCTGAGCAAGTTCATTAAGATCGAATCGAGAAGCCATATGTGGATGAAGTCTGTTCTTAGCAACACCACTCTTTATATAGTCGAGGAAAGCATGACGATGTTTCTCCTTTAAATCAAGAATATTATCCTTATCATATTCTCCGATAACTTTTCGGTACACCATCTTGAGCAAGAGACGAGTAGCAACCTTATCATACTGAGTATCCTCTTTAATATTCTGTACGGCAGCATTAATTGTTGCCATATCAAGCTCATCAGTAGTAATACCATTGTACAAGGTAAGATGAGTCTCAGTTGCAATTTGAGTAACCATTGCAATCGGATCAACAAGACCAATACATGCTCGCTCAATAGAACGATTGATTCGATCTGCATTAAAAGGTGCTAAGGTACCGTCACTTCTCTTTATAGATATACTCATATGATAAGGTGTAAATTTATTGCTAATAATTTTGAGGTAGGAGTAATTGTACCGTGCGCAAAAAGATTCAAAAAGTGGATAACTCACTTTTTGAAGAAAAAATAGTTTTCGAACATTTTTTAATGACTTTGTATAGTTTTTTTGCTAAAAAATAACTTTTTTCCGACAAAAATGTCATTTTTTTCACAAAATCCAGAATTTGCCTCAATAACATAAGAACTCATTTTTTGAGCAGAAAAAGTTTTTGGATATGTATGAGGAGAAACATTTTTTTCAATATGAATAACTTCAAAATTTTCATCGAGCCATATGATATCAAGAGAAAAAAGCATATCTTTCATCCATATATGATAATCTCCTGGATGTTCAAAAACAAAGAGAAGTGCAGTATTTTCTTTCATACTTGAAACACCACTGAGACCTCGTATCCGAGATTCTTCTGTATCTGCTATGAGAAGAGATACTTCTCCCTGTGGTAGGTATAAAGATGTAACTACTGTATCCTGAGCACGAAGAGAAAAAACATATAGGCAAAGAATACATATACCAAGAAACAATAGTAATCTTTTCATACTATCTCCTCTTCAAAGGATGTAGATGAGCAGCAATACCGATTGCAGCTGCGATAATGACAAGGTTTTTGATAATATACTGACCCTCAAGAGTAGGTGTCATGAATCCCTGCCATGTTGAACTAGTAAGAAAGAAGAGAGGAAGTGCAGTCATTACCATATGAGGTAACAGAAGGGCAATTGCAAGTCTTTCTGCTTTTGGAATGAGGAAAGAAATACCGATAATCATTTCATAGAATGCAAAAATGATAATGAAAGTATCCCAACTCATAAATGGTAGGGTTACAGATAGAAGACTTGAAACAAGGGGGTTTGCAGGACTTGTACCAATGAGTTTTAAAATACCGAACCAGAAGAATACAATAAAGAGAGCACCTCGAGCTGAGGGAACACTAATTCTTTTCAGAAGGTGAATAAACGATACATCAAACTTTTCCAAATGATTGCGTAATGTCATGTAAATATTGTAACACAAGAAGAAATGATACAATACGAATCATGAACAATGCCCACATAGAACCATCATGGAAGAAGGTACTTGAACATGAATTTAAACAAGAATATTTCGATAAACTTTCTCAATTCATAACATCAGAGTATGCACATCATACAATATATCCGAATCCTGAAGATATATTTAAAGCCTTCACTACATGCCCTTTCGATAAGGTGAAAGTTGTCATACTTGGACAAGATCCATACCATGGCCCACAACAAGCAAATGGACTTTGCTTTGCAGTACATGAGGGAGTAGCACTTCCCCCTTCACTTAAAAACATATACAAGGAACTACAATCTGATCTTGGTATACAACCTCACAAGAATGGTGATCTTTCACGATGGGCAGAACAAGGAGTACTTCTCCTCAACGCAACCCTTACCGTACGTGCAGATACACCTGGTTCACATCAGAAAAAAGGTTGGGAACAGTTCACTGATGCAATCATACAGAAACTTTCAGAAGATAGGGAAAATCTTGTATTCATACTCTGGGGAAACTATGCAAAAAACAAAGGTCAATGCATAAACAGAGAGAAGCATCTTGTTATCGAATCTGCACACCCCTCACCCTTTTCTGCACATAGCGGATTCTTTGGTTCAAAACCCTTCAGTGCAACAAATGAATATCTTAAGAAATACGGAAAAAGTGAGATTAGGTGGGAGTAGACAAATGTATATATTATATGATATAATATGGCTTGATTTTAACGACAATAACTATAAACCTAGAACCTTTACAAAACAATGAAAAAAACAAATATCATCAAAAGAATATGGACTCTCTGCTCACCATTCCATTGGTATATAGCAGGTATCCTCATCCTTCTCGCAATACAGCAGATAATTGTGGTAGCATTCCCTTTCATTATCGGTAAGATGATCACCTCAGTGGTAGATGGCAACAAGAACGTATTTGTCATCTTCCTTTCTATCTGGATCATGCTTGCAATTGCGCGTATCATCTTCATGTACATTCGAGAGAAACTCGAGGTGCGTCATTTTGATTACGCTCTTTCTCGACATCTCTCCGCTGTGTCACTGAAGAAATACTTCGAAATATCAATGGGAGAACATCATATTGGACACTCTCTCATCAAGAGAAGTGTTGTGAGCAAGGGAGAACAAGGAGTGTCACAGATGGTGACAATGACCATATACGAAATCATTCCCATTAGTCTCACGATCATCCTTCCTCTTGTATTCATCTTTGTTAATGCACCTCTTGTCGGTGTAGTCTCTGTTGTGGCAATCATCATCTTTTGTGTGTACACACTGTGGTACAACAAAAAATTCGTTTCACAACTTCGAGAACACGACACAACTTCAAATGAGGTTGGCAAGAAGCGTGGTGAAATCATAAGTAACGCTGACACCGTGTATGTGCATAGTCAAGAATACCGCGTACAAAAAGAAAGTAATGATGCTGAGGGGGCACTTGGAACACTTGGAAAAAGCATCTGGATTCCCTATATTGGATGGTATCATAGTGGCCAAATATTCCTTACTATAATCCAGGCAGCATGTCTTGGATTTACCGGATATCTCACCTACTCATCTCAACTTGGCGCTGGAATGTTTGTCTCGATGACAATGTGGATTGGTGCGTCTTTAAGTACCCTTGGATCTATTAGTCATATCCAAAGAAATATAACGAAACAGATCGCTCCACTCAAGAAATACTTCGGTTTTCTTGATTACGAGACGGATATACGGGTAAAAGACAATCCGGTTGATATTGGCGACATGAAGGGAAATATTACATTCGATGACGTACACTTCACCTACAAGCCTCGCACCGAAACATCAGAAGAATTTGGTGAAGACAAAAATGAACCTGAAGAACCTGTCGAAAAAGTTGCAATCCTCAAAGGGGTTTCATTCACACTTGAGGCAGGAAAGAGATATGCATTCGTGGGACGATCTGGTGCGGGCAAATCAACGCTCATCAGTCTCATACTACGAACCTTTGATCCTAAAAAAGGTCGCATACTCATTGATGGTCATGATCTGCGAGATGTCGATTTCCGAAAACTACGACAAAAGATTGGTTATGTCCCCCAGGAAATTACCCTCTTTGACGGAAGTCTCAAGTACAATGTTGCATTTGGACTTGAAGGAGACCTGAATGATATAGCTCTGGAGAAACTTCAGGAAGCCGCTCGCCTCTCTCGTCTCTCAGAACTTGTTTCTGAACTTGAAAAAGGATGGGATACTCAGATCGGAGAGAGGGGTATAAAACTATCAGGTGGACAGCGACAGAGGGTGGGTATAGCACGGGCACTCATAAAGGACCCTGCAATCCTCATCTTCGATGAAGCAACCTCAAACCTTGATACAGAAAATGAACAAGGCATACAAGAAAGCATCGATGAGGCATCTCGTGGAAAAACAACAATCATCATCGCACATCGACTTGCCACAGTGATGAATGCAGATGAAATCCTCGTGTTTGATCAGGGTACATTAGTGGGAAAAGGAACTCATCAAGAGCTTCTTAAAGAAAACCCTCACTATCAGAATCTTGTTAAACGCCAAGTCTTTGTAAGCTAATTACCACAAAGATTGCAAAAGCCACAGCATTAATGCTGTGGCTTTCTTATATCCCAAGTAATTGTAATCTACCTACTTGTTCCCCTTCAGAAATCCTGTGAAAGCTTGAATTGTTTCAAGAGGTAATGTGAATACCACTGTATTTGATTGATCGGATGAAATGTCATTGATTGATTGAAGAGTTCGTAGATGAAGAGCACCAGGGACAGCAGAGAGGATCTGTGCAGCCTGAGCCATGTTCTGAGAAGCAGCAAGTTCTCCTTCTGAAGTAATGATAACTGCTCTCTTCTCTCGCTCAGCTTCAGCCTGTTTAGCGATAGTTCTTTCCATATTTTCAGGAAGCTTTACATCTTTCAATTCAACACTCGATACCTCAATACCCCATGCTGCAGTAACGACTTCAACAAGTTCCTCAATACGATTAGCAACCCTGTCACGACTTGCAAGAAGCTCATCGAGTGTCACCTCCCCCACAACATTTCTCATAGTTGTTTGTGCATACTGAAGAATTGCAAATTGGAAATGTTCAATTTCAAGTATTGCCTTGTCAGCTGAAACAACCTTGTAGTAGATAACTGCATTTACATTTACAGGAACATTATCCTTTGTGATTGCATTTTGATCAGGAACATCTACAGCCTTAGTTCGTAAATCAATCTTCTGATATGACTGGATAATGGGAAACACAAGACGCCATCCTGGGTTCATAACCTTATGATACTTACCGAACATAAACTTCACACCTCGTTCATATTGATTAATCTGTCGAATTGATTTCAATATGATAACAATCAAGACGACAATCGCTATTGTTGTATATGACATAATACCCTTAGTGTACTAAAAAGAGAGGAGGATGTTAAGGAAATTGAATCTTGCATAAGTGGAGTTCTGTAGTAGTATGTTTCCTAGACAAAAAATCAAACAAAGGAACGAAAATATGCACATTCTACTTGTCGGATCGGGAAATATGGCCCACGCAATCACCCAAGCGTGCCAGGAGAGAAATATTCGATGTTCGAAACTTGAAAACCCTGATGTTGTGGCATGGATTAAATACCAAAAGGATACGCCAATTGCAATTCATGTTGGGAGTGGGAGACAACTTCACTATCTCATTGATGTATGTGAAGAATTACACTCACCCATCATTCAAGGTTCTACACAATTGAGTGAACCACTCCCTGATAATCGAAAGGTTACTATAATCAACGCACCGAATCTTTCACTTCCCATAATCAGGTTCTTGGCAGCATTTCCTGCATTTGCGAAAGAGATCAAACCTGACATGAGACTACGAATCACTGAGTCACATCAAAGGAAAAAGAAAGATACATCAGGTACCGCACGCGCAGTTGCACGAGCACTTAACATCCCTGAATCGGATATTACATCGATTCGCAATCCAGACATCCAAGCATTACTTGGTGTACCGCCAGAACATCTTGATGGCCACGCCCATCACACCTTCACCTTCTCAGGACAAGGTAGCGAGATAGTGGTATCAACAAGAATTCATGGTCGCGCAACGTATGCTGAGGGTGCACTCACACTTGCACAAGCACTTGCTAATCAAACCATACCAATGGGGAATGGAAACTACGAACTAAAGGATATCTTACATCTCCTTCCAAAGGACTAATGATGCAAGAATACATTGAACCGCATCAGAAATGGTACGGTTCTTTTACTGATACTATTTTCAACGGGCTACGTGGGTTAAATACCCACACGTTTAATCCTTGTAAGAGTATTTTGACATAGTTTTCTATATCAAAATGAAGTACGTGGGTCAGGGTCTAAAATGCAATGTAAGAGAAAACCATTATTTTTCAAATAATAATATCACGTTTTAAAACATATCCCCAAATATTTCTTTGATTTTATCCATGGTATCTTCGAGCTGATTATCAAATAACAAAAATTGATTAAGGTTTTCAAACGGTACCCACTTATACATCCTCACTTCATCTTCAGCGAGTTTTATTTCATCATCAGCACCTGTAAATCTAAACACAAAGAAAAATCTTTCTGAACCAATATAAGTAACGCCTTGCTTACTTATTTTTGGGTTTTTAAATGTAGTCTTAAGAGATTCATCACTTACACCTATTAATTCTAGAGATGAAGAATCTATGCCTAGCTCTTCTTTTATTTCCCTATGTACAGCATCCTTTAAAGATTCACCTTCTTCTACGCCACCACCAGGAATAGCAAAATATTTTTCTTCAAAAGAAATTAAATTGACGAGCAAAAACTCATTTTTTGGATTTATTATTAATGCCGATACGCCTTTTCGATACATAATATATTTATACTCCTATTTTTAATATTAACAATAATCTTTTATTTAAGAGAAAATCCACGTACTTTTGGGTAAATAGGTCACTCCGATACTTTGTTATTAGTGCGGTGATGTATTAGCTTTTGCGTGATCTCATTTTGAACGAAAGAAATGAATCGTGAACGAAAGAAATGAATCGCGCCTC
>JACCDZ010026593.1_pt1 | contig 11737 bp, 15 predicted proteins | sample 7449551 | NCBI WGS metagenome assembly JACCDZ01 (sample SAMN15323452, study PRJNA562643) | freshwater metagenome | isolation source: river surface water | place: USA:Blue River Watershed | collected 2017-08-18
GTTATCACTGCTCATACCAGGTGAAAACTCTGTGCTGTAGCCCCCTACTTCTTGCCACATCCATGTAGGTACCAAAGTCGGAGGCCAAGTTGACCCCATCCAATTACTTCGTTTTAAGTTATGGCATGTCGATAAGGCCAACGCCTCGTTCCATTGCTCTGCGCTTTGACCGAAATCTGCAACCACAACGCACTTGTTGCCAGTTTCTCTAGGCTCCACCATAGTGGCTGAAAGCATGAAACGATCTTCGCCGAAGCTTTTTGCATACTTCAGCAACTCCACATCCCAATCAGGCAACACCACCATGTCATCATTCATGTACACGAGATATTTTTGCGTCGCAAGCGTAGCCGCACGATTGACGGCAAAACAAATACCAATATTGTCTTGACTCACCGTGTGCTCTAAACCCTGTTCACGCACCCAAGCCAATGAGCCATCAGATCCATCATTCACATGAATTAATATCTGATGGTTGTACTTTGAGTTTTTGCGCAAACTCTCTACTAAAAGTTTGATATATGCAAGGTTGTTCCAAGTTGGAATGACAATTGAAAACATAAAAACCTTTAACCCTCAGACTCACACAATTCGACATGCGATGCATTCAACATCAATCCCGCCACGCACATCCATAAACTACACAAAACAACACGCCCAGAGTTATGGCTTAAAAATGTTTGTGTCAAACCAAAATCCATAAACATCATAGGAATAACCATACCCGCCATCGCCAAAGCTCGCACATCTGGGCGAACATCTTGCAAGTAAGGTTTAAAAAACATCAGCATGGGGACTATGTACAAAGCCAAATACAAAGCTAGCCCCACAAGACCACGCTTAAATGTCACATTCAAATACTCGTTGTGTAAATGCGTGAACCCTGAAGAAAAGCTGCTTAAACGCCCGTCAGCAATTGCAGCATCTCGCGTTTCAATCCAACCTTGATTACCGTGCCCGAAAATTGGCGCTTTTCCAATTTCATCGATGGCCACTGACCACATGGCCAACCGTGCACCTACAGAAGTATCTTGCTTGCCATAATCAACAAAAGCATTGAACTCACTCACTGCGGCTGCAACACGCGACTGCACCACCCCATTAGGCTGCAAAGCTGGAATTACTAGTGCTGTCAGCATGGCAAATGCAACAAGCCCTCGCTTCAACCGCGCCCAATCCTTGGTCGCATTGGCCACTATCCAAATATATATCAACACCACCGCAAACCAACCGCCGCGCGTTTGGCTCCAAACCGAAGCAGCCAAACCAGCAATAAAGCCACCCCACATCAGTATGCGCATCCCTACACTCTGATGCCCCACTAACGCGCGCGCACTGCAAAGCACACCAAATAAGAGCGCCACATTGCCAAACTGAATAGGGTGAGTAAAACCACCAGCACGCATGCCTGACGCCAGGGCTTGATAGCCTGACAGTACAGCGGCACCTAATGCGCCAACAGCTAGCCCAACCCAAAACCATTCGGCTTTCGGCTTGTACCGACGAATGCCCCAAACACCAAACAATACCAAGACAAAAGGCAGGTAGTTGGAAAACTCTCGTGCAGCCCATTTCTCATATAAAGCCAATGTCATTTGGCCAAATGCATAAACCAACAATGGCCAAAAGAGATGATGTGACTCGAGGGGGAGCAGAGTTTCGCGGTGTTTGAGCCACACAGCAACACCAACAAAACACAACAAATAAAAGCCCAGCGAATAGCCGCTGGGTACGACCAAAGCAGCTGCGCCAACCAAAAACAACGCACTTGAGAAAAAGTATTTAACCAGCATTCAAAAGACTTTCTTTTAGCGTTGGCGCTTGCGCATCTTTGGCCGACAGCAAAGGAGCCGTATCCAGCAATTGCAGTGGCCAATGAATAGCCATATCGGGGTCACTCCAGAGAATACTGCGCTCACACTCTGGGTGGTAGTAGTCAGTCGTTTTGTACAAAAATTCAGCACTCTCGCTCGTCACCAAAAAGCCATGCGCCAAGCCAGCAGGAATCCAAATTTGTTTTTTGTTTTGATCTGACAGTTCCACTCCAAACCATTGCCCAAACGTGGGCGAGCCCTTGCGAATATCCACCGCCACATCAAACACCGCGCCTTGCGTCACCCGCACCAGTTTGCCCTGCGCATGCTGGGTTTGATAGTGCAAGCCGCGCAAAACGCCCTTGCTGGACTTGCTGTGGTTATCCTGCACAAAGGTTTCGTTCAATCCGGTGGCAACATTGAAATCACGCTGGTTGAAGCTTTCAAAAAAGAAGCCTCGTGCATCACCAAACACCTTGGGTTCTAAAACTAAAACGCCCGCGAGGGGCGTTTGCGTTACTTTGTAGAGCATGGCTTTACTTTAACAAACCTAACAGGTACTGGCCGTAGCCGTTCTTTGCCAGTGGTGCTGCCAACCCTTGCAAAGTTGCAGCATCAATCCACCCTTGTCCATAGGCAATCTCTTCGGGGCAAGCCACCATCAAACCTTGCCGCTTCTGCAACGTACCAATAAAGCTAGCCGCTTCTAGCAAGCTGTCGTGCGTACCCGTGTCTAGCCACGCATAACCTCGGCCCATAATCTCTACATTCAACTGGCCCAGCTCTAAATAACGCTTATTCACATCAGTAATTTCTAGCTCACCGCGATGCGATGGCTTCACGTCTGCCGCTATGTCGCACACCTGCTCGTCATAGAAATACAAACCGGTCACGGCATAGTTACTCTTAGGCTTGGCAGGCTTTTCTTCGATGCTATGCGCCTTGAATGCGCCATCAAACTCCACCACACCATAGCGCTCAGGGTCATGCACATGGTAGGCAAATACACTGGCTCCGCTGGTGCGCTCGTTGGCGTTATGCAGTTGCTTCACTAAATCGTGGCCATAAAAAATGTTGTCGCCCAGCACCAAGGCGCTGGGGTGGTTGCTCACAAAGTCTTTGCCAATGATGAAGGCTTGCGCCAAGCCATCGGGGCTGGGCTGCACGGCGTATTCGATGTGCATGCCCCACTGGCTGCCATCGCCCAACAGCTCTTTAAAACGTGGCGTATCTTGAGGCGTTGAAATAACCAATACTTCTCGGATACCACTCAACATCAGTGTGGTGAGTGGGTAATAGATCATGGGCTTGTCATACACGGGCATCAGCTGTTTGCTAACCGCTTGCGTGACGGGGTACAAGCGCGTGCCCGAGCCGCCCGCGAGAATGATGCCTTTGCGCTGTCTAGTCATATCTGTTCTTCTTATTTAGAGTATTTCTGCCAGCATGCGGTCTACACCCTGCTGCCATGGCGGCAAAACGAGGTCAAATGCTTGCTGTAGTTTATGCGTACACAGGCGTGAATTCAGAGGTCTTGTGGCAGGCGTTGGAAACGCAGTGGTCGGCACAGGCACAATATTCGTGACTTTCCAATCCAACTCGGGCTTGATGGTTTTAGCTTGCGCAATGACATGGCTCGCGTAGCCATGCCATGTAGCTTCACCCGACGCAACCAAGTGATACACCCCGCTGAATGAAATGTTTTGCGTGTTCAACACACGGCGCATAGCGTGTGCTGTGGCGTCTGCAATCAGGTCTGCGCCTGTGGGTACGCCATGCTGATCGTTAATGACTGTTAGCTGGTCGCACTCTTGCGCCAACCGCAGCATAGTTCTGGCAAAGTTGCCACCTCGTGCGGCATACACCCAGCTGGTGCGGAAGATCAAATACTTGCAGCCACTGGCCACAATAGCCTTCTCACCATCCAGCTTGGTCTGGCCATACACACTCAGCGGACCTGTACCCTCGCCTTCCTGCCTGGCGTGCGTGCCACTGCCGTCAAACACGTAGTCTGTAGAGTAATGCACCAGCCATGCACCCACTTGCGCTGCCGCTTTTGCCAAGGCTGCTGGGGCATCGGCATTCAAAAGCTTTGCCAACTCGGGCTCTGACTCTGCTTTATCAACGGCCGTGTGCGCGGCGGCATTAACGATGAAGTCTGGCTTAAAGACCAGCACCGTTTGCGCCAGTTGATCGGGCTTAGACAAATCACCACAGAAGCTGGTGCTATGACGGTCAAGCGCCAACACCTCTCCCAGCGGGGCCAAGCTGCGTTGCAGCTCCCAGCCCACTTGGCCATTTTTACCTAAGAGGAGAATTTTGAGCATGTGGCTTGCTTTGTGTGCAGCGCGGTCAGGCCCCATACTGCTTGCCCACCCACAGGCGGTAGCTGCCGCTGGTCACACCATCTACCCATGCTTGGTTAGCCAAGTACCACTGCACGGTTTTTCGGATGCCAGTCTCGAACGTTTCTTGCGGTTTCCAGCCCAACTCGCGCTCGATCTTGCGCGCGTCTATGGCGTAGCGACGGTCATGACCAGGGCGGTCTTTAACGTAGGTGATTTGCTCAGTGTAGCGCTTGCCGTCAGCACGGGGCTTGAGTTCGTCCAGCACGGCGCACAGGGCGTTGACCACTTCAAGGTTTCGCTTTTCGTTCCAGCCACCTACGTTGTATGTCTCGCCCACTTTGCCAGCTTCTAGCACACGGGCAATAGCGCGGCAGTGGTCTTCCACATACAACCAGTCACGCACTTGTTGGCCATCGCCATAAATCGGCAATGCTTTACCAGCCAATGCATTGAGCAGTACTAAAGGAATGAGCTTTTCGGGAAAATGATATGGCCCATAGTTGTTACTGCAATTTGTAGTCAGCACGGGCAAGCCGTAGGTGTGGTGCCATGCGCGCACCAGATGATCGCTTGCTGCCTTGCTAGCAGAGTAAGGGCTGTTGGGTTCGTAATTTTTTGTCTCTGTAAATGGCGGATCAGTTGGCAAGAGAGTGCCATACACCTCGTCGGTCGATACGTGCAAAAAACGAAAAGCAGCTTTATTTTGCTCAGACAGGTCTTGCCAATAAGCGCGAACGCTTTCAAGCAAATTGAACGTGCCCACCACGTTTGTTTCTATGAAGTCACTGGGACCGTGGATGGATCGATCTACATGGCTTTCGGCTGCGAAGTTCAGCACAGCACGGGGCTTATGCTCAGCCAACAGCTTAGAAACCAAAGCTCGGTCGCCAATATCGCCCTGCACAAAGATATGTCGCGGGTCGTCTTTGAGGCCCTTCAAATTGGCCATATTACCTGCGTAGGTGAGCTTGTCTAAATTCACGACGTACTCGTCAGAAGACGCAAGCCATGTGTGGACGAAATTACTGCCAATGAAGCCGGCACAGCCGGTTACAAAAACTGTCATGCTTGTCTCGCTTGCTCTATGTGGACCCAGTCCACAACATCACCATTCGCTTGATACCCATTCACCAACCGTTGTAACAATTGACGAATACTAGGAACGTCATTTGTACGCATCGCTTGACGCAATTCATCAAGTGCACCTTTAAGCTCAGTCCATGCCAAAAATTTCTCATGCGCTTTCATGATGCGCGGATTAGGCGTTCTTTCTGGATTGTCGCCAATCAAGAGTTCTTCAAACAGTTTCTCGCCAGGTCTCAACCCCGTCACAACGAGCTCAATGTCACCTGTTGGGTTTTGCGCATCGCACACAGTGAGTCCAGATAGCTCTACCATGCGACGCGCTAGGTCGATGCTCTTGACAGGCGCCCCCATATCAAGCACAAATACATCTCCCACAGTGCCCATGGCACCAGCCTGAATAACCAACTGAGCCGCCTCAGGAATCCGCCTTAATTGCCCCGCATGCAAACCCCTTCGTTCTAAAAGCAAATAAGGTTTGGGAGCAACGAGGAGGGGGTAAGTTTTCCAAAATAAACATAAAGCTCAAGCATGAGACCAATTAGTATATAAGAGGGCGCACGCTTAATCCTGATATCGGGCCATCGTGCAAGTACATATCAAGAAGCGCGAAGATTGTTTACTCACCCACAACTTGCTCTATTGTCTTACCGAAACGTCGCGTACGCTGCGCGTACCAACTAAGCGCCTTCTGAAGCTCTTTACCATCAAATTCTGGCCATAAAGCATCCGTAAAGTACAGCTCAGCATAGGCGCTCTGCCAGAGCAAAAAGTTACTGATACGCTGCTCACCACCCGTGCGGATAAGCAAGTCCACCTCGGGTATGTTTGTGGTACTGAGGTGCTGGGCCAGCGTGGCCTCGGTAAGCTCGACCACACTTTGCTCAGGGTTGGCGGCTTGCCAGTTTTTCACGGCTTGCAGCACGTCCCACCGACCACCGTAGTTGGCAGCAACGCACAGGGTGATGGTTGTGTTGTTGGCAGTCGCCTTTTCTGCCGCGTGGATACGTTGCTGCAGCTCTGGCGCAAAGTCAGCCACATTACCAATCACGCTCAGACGAACGCCAGCGTCGGCAAGGCTTTTCATTTCTTTTTCAAGGTACTGCACAAACAAGCCCATGAGGGTGGACACCTCGTCAGCAGGGCGTTGCCAGTTTTCAGTACTAAAAGCAAAGAGGGTGAGATATTTCACCCCTTGATGGGCGCAGTGCTCAACCAGGGCCTTGACACCAGCAGCACCCTTAGCGTGGCCTGCTGTGCGCGGCATGAAGCGCTTTTGCGCCCAACGCCCGTTGCCGTCCATGATGATGGCCACGTGTTGAGGGGTATTTTGGGCTTGTGTTTGCAATGTTTTGGTGCTGTTTGGGCAGGCTACCGCCTTTCGGTTTGTCGTTAAATCCGAAAAAACGCGGTAGTTTTGATGGCTGTCCATTTTGTCACGGATGTGCATGGTTTTGACTGGATTGTGGTTTGCACTAGGATTAACTTGGATGCACTCGACTTGCCCATCACTGTGAGGTTGCTAGCGCCCACAGGCCCACTAGGCGGCTGCCAGCGTGGATGAAGGTGTTGGATGTGTCAGCCAACACGGCACGCCCTGCACCACATTGCCTTGAACATCTTGATGACCGTCTTGGTTGACTTGCCAAAAGGCGGCCACACCTCAAGGTCGTTTTGACAGGGCGAATGAAAGGTTTGTCGATGGTTTTGCCTTGCCACGCCGTTTGTGCAGCAGCCGCGATGTCGGGGCGTAGGGGCTCTAAGGCTTTGAACCATGTGCTGACACGCAGCACAAACATACCGCTGTTCCAAATCGCTGGATGTAGCCGTAACCCGTTTAGGGCTTGTCAGGCGTGATATCCAAGATGACGATGCCGCTATTGATTGCTGCACGAATGCTTTGCTGCAACGTCTGCTGAAACGCAGCGGGATTTTGCATCCATTGATTTCACGCAGTTACTATAGCCATAGAAAACGGTGTTCTTCGTTGGTGACCACCAAGGTGCCGCCCACCGTGATGTCTGCAGCGCCCAGTTGATTGACGCGGTCAACGGCTTGCTGAAACAATCTGATAGCTCCCGACAAAACCAAAAACTGATTTAGGAAGCCCGCGCGTGGCAAGAGCCACAGGCGGGTACCAGAACCGCCGCAAAGGATGACTGGTACAACTTGTTGCATTAGAGAGTTTTCACTTTTAAAGCTAGACAACTCTCAAACTATCCACCGCCATGCGCAGCTTTTGCGGTTGACCTAGCAAATCGACCAACACAAAGGCACGAGTTTCGCCGTCGTGCGCTATGTATTGGCCCTCTAGCCCTTTGAAGGGGCCGCTGGCGACTTGCACGGTATCGCCAGGGTTAAACATGCGCTCGATGGTTTCAAGGGGCGCTTCTTGCAAAAAGGTGATGAATGCTTGCGGCACTTTGGCGGGTTGTGGGCCAAAGCTCACGAGCTTGCTGACCCCCAGCGTGGAGCGAATGGAACCCCAGTTTTGCGTTTGGTCATCGAGCTGAATGAACAGGTAACGGCTGAACATGGGCTCGGTGATGGTCTGCACTTTTTCGTTGCGCAGTTTTTGCACTTGCATGGTGGGCAAGAAACAGCTGAACCCTTGGTTTTGCAAGTTCTCTAGGGCGCGGGCTTCTTGACGGGGCTTGGTGTGCACCACATACCAAGCTTGGTGGTTTGTCTCGGATTTTTCGTTACTCATTGTTAGAGAAGTCTAACTAAACTTCATGTGGCATTTAGCGGCACTCGGCGTTAAAGTGTGGTTTTGTGTTTTGTTTGAAAGTGTGCCCACATGTCTACCAAAAATCCGTTTGATCCCGCTGCGATGTCTGACAACGTGAAAGAGCAAGCCCAACAAATTTGGCTGGCTGGCTTGGGCGCGTTTGCCAAGGCGCAACAAGACGGTACCAAAGCTTTTGAAAAGTTGGTGAGCGACGGCATCACCATGCAGCGCAAGGTGCACACCACCGCCGAAGAAAAGCTGGCTGAGGCCACACAGAAAGCCACGCAAGCAGCCCACACGCTGAGCGAGCGTGCCACAGGGCAATGGGGCAAGCTAGAAGGTATTTTTGAAGAGCGCGTGGCGAAAGCTTTGCATGGCTTGGGTTTGCCGTCAGCCGCAGAGATGAAAGCGCTGCATGCGCGTGTCGCCGCACTTGAAGCGCAATTAGGCACAAAGCCCAAAGCAGCCGCAAAGCCTAAGGCTACAGCCAAGCCAGCTGCAAAAACTGCCGCCAAGAAAACGCCAGCAAAGAAAACCGCCAAGAAATAATTGATGGCTAAAAAAGCGCCACGCCGAACCGCAGAGCGGATATTAGAGGTCACGCTCGACCTCTTTAACCGCTTTGGCGAGCCCAATGTCTCGACCACGTTGATCTCGTCTGAACTCAACATCAGCCCTGGCAACCTGTACTACCACTACCCAGCCAAAGAGGAGCTGGTCACGGCGCTGTTTAACCGATACGAAGCGGCGCTGGATGAACTGCTAGATGCAGCACCTGGCGTGCACGATGTGGAAGACGCTTGGTTTTTCATGCACACACTGTTTGAGCTGGTGTGGCAATACCGTTTTCTGTACCGCGATTTGAACGACTTACTGAGTAAGAACCGCAAGCTAGAAACCCATATCAAAGACGCGCTACTGCACAAGACCACCGCGTTTCGCACACTGCTTGACAGCCTAGAGCATGATGGCGCACTGGCAATGACCGTGTCAGAGCGCGAAGCCACCGCCACACACATGGTGGTGATGCTGACTTGGTGGCTGAGCTACGAATACGTGCGCGACCCACGCCATGCGCTAGAGCCCGAAAGCGCTCAAGCATCCCTGCTGCGCGGGGCTAAGAGTGTGCTGAGTTTGTTGCTGCCCTATGCCACGGCTGAGCACAAAACGCACTTGAATGCGTTGCTTTCGGCTTACTGAGAACAAGTTTCTATTGCAAGAAACACACGATGCGCGCAAAATATGCGCATATCAACTGCGCACCCGAACGCTATGCATACAGAACGCCATTCGACCAACTCCAAAAGAGCTGCAAATTTAACTTTATCCACCGAAGTTTTAGCAGACGCCAAAGAGCTAGGCATCAACATTTCAAAGGCCTGTGATCTGCATCTCCGCGAGCTCGTACGCAAGGAAAAAGAAGCCAGATGGAAAGCAGAACACGCAGACTACATTCAGGCCTATAACAAAACCGTAGCCGAAGAATCTCTGCCACTTGATGCGTGGAGAACCTTTTAATGGCGCGGTTTGATGTGTACCGAAATTCTGGCCCATTAGCGACATCCACGCCTTATCTACTTGATGTTCAATGCGCTTTGCTTGATGGTTTAGATACGCGCGTTGTGATTCCCTTGCGACGCCTTGATAAGTTTCCTGTCGTGAATCTAGCGAAAGATTTGACACCCGTCTTTGAAATTGAAGGTGCTTCGTGCATTCTTGAAACGCCAAAGCTAGCAGCCGTTCCAGCTCGGCTCTTAAAAACTTATGTAACCAGCTTGAGTGATCAGCAAAGTCTGATTTCAAATGCCCTCGATCGGTTATTTCAAGGGTATTGATCAAACAATTGGGTTCCGACCCAAATTAGGACGGTTAACGCAGCGCAGCTTCTACGAGTTTGACCCAATACGTGGCGCCCAAGGGAATGAGCGCGTCGTTGAAGTCGTAGTTGGGGTTGTGCAAGGTGCATGGGCCTTCGCCGTGGCCGATTTCGCGGTGTACGCCATCACCATTGCCAATAAAGCAATACGCACCAGGCTTGGCTTGCAGCATGTACGAGAAGTCTTCTGCGCCCATGGTGGGCTCTTGCGCCAGCACGTGGTCTGCGCCCACGATATCGGCCATCACCTCGCGAGCAATGTTGGCTTCAGCAGCGTGATTGATGGTGGGTGGGTAATTACGCTCAAACTCAAACGTGCACGTCGCACCAAAAGCGGCGCTGGTGTGCGCAGCCACATCGCGCATGCGTTGCTCAATCATGTCAAGCACTTCCACACTGAAGGTGCGCACGGTGCCTTGCAACTCGCAATGGTCTGGCACCACATTGGTAGCTTCGCCTGCGTTGATCATGGTCACCGAAATCACACCCGCATCCACTGGCTTTTTGTTGCGACTGATGATGGTTTGAAACGCTTGCACCATTTGGCAAGCAATCAACACAGGATCAATGCCATTGTGCGGCAAGGCCGCGTGGCAACCCTTGCCATGGATGGTGATTTTGAATTCGTTGCTCGATGCCATCACGGGGCCAGCGCTCAGAGCGAACTGGCCTTCGCTAAGGCCCGGCCAGTTGTGCATACCGTAAACGGCCTGCATGGGAAATTTATCAAACAAGCCATCGCGAATCATTTCGCGGGCACCGCCACCGCCTTCTTCGGCTGGCTGAAAGATGAAGTACACCGTGCCATCAAAGTCTTGGTGCTTTGCCAAATATTGCGCTGCCGCTAAGAGCATGGCCACATGTCCATCGTGGCCGCAGGCGTGCATCTTGCCTGCATGTTGGCTGGCGTGGGCGAATTGGTTGAACTCTTGCATGGGCAAGGCGTCCATGTCGGCGCGCAGGCCAATCGCACGGTCACTGGTGCCGCATTTCAAAATGCCCACTACCCCTGTTTGACCCATGCCACGATGGATGGGAATGCCCCACTCGGTCAGCTTTTGCGCCACCAAATCAGCCGTACGAATTTCTTCAAAACACAGCTCGGGATGGGCGTGAATGTCGCGGCGAATGGCCGCCAAGTTTGATGCTTGCTGAACGATGGAATCAATGACTTTCATGGCCTTGAGTCTAGCCGCAGCACTGGCCCTCTGTCATGAAGGGCTATCCCGCTCAAACCAAAGTTAGTACAGCGCGCGCGAGGGCCACACAGGCGATGGATGATCTAAGCGCTGCTTGGCTATTTCTAACAGCCCATCAAAAATAAGCGACTCAACCAACTCAAACTGCACCGACATGCTCGGCGCCATTTTCCAGCCCGCGCCACCTGTCATGTAGCACGCTGGCTCAGCGCCGCAATGTTGGCGCACGTGATGCACCATGCGCTCCACCGCGCCAGCAATGGCATAGGTGCCACCACTGGTCAAGGCATCGCTGGTGTTGGTGGGGAACTCACACACTTCGCCCGTGGGTACGCGCAGGCCTGCCGTACCCGACTCCAAAGCACGCAACATGATGCCGTGACCTGGGAGGATGAAGCCACCTAAAAACTTGCCACTGGCATCAATCGCTTCCACCGTCACCGCCGTACCCACCATCACCACCACCATGGGCTTAGAGGCGCCACCATTGACGGCGCGAAGCATGCGTGCATGCGCACCAATCATAGCGACCCAGCGATCTGCGCCTAGGCGTGTGGGGTGGTCGTAACCATTGGTCAAGCCGGCCTCTGCAGCTGACGACACAGCCCAGTGTGGCGTGATGTCCCACAGCTCCATCTGCTCTTCCACGCGACGGCGAATGGCTTCGCCTGCCACGATGCAGCCCA
>JACCDZ010883209.1_pt1 | contig 11736 bp, 13 predicted proteins | sample 7449551 | NCBI WGS metagenome assembly JACCDZ01 (sample SAMN15323452, study PRJNA562643) | freshwater metagenome | isolation source: river surface water | place: USA:Blue River Watershed | collected 2017-08-18
ACTCCGGAACTCCGAATCCGTCGGCCGCAGATCGCCGGCTCACCAACACGAGAAAGAATGGAGGCGCGGCCCGATCAGGCACATCAGGACCCGAGCGGATCTCCTGCGCGAAGTCCAGCCTTTCAGGCTGGTAATTATCGAGGAGGAGCCCTGGGACAAATTCAGGCACCCGCGCTTAATAATCCGCTAAGCGATCCAGAACGGACCCTGCGCAGAAACACACAAAGGCCCGGCAACGCATCATCGCGCAAGCGAGATCCCGCCGCCGGGCCTTTTCTTTTTTTCCATCTCGATTCAGATTCAGCCTATCAGGTATTTCCGTATCGCATCCTCGGTGCCGCGCGTCTTTTTCGCATTGTTAAAAATCCCGGCAGGATCGAATAGCTTCTTGATCTCAAGGAATGATCCAAATATCTTGTCTCCGTAAAATTCGCGGAGAAATGGCGACCTGACGATGCCATCGCTGTGGTCGGCGCTCATATTGCCTCCGAGCGACTTGATGAGGGCGAATGCCTCGCGGGCCAGGCAGATGATCTTGTCCGCTGCGGCCGATTCCCCTTCGGCATTTTTCTCATTGAAATCGAATATGGGAATGATGCGCAATGATCCGTCGCCTATGTGCCCGTGAAATCCGTATCCGAGCGCGTATTTTTTCAATAATCCCACGAGTCCAGGAATGAGCTCGTCGAATCGGCGGATAGGCACGATGATATCCTCGATGCAGGGCACGGCATGCCTGCCCGGCTCATTGTAATCGCGCATCACGGCAAAGCTGGCGCGGCGAATCCTCCAGACGCTATCCTGGATCTCGGCGTCCTTGACGAAAGACACGCGAACCGGCCGAGCACGAAGAGCGGTCTCGCAATCCCGCGCCACCCTGTCGGTCCGATCGATCGCCGTCTCAGGCTGCCGCGCATCGGCATGATCAGGATGATTCGGCCACGCATCCTCGCTGAACTGGGCCAGCACGATGAGAGAGGTCTCCTCGCCAAAAAAAGGCGGGCATGCGGCGGTCTCGCGAGGAAGCAATGCCCGCGCGCGCTCGAACGTATTGACATCGAAGGTCTCCACGCATTCGGGATTGAATCTCATGACCGTCTCAAGGACGAATGGCAGCCCCTCTATGGAATCGATGGATATGACGAGAAGGCGGCTATGGCCAGGCCGCGGAACGAGCCGCAGCGCGGCTCGCGTGACGATGCCGAGCGTGCCCTGAGCCCCGATGAAGATAGGGGTCAGATCGACGGTCGAGTCATGCGATTCGGCGGCGGGAATGCGATCGAGCCTATAGCCCGATGCGGCCTTGGAGACATCGCCGAATGCGGCGGCCAGCTCGTCGCCCGCATCCCTGCGGATTCCGACAAGCCGCCGCTTGAGATCCGCGGACCGCAAAAGCCCCGCCAGCGATTCCCCTGTATTCTCCATGGTGCCAGTTCGGATCACCGTCCCGTCAGCCAATACGACCTCAAGCCCGAGCACGTTGTCTATCGTGGCGCCGAAGCGGACGCTCTTTTCCCCCGAAGCGTTATTGCCTATCATGCCCCCGATGCCGCAAATGTCCTTTGAGGAGGTATACGCCGCAAACATCAGGTCTCGCTCCCCTGCCGCGCGCTCTATGTCGCGAAACATGGCGCCCATCTCCGCGATCATGACATGCCGGCCCTCGGCGTCCTCCTCGATGGCGGACAAGGCCTGCATATGCCTCGTCATATTGATGATGGAGCCCTCCGTCAGCGACCCTCCGCTCATGCACGTGCCGCCCGCGCGCACGGCCAAATCGACGCCGCGCCTCGCAGCATCGAGAACGATGCGACGAACCTCGGATGTGCTCTTTGGATAAAAGACCTCCTCCGGAATGACCTCGAACACGCTCGCATCGCGCGAATGCTCAACCAAAACGAGCGGATCCGCGCTCCTCTCTATGGCAATGCCGCCGGCAGCATCAGAAACAGGCACGGGCACAGAGGCAGAAACGGGCATGGAAACTGGCGCGGGAACAGAAATAGGGACAAAAGAAGGATCAGGCTTCATGTCCAATCAGTATACACCATGCGTCCCGAATTTTTTATCAATTTTCCATAAAATATGTGAAAAAACAGCCCTCAAAATCGCACAGTGCAAAACCATCCACCAAAAAATCGCCGCGCCGATTGACGAGCCCAAAAAACCATATACCATATGAACCAGGTCGCACCGTTCTACATAAAAAAACACAAACCTAAGCCCCGCGACCAAACAAGCCTATGAAAAGCCGTAGATTTCCACCGCCCGATGGCGCCAATGGCAATAGCAATATCAATGGCAAAGGCAATGGCAAGCGTCACAATGCGCGAGAGCACAAAAAGCTCAAAGACTTCCTCTACAGAGAGCGCCGGCGCAATCGCCAGGCAGACAAAGAGTCCCGCGTACACTCCTTGATCCGGCTTCCTATCAGAATCACCGGATCAGGCAAAAAATCACCAAATCAGGCTGCCTGACCAATCTTCTTTCTGCATGCAAAAGCAGCTAACAGGCAAAGCCATTCTCGGCCCGGCCCCTCACGGGGCCGGGCATTTCATTTCCCTGCAAGCCTCATCTAATCTATACTTGGCACATGGACATCCTCTCTCACGGCCTCTGGGGCAGCATCATTTTCGGACGAAAAAATCGCCGCAGCTTCCAGCTCGGCTTCGCATTCGGCATAGCCCCGGACCTTTGCTCATTCGGAATACTCTTGTTTTCCCGCCTTTGGCAATCGCTCATGACCGGAACCTGGTCCGTCGGATCAGGCAAGCCGGATCTGCTCGACATACCGCCCTATGTCAGCTCCCTATACAATTTTACCCACAGCTTCGTCGTCTTCGCCGTCGCGTTCGCGCTCGCATGGACGATCTTCAAGAGGCCGATCTGGGAAATGCTGGCATGGCCCTTTCACATATTCCTCGACCTCTTCACGCATTCCACGAGTTTCTTCCCGACCCCGTATCTTTGGCCGTTCTCATTCGTTCCGATAGACGGAATCCCCTGGTCGACGCCAATCATCTTCTTTACCAATGCATTCTTCCTCGCCCTCCTCTATATCGTCTATTTTTATAGAAAAAAGAAATACGGCATCCGCTAGGCGCGCAAAAAAAATAATGCCCTCCGCGATGCAGTCCATAAGGACCGATTCGCGGAGGGTATTTTCTCAATGTCAGAATAACGGAGATATCCCTGTCAGGGCAGAACTCGCTGCCGAAGGCACTGCTGGGATCCCTTCCCAGAACAGCACGGCAGCGGCCGCCCTTGCAGTATGCAGCCTCAGGCGGTGGCGCTTAGCGATGCCTGGCGCATTCGTATCGACGAATTCCTTCAAGCCTGGCCAGCCGAGGCCGCGCTGGCGGCAATGCTGCTTGAGCGCCGAGATTGCAGCAGGGCCGACTTGCCGAATCACATAAAGGCCAGAGCCGGCGCGGACGCAGTCCTCCAATGTCAAGATTCCTGCGCTACGAAGGGCCCTGATGACCGTTTTTGATTTTGCAGGAATGACTTCTTCAATGGGCGTGCCAGGCTTTGGCGATGCCTTCGTCTTCCTGGCGGCTTTTGCTGAGAGTCTTGCTTGTGTTTTCATATTCCCTTGTATGGGTTTTGGTTTTGGTTGCTATGTGTTTCAGGCAAGGAGATGTCCTTGCCTGCAAAGAAAGGTACTTTATGCAGGATGTTTATATCATAATAATTAAATATGTCAATAAAAACATAGAAGACGCGGAAAAGAAAAACCCCGCGAGACGCCCGGCGCTGCGGGGCTTTCTCGCGGGGCTATCGTGCCCCTTGCTGGCTATCGATCCAGTCTTCATATAGCGATGCCAGCTCTCCCATTCCGGATAGCAGCATCATCTGCTGCGCGGCGCTGTCGAGGTTGTGGCAGATTATCTCATCGCCAGAACCGCTCCCTATCCTGCGATCCGAATCAGTATGGATCTGACATGCATCGCCAGGGCAATCGAGGATCACCTGGCCTCCATAGACATGACAGGAAAAGCGATCGTCTTCCCTGCCCTTGCCATACATGAGCCGGCGCGCATGCCGCATGACCAAGGCCACGGATGGCAGGGATACGCCCTTGTCGCGGGATGGCGAAAGGCTCTCCAGGAACCGCATGAGCTCCGGACTCGCATGACCTCCGACGGAATGCCCGTGGCGGCGAGTCTGACAATCCGACGTCAGCACGAATAGCTGCTTCTTCGGCGTATTGGGATCGAGACCATCGAGAGGAAACTGCAATGCCGCAAACAGCACCGATAGCGAGCGGCATGCATTGTCAATCTGCGCATACGACAAGATCGTCTCTGTCCCACCCCCCTTGCAATCGCTGCACGGGCCGGGATCGGACCAAGGAGAGAGCTGCCTGCCAGTCCCTCCGCAGCTGGCGCATGCGAGATCGCTTTTGTGGACGACGGGCGGAATGCTGATCTGATATGTCAGCCAATCGCCATCCTCATCGACGAGCCTGATCGAATCATTGATCCCGAAAAAGGCATCGCCGATCTTGGGCTCGCATCTGTCAAAAAGCGGCAAGTATCCCTGCTCCCATTCCAAGCCCCTGAAATGCAGCCCGAATTCCTTTTGAGGGCAGTTTTCCAGGAAAAACCGGTGAATGCGAATGCATAAGCCCCGCCGTTCCCTGTCCCAGAAAAGATGATGCCAGCGCGGCAGATCTTCGAAGATCAGAATCCTTGTCTTCATGTCAGCCTCCTTTGTTGGTTAAAGTTTGAGTCTTTTCATTCATCGGCCTGATTGCCGAGGAATTCCAGACATCAGGATACATTTGATTGGGGGAGGTGTCCATATGCCGAGGCACAGAAAAACCCCGCGCGACAGCGTCGCGCGGGGTTTTGGATCCGACAAGGGATCTTATGCCTGCTCAGGTTCCGGCTCCAGGACGAAGGCCCAGTAGAGCTTCTGCCCCATCGGAGCACGCACGGTAATGATCACCTGACGCCCCTTGAATTCCAGGTACGGATTATCGAACTCCCTATCGAACCCAGCATCAAACTGGCCGGTCGACAGGATGAAGGTGTCTTTTGTGTCCGAGAAACTGAAACGCCTGGCATGCCCGGGTCCAGAAAGAACGCTAAACCTTTCCCCGAGGGCAAGACGGCGCCCCGTCACCGCTTCGGGCTTGAAGCCATTATGCTCACGCGACACGATAACCGTAAATGACTTGCCGTTCAGTAGACGAAAGATCTGTTCTGCCGCCCGTTCGATATTTTGGGCACATAGCGTTCCGGCCTCATATGGTTCTGATTCTTCCATGGTCTGAATAGGCGTGTTATACACTTGCCTTGTGTTTTTTTTGTTTTTTGAGCCTCTTGGCAAAGTGCCAGCCGGATTAATTAATATCACATATATTTATTGTTGTAAATAGCAACGTGATGCCCCAGCGGATTCGCGCCGCCCTGAGACCGCGGACTCAAAGCGGCGCGTTTAAAGGCTGAATCTGCATGCGCCATATTTGACACACCGATAAATCATGCCATCATCCTTAAGACGTTCTTTTCATAGGCATCGGATCAGCTAACTCGACGTAGGACCGCGTATTTCCGGTTAGCTGATCCGATGCCATTCCGCGGGAATTCATCGTACCGGCTAATCTTGTCACCTGTGGTTACACACAACAGCGTGAGACTTGTCCGCGAGACAATGGAAAACCCATACACATGAACGACACAGAAATCGATCTTTCTAGCAAAAACCGCGTCATGGTCCAGATCGCAATGCGATATATTTGGGCCTTTGTCAAATGCGGCTTTGTCCTGAAAAGCGACCCTCTCCCCAGCCTCAGGAAGGGGTTTCCTATGCTGGATTGGGAGTATGTCAGGACGGAGCCCGCCATCGAGGAGGAGGGCGATCTTTTTCCTGAAAAAGACACCAGCAGGGCACTGACCACCCTGATCCGCAGTGCCAATTATCTCTGGGACTTCGACAAGGGAATCCTCGGCGCAAGCCATAAGAAAAGAAGCGGCAGGCGTTTCTCGATGGCCTTCAAAGAAGCAGACATCGAGGACTTACTCTCTCGTGGCAAGCATGTGCATTTCGATACCCGCAAAGAAAGCCCTTCCGCCTGGATGCTGGATATCATGTTAAGCCTGCTGGTCAGGATCGAAACTCCTGCTCCTTCCTAGGACGACGATTCACGCGACACAAGCCGGCCCACTCTGAGATAATTTCAAAGAGTGGGCCTTTTTATTATGCTTGTTGGAAGCAAAAAAAATAACGCCACCCTTTCGGACAACGCTATTTGTATTTTCAGGGATTGAACCTGACTCGCCTACTCGTCATAGAGGTAGTCAACCCAATTGAGGACGCCCTCAGTATGCAAGGTCTCTTGGGCAATGCTCCAGATAAGACCGAAGTCCCTTTCGGACAAATTGCGGTGCTTCAGTTGCTCCTCGAGCCTCTGTTTAGCTTCCCGTTTCGTACGCTGACGGAGGAACGGACATGTCTTATCGTCGTATCCGAGGGATTTGAGCGTATCCCGGAAGCGCGCAATGGTTTTCAAGCCGAGTCCTGGAAATCTCTCAAGAAAATTGTGGTCAAGCCTAGGAAAGAGGTCCTCTACCGACTCGCCTATGATTTTCTTCTCTGATACGTCGAGCATATAGGCGAATGCTTGCAGAAATTCGGGTTTCAAGCCGAGTTCACCAATCGTTGTTTTCTTTTTTGACATCTTCGATAGTTCCTTTCAGGTTTGGTTTGTTGTGATTTGAACAGTGAAAAACTACTGTTTAATATAATGGCATGAATATATAAAATGTCAATGCCTGTAAGGCTCATCCGCGCTCCTACCGTTTCGATGCGTGGTATTTAATCTTGTCGGAATCGATAACGAAATCCGTATACTCAGGCTTTCTATTCAATGAAAAAAGCTCGCATATTTTGCCAAATACAACCTCAGAATCATCAGCTGCATCTGAAATTGCTGATACGAACATCGAAATCGCTTCTTCGAATCCATGCGTCTTCCCTGCCTCGAATGGATTTTTGACCTCAACAATCTCTATCAAAAGCTCTTTTTGAATAAAATCAACGAGCACGGCAAGTACCCCCAATTCCTCAGACAGCTCGAAATACCTATAAGGATCATGCTTCAGCGCCCTGAACATATCGCTCTGAGTCAGCTCAAGCATCAGGCCGCCCTTGTTGTCCCGGACAAAAGCCAGCACTTTTTCAATATTCGGAGCACTGCTCTTGAGGGCATCCAGAGTCTTGTCTTCAATAGTCAGACCATTGCTGACAGCGGCCTTCACTGCCCTGAAGATCGTGTCTGGCCGTTCAGCGAATTGCTTATTCGGATCGTAACATGTCCTCAGTATCTTGTTATCAATATCCTGCATAGCTGAGAACCTATCGATCAGCTCGTTTGTCCGTAAATTATAGAAAAGGCTATTGATCGTAAAATCCGGCAATGCGCCCTCCATCGTCGATGAGACAGAAAGATCTACTGCAGATTTGGTATTGCTGCCTTCTGGCAAAAACCTATAGATGACAAGATCTATAGCCTCGATCACGACCTTCTCATCGATTTTTACCGAATGAAGGGCCTTCTCCATAACTTCTTGCCTTTCCTTGAGAGGCAACGGAAGCACGACTCGTATGTCGGCTTCTTTCCAGTCCTTTCCAAAGGCGATATCCCTCAATGCCCCGCCGAAAAGATACACTTCGGCTGTATCGACGGCAAAAAGATCACCGAGAAATTCAGTATTGTATTTGTCCCGCAGCTCGGCTGAGACGTTGGCGAATCGGTCGTTCATGGATGAACTTTAGCACAAAAGAGGTGCGGCGTCTTTGCCGTTTAAATTTGTTGTTTGCGGTTTTTTTATAAAAAAGAAGACCCCGCGACGTGAGCCGCGAGGCCTTCTGTCGTAGGGTCTGGGCAATGAAGTGTCAATCCTGACTTGTCACTTCACCCCAATAGCTTTGTGGGATGCTCAATTGTTCGGCAATCTGCAAAGTGCAACTCGATAGCACCTCTGCGCGTATCTCCGGTTTCTCCCCGTCCCACACTTCATCAGGAAGCTTGAAGCCCATATGCCAGAAGAAGACCCTCCCATCATCAGCCACTATGGCCATGGTTGCAGCCTTTCCGTTTCCGAACGTCTTCAGGCGCTCTACTCGAACCATTAACATGTTTTCATATGGTTCGAGCGAGCCGTATTTGCATACCAGTTCCTGCATTTCCTCAGTTCGAAGCTGTACCGACATGTCCCGGAAGAATGCGTCAACCATGGACAGGGTGAAATCGTTGTAGCGCGGATGGTCGTACCCATGCCGTTCTACATGAACTGCCTCAAGATCGCTAAAATCGAAATCTGGGCAGGTGATTCCGGTATTTTGCAGCGCACGCAGACGTATAAGCTCCTCAGCCACGATAGTTATGAATTCTGGGGCAGTGAGGAACTGGTGCAGAAGCTTGTAAAATGTAAGCTTCGGATTAGGTGACGGATTCGTGTTCATTGTCTGAATAGGCATGTTATACACTCGCCTTGTGTTTTTTTGTTTTTTTCGAGCCTCTTGGCAAGGTGCCAGCCGAGTTAGATAATACAATGAATATAGATATTTGTAAATAGATGCGGATTCGAACCTCTGGCCCCCCCCTCAGTGAGGGAGTGAGTCTCTAGGTGGCCACGAATAATCCGCTCGCCGTCGCTCGCGGATTTTCTCGGCCCCGGCTCGCGGTCTCGCCTGCTGGCTCGACATCGCTCCGCCTTCCACACAAGCAAAAACACCAGCCGCAGGGCTGATGTTTTTGTCTTGTGTGGACTTCAGTGACAAAGAGTGGAACCAAATTGTTAGAGAGTTAGTGTTCTTGGCAGAGATTTTAAAAGCATAGATTTCGTTAGTCACATTTGTCATAATACTTCGACAGCGCCCTAGACTTGGATAACATATAATCATCGATCCAGACATGCACATTATTCCCATTACTGTCAGTAATGTCCTTGAAAGAATATGAGTTAAGATTTCCGTACAAAACATCACCTTCGGACGGATCATGTCCGCTATACCATTCCATCAAGGTATACCCCAAGCTTGTCTCTACCAGAAAATAATCACATCCTGAGGGGTAAAAAGCCACTACGCCCACGTTCCGACCCAAACCAGAATATGTATCTGAGTATGTCGATGTATAAGTAGGTGCCACATTAACAGGCACAGCGACACACGCAGTGTTAATATTATTCCAAGTATATCCAGATTTACAATCACACAAGGCACCGCCTTGTTGATTTTTTTGCCCAGAGTAATTAGAATTCACACCAAATTTTTCCTCACAGATTTGTTGGTCGGTTTTAGGAGTATAGCAATATGCCCGTCCTACGGTCGGACAGACTAGGGTAGTTCCACTAGGGCACGCTGAATAACTCACTCCGTTGCATTGCGCAGCATCTGCGATAGATTTTTTGCTTACTTGAGATAGACTTTGGGTTGGCAATGTCATATTCTGTTCCTTCTTGACTTCTGTAACCTTTTTAGACGGTGTCACTTTTTTTGGAATCGGCGTTGTCTTAACACTCACAGTCGATGATGCAACAGTTGGGACCGCCTCTGTAATAGGCGCCACTATCTGACGATTTGATTCTACGACTGGATTATTTGTCTTTTTTAACCATGTGAATGGATTCCACCACGAAGCCAAAGCAATCTGAGGGACAATTAGCACTCCAACAACCATTAATCCAATAATTTTTCTATAATTATTCATATAAATTTATTTATACCACACCCTAACCCCTCTGTGGTGAGAGCATGTTCCTCTGTGATTGGCACTATAGCTATAAGTACCATCGCGGCAAAGCGCTGTCGGTCCGTAACTCGACGCCTTGATTTTTGCTTCAGCGATAGAAATAGGCCCCAATACCGTCGTTCCGATTATTAAAGTCGACAGGATCAGTTTTTTCATATTAATTTTCATATTCTTCTTGTTGTGAGAGATATTCCTCACATCCCTCTATAAAGGAGTTTGAGTTTCCTCCGCAAGAATCGACACCATTCTCTTCTGCCCATTCATAGCCTGCTGAATGCCCTGATCCTTCATCGTATGGATTTTCAGGTTCTTCGTAATAATCGGATTCCCCTACGTCATTTATACCTCCGTAAGAAGACTGAGCTGGATAAGAATCGTAATAGGTGTTTTGCTGGTATGTATTAACTTCGGGTTCGTCATCTGAAAACAACGCTGAAACCCCCCAAATGATAAGTACGATGATGATGAAATTGACAAAGGTGTTTCCCTTTTCAGCCGTTTCCATATCTACCAATTTTTAGAGCCTTTCTTGCCAGAATAGGGATTGTAATTGCCCTTTGAGGAATAATTGTCGATCTTGGTCTTATTCGGTGACGTCCTGTAGCTCGGAGATACGTATTTACCTGTCGTCGGCTTGTAGTAGCCTTTAACACTGACTGTCTTAGCCTCTGCGGTGCTTGCAAACAAGGACAGGCTGAGGATCGCTACCAGAGCAATTATTGTTATTTTCATATCTAGTTTGATTTTTACCATGCCTGCGATGCCTCACAGGTCTAGGTCATTATTAAGCTGCAACCATACTATAGCACCCCTTTTATATGTTGTATAATGTTCACAACGCCCACATGTTCACTGCCAAACTAGGTTCCACTTTCCCCAAGGTTTGCTGTTTGATGGTGAAAAATATCGAACCAACGAAATAGCCAGTCTTTTGTCTCTTGATGTGGACCCTAGCGGACTCTCCCCTTACAGGGGCAGTACGGGTTTCCCATTTTCTCCGGTTTTGGCGCTGCCATTGGCGCTTCGCGCGGCGGGAGCAAAACCCTCGAAAATACGGGAGAACCCTTTCGATTCCGCCCGCAAGCAAAGAGCCCGTCGCCACGAATAATCCGCTCGCCGTCGCTCGAGGATTTTCTCGGCCCCGGCTGCCGGTCTCGCCTGCTGGCTCGACATCGCTCCGCCTTCCACACAAGCAAAAACACCAGCCGCAGGGCTGATGTTTTTGTCTTGTGTGGACCCTAGCGGATTCGAACCGCTGACCTCCTCAGTGCAAATGAGGCGCTCTACCAACTAAGCTAAGGGCCCGTATTATGATCGAATGTGCCGAGCACCCCTCCCCTTTGCTGTCCGCAGAGGGCGCAGGGCGCGCGTGGTATAGATAATACCAAAAATCAGAGTTTCTGCAATCCCTCCTTTTTTCACCCCTGGCGCCCCAGCGCGAGCCGTATCAGGTGGGCAATAAGCTCGTCTTCCCCGCTCCCGACGGCATGGAGGGACTTGAGGAAAGGCGCATGCTCATGGAGGTGCGGATGGGTATTGACCTCAAGCACGTAGACGCCCCTTCGCGGAGAGACGATGAAATCGACCGTTCCCATATGCCTCATGGCAAAGGCTTCCTTTGCCGTCCTGACGATATCGGCGATCTGCGCCTTTTCGGCCTCGGATATGCCGGCAGGGACCCTGTGCTCGTAATTTCCCGACATCTTGTCCGCATAGCCGAACATCCGCGTCCTCGCATCGAGCTGCGAATTGGGCCGCACCTCGACGGGAATGAGCGGATAATGCTCGTGATCGCGGAACCCGTCGATGAATCCGGAGATGATTTCCTTGCCGGTGATGTATTCCTCTACGACGATATCAGGAGAAAAGACGCGGGCATGATCGATGGCCTCTACGAGCTCGCTGAAATTGCGCGCGACCGATACCCCGACGGAAGAATCCGAGTGGCGAGGCTTGACCACGACAGGCAT
>JACCDZ012035352.1_pt1 | contig 11735 bp, 7 predicted proteins | sample 7449551 | NCBI WGS metagenome assembly JACCDZ01 (sample SAMN15323452, study PRJNA562643) | freshwater metagenome | isolation source: river surface water | place: USA:Blue River Watershed | collected 2017-08-18
AACTGCCGGCACATACCAAGGCCAATGTGCGTGTGGTCACGCCCGAGCGCGAGTATGTGAAGCGAGTGGGTCTGGAAGAGGGTGTGCGTGCCCTCATGGGTCTCATCATGGCAACGAGCTCCTGCCCGATCTTCGGCGAACTCAAGCCAAATGCACGCAATCATCTGCCATTTGCCAGTCGCGAAGAGGTCATTCTGCGGTCTGCCTCCATGTACCGGATGCGCCAGTATTTCGTGATGCGTGAGGGCGGGATGCCGGACTGGGAGCTCAAGGGGCTGGTCCGGACCAACGAGCAACTGCAGCTGGTCAACCATGCCTTCTGGCAACGTACCGTGGGTGCCTTCCAGAACGATTCGAACTCCAAGGCCCTGCTCAGCTTCTTCACCATGTCATCCAGCGTCTCGGCTTCCCTCGATGCGCAGCTGGGCAAGATCAAGCCATTGTTCTTCCCCAACGGCAGTACACAAGAGGAAGCTGCCACCTCGTGACAGCTTTTCTGATTGCGCTGCTGGTGGTGGTGGCGTTTGTCTGGGGGCAGATGCTGGTGCTGCGTCCCAGTCCGCGCGACCAGCGCCTGATGCTGCTCCGTGCCGAGGCCCGCAAGCTGGGCCTGCATGCCCGTCTGTTGCCGCCACCTGACTGGTATCGGGGAGAGAAGCCACCGGGTGGTCTGCTGGCCTGCTATTCCCTGCTGACGGGGGATGAGGACAAGGGGCTGCCCTATTTTCGTGTGGACCGCCTGAGTGATGGCGACTGGATGATCCGTGCCGGTGATCCGGCCACCCTCAAGGCGCTTGCCCTGCCTGCCCAGGCGGAGCACTGGGTTTCGGTGGAGGCCCGGGCCAACACCCTGAGTGTCTGGTGGCTGGAGCGCGGGGAGCCCGCGGATCTGCCAATCCTGCGTGAAACGCTGTTGAAACTGCAGAAAATCCTCTCCTGATCCTGCTCTAATTTCTGGTCAGCTGGCGAGCATCGCTTGACCGGGATGCAATCCGCTCTTATATATGCCGCTCTCCGGTATTGCTGCCGGCCCCTAACATTCCCTACGGATAGCCGATTTCATGGGCAAATCGCTCGTCATCGTCGAGTCGCCGGCCAAGGCCAAGACCATCAACAAGTACCTGGGCAAGGATTTCATCGTGAAATCCAGCGTGGGTCATGTCCGCGACCTGCCTGTCAGTGGCTCCGGCAAGCCGGTAGACCCTGCCGAGCGCGCCAAGGCTGCCGCTGCTACGCGCAAGCTCTCGCCCGAGGCCAAGGCCTTGCAGAAGGAGAGCAAGGGCAAGTCGGCTCTTGTGGCCCGCATGGGGGTAGACCCGGAGCATGACTGGACGGCGCACTACCAGATTCTTCCCGGCAAGGAGAAGGTGGTTGATGAGCTGAAGAAGCTGGCGAAGGATGCCGACACCATTTATCTGGCCACTGACTTGGACCGCGAGGGGGAGGCGATTGCCTGGCACCTGCGGGAAGTCATTGGTGGTGATGATCAGCGCTTTCGTCGCGTGGTATTCAACGAAATCACCAAGAATGCGATTACCGAGGCGTTCAAGAAGCCCGGCATTCTCAATATTGACCGCGTGAATGCACAACAGGCGCGCCGCTTTCTCGACCGTGTGGTTGGCTACATGGTGTCGCCGCTGCTCTGGGAAAAAATTGCACGTGGCCTGTCGGCCGGTCGCGTGCAATCGGTAGCCGTGCGGTTGGTGGTGGAGCGCGAGCGCGAGATACGTGCGTTTATTCCGGAAGAGTTCTGGGAAATTCATGCCGACACGCAAACTGCCAAGAAGGCGGCGTTGCGACTTGAAGTGACCCGGCATAAAGACAGTGCTTTCCGCCCGAAGAACAAGGCGGAGGCGGATGCAGCACTGAAGTCACTGCAGGGTGCCAGCTATGTTGTTGCCAAGCGCGATGACAAGCCGACCCGGACACGCCCGAACGCCCCGTTCATTACATCCACACTGCAACAGGCCGCCAGTACCCGTCTTGGTTTTTCCGTAAAGAAAACCATGACACTGGCACAGCGCCTGTATGAAGCCGGCCACATCACCTACATGCGTACGGACTCGACCAATCTGAGCCAGGATGCGGTCGCTGCAGCGCGCGGTTTTATCGAAGACCAGTACGGCAAGAAATACCTGCCGGAAAATCCGAACGTCTATTCCAGCAAGGAAGGTGCACAGGAAGCCCACGAAGCCATTCGTCCTTCTGATGTGACGGCCATGCCGGGTAGCCTGGCGGCGCTGGAGCGTGATGCCGAGCGTTTGTATGAACTGATCTGGCGTCAGTTTGTGGCATGCCAGATGCCCGATGCCGAATATCTCTCCACCAGCATGAGTGTGTCAGCAGCGGATTTCGAGCTGCGTACACGCGGCCGCATCCTGAAGTTTGACGGTTTTACCAAGGTCATGGTGCCGGCACAGAAAGACAAGGAAGATCTGGTGCTGCCGGATGTGGCCGTCGGCGAAGCCCTGTCACTGGTGAAGCTGGACCCGAGCCAGCATTTCACCAAGCCGCCGGCACGTTTCAGTGAAGCCACGCTGGTGCGTGAACTGGAAAAGCGCGGTATTGGTCGCCCCTCCACGTATGCTGCCATCATTTCCACGGTGCAGGAGCGTGGTTATGTGAAGCTGGAAAATCGCCGGCTGTATGCCGAGAAGATGGGCGATATTGTTACGGATCGCCTGACCGAGAACTTCGATAACCTGATGGACTATGCCTTTACGGCCGAGCTGGAACAGGAGCTCGACAAGGTGGCCGAGGGCCAGCTCGACTGGAAGAAGGTTCTCAACGATTTCTACAAGGACTTCAAGAAAAAGCTTGAGCATGCCGGGCAGGATGATGGCATGCGCCGCAATCAGCCGGTGACCACTGATATTCCCTGTCTGCTGTGTGGTCGTCCGATGCAGATCCGTACCGCCAGTACAGGTGTGTTCCTGGGTTGCTCCGGGTATGGATTGCCGCCCAAGGAGCGCTGCAAGGGTACGGTCAATCTGGTACCGGGTGGCGAAGTGGTTGCCCTGGACGAGAATGATGATGAAAGCGAATCCCGGCAGTTGCTGGCGCGGCATCGTTGCCCGAAGTGCAGCACGGCCATGGACAGCTATCTGATCGACGAAGGGCGCAAGTTGCATGTGTGCGGTAATAATCCTGATTGCGACGGCTTTGAGATCGAGCAGGGCAGTTACCGGATCAAGGGCTATGAAGGTCCGCTGATCGAATGTGACAAGTGCGGTTCCGACATGCAGCTCAAGACCGGGCGCTTCGGTAAATATTTCGGCTGCACGAACTCGACTTGCGGCAATACACGCAAGCTGTTGCGCAGTGGTGAGGCGGCTCCGCCAAAGGCTGACCCGATTCCCATGCCTCACCTCAAGTGTGAGAAGTCGGATGACTTCTTCCTGTTGCGTGATGGTGCGGCCGGCCTGTTTCTGGCCGCCAGCCAGTTTCCCAAACATCGCGAGACCCGTGCGCCGATGATTGAGGAGCTGCAAAGTGTTGCCGACAAGCTGGACGAAAAGCACCGCTACCTGTTGAAGGCGCCGGCACAGGATCCGGAGGGCAACAAGAGTGTGTTGCGCTTCAGTCGCAAGACGAAGGAGCAGTATGTCGTCACCGAAAAGGACGGCAAGCCGACCGGCTGGCAGGCTTTCTACAGTGATGGAAAATGGACAGTGAGTCCTGCCAAGGGCAAATAACCTGATGCTCCCTGTGTAATTTGCAGGGGGTAAGCTGCAAGCCTGTGCAAACGCTGACAGGCTTGAACCATTCGTGAACGCCACCGTCAAATGGTGGCGTGGTATTTTCTGGAATATCGATGTCTGCTGCTGCTTTTCTTGAAATTGTGGAAACCGATGACGGCGATGTGATCCTGCGCCGGGCAGATTCGACTCCCGGGCACTCCGAGCCGCTGGTGGCGATCCGGTTTTCACCTGAGGCACGGGCGATGCTTGGCGATCACCTTGGTGACATTGCCAGAAGCATGATTGGCGCGGGCGTGCAGATGGCAGGCCAGTTGCAGGCAGGCAATGCCGGGCTGCAGGACGACGACACGCCTCATCTTTTGCACTGATCACTACGGCTTTTCCCGCAGTTCGCAGAGCGGGCCTGCCACTGCTAGACTCCGGTAAAAGACACCGGAGTCACGCATGTTTGACAGGAAAATGCCGGAAGCCTGGCGTGTGCTGCGCATTCAGTCCGAGCTGGTTGACGGAATCGAGCATCTCACCAAGATCGCCCATGCGGCGATTGTCTTTGGCAGTGCCCGTCTGGGCCCTGAATCTCCCTATTACCATCAGGCGGAAGAACTGGGGCGCCTGCTCTCCAGTGCCGGATTGCCTGTCATCAGTGGTGGGGGTCCGGGGATCATGGAGGGGGTCAACAAGGGCGCCATCGGCAACGGTGCCTTGTCGATCGGCCTCAATATCAATCTTCCGCGTGAGCAGGAAGCCAATCCCTATCAGGACATCAGCCTGTATTTTCGCTACTTCTTTGTGCGCAAGTTCATGTTCATGAAGCATGCCGTGGCGTTTGCCATCTTTCCGGGTGGTTATGGCACGCTGGACGAGCTGTTTGAGGCGCTGACCCTTATCCAGACGGAAAAGACCGAGCCGTTTCCTGTGGTGCTGATCGGGCGTACGTACTGGCAGGGCATGGTCGACTGGCTAAAAAATACGATGCTGGTGGAGGGCTGCATTTCCACTGATGACCTTGAGCTGTTCTCGGTCGTTGATTCGGTGGATGAGGCGGCGCATATCATCATTGCCCATTACCGCAAGCATTATGCGGCGGACAAGGACAGTTGATGAATCATCTGCATGTTTCGATTGCGGACCAGACGCTGACCTTGCTGTGTGACGACCTGCCGGTTGCGCATTATCTGGTGTCAACCGCCCTGAAAGGGCCGGGCGAGTGCAGTGGCAGTGAGCAGACGCCCAGGGGGCGGCACATCATCCGGGCCAAGATCGGCGGGGGAATGCCGGTTGGGGCAGTGTTCCGTGGCCGGCGTCCTACCGGTGAGGTATGGACGCCGGAGCTGCATGTCCTGCATGGCGGGCGTGACTGGATTCTGAGCCGTATCCTCTGGTTGTCCGGCACCGAGCCTGGGTATAACCGTCTGGGAAACTGCGACACCATGCGCCGCTATATCTATATCCATGGCACGCCGGATACGGAGCCCATGGGGGTGCCTTTGTCGCATGGCTGCATCCGCATGCGTAATGCCGACATCATCGATCTGTTTGACCGGGTACCGGTGTATACCCCGGTGCAGATTGACTAGAGTGGTTTTCGGGCAGGCACCGCTTCCCCTGGGGGCTTTTGCGGGGCAGGCAGGTGTGACGTCTGACACCCGGCAGGCTTTCGGGGGATGTGGGCCGGCATGAACTGCCTGAAAAATAAGCAATTGAAAACTATATGAAAAAAAACTGTATTTATCCTTTGACAGTGAATCGCAAACCCCTATAATGCGCCCCACGTTGAATGGCTGAGGGTGCTTAGCTCAGCTGGGAGAGCAGCTCCCTTACAAGGAGCGGGTCGGCGGTTCGATCCCGTCAGCACCCACCACAACGTATAGACCAAGCAGCGGTAGTTCAGTCGGTTAGAATACCGGCCTGTCACGCCGGGGGTCGCGGGTTCGAGTCCCGTCCGCTGCGCCATACAAAACAAACGCGCTGTCCGAAAGGGCAGCGCGTTTTGTTTTTTCAGGCTTTAATTTTCAGGTAGGAGCCTCTGGCAGCGAGGTATGACTTGTCGACTGGTCAGTTTTCCTGTCAACTTGAGCGACTTGTTCTGCCCGTGTCTAAGTGCCTTGAAGAGCACAAGGAAGAAGGTTGATGCCTGATCTACGCAATACCGAACGCCAGGTGCTTTCGATGACCGTGCAGCTTATCGCACGAGGGGTCAATCGGCGTTCCTGCCGAATGAAGGATATCAGTCCGGGCGGTGCGTTGCTGGAACTGCCAGATACTGCCGATAGCGGTGACCGGTTACTCAAACGTGGTGACGTGATCCTTCTTCGCATGTTTCTCGGCCAGGGGCAGGATGCACGCGAGCATGAATTGCGGGCCCGTATTGCACATGTGGATGCCCGGTTTCTCGGGATCAGTTTTTTTAATCCTGACGATGAAACGCTGGCTGTGCTGCTGAAGGCAGCCGAGCGTTCGCAGGAAAAAGGTGGCGGAGGGCTGGATGCGGCAGCCCGGAAGCTGATGGAGCAGTTGGGCTTGCAGGTTGTCGGGTTTTGCCGTGTCCGGCTTGCCGACTTTTTCAAGGCCGCCGAGGACGGTTTGTTCCTGGCTTCCGATCATGCGCGCAGCAACACAGACCAGCGCATGTTCTTTGATGCCATCACGCTGTTGCGCAAACAGCAAGCGACGGTACGCTCCCGGTTTCTGGTTGCACTGCAGGAGTCCTTTGCCGACCCCGATGCTTCTGTGCCGCGTACCAAGGCCCGTCCCGATGTTTCCGGCCTTGCGCTGGTCGACAAGGACCGGTTTGAGGAGTGGCTGATCGTCAAGGTCATTTCCAGTCGGGTTGAGGTCAGCTGCAGCAGTCAGCTGTTTGCCTTGCAGGTGCGCCTGGATGAGCTTGCCCGGGTTGGGGAGGGGCAGCATCAGCCCAACCTGTTTGCCCCGGCACCTGTCTGTGAAGCGTTTCAGGATGCGATCAGCCTGCTGCGGCCATCAATGGAAATCGAGAAGGTCTACTACAAGGCATTCGAGGATACCGTTCTTGCCGGCTTTGACGGGCTTTACGACGGACTGAACGAAACGCTGGTGAAAAATGGTGTACTGACGGAGCTTGACCTGTCGCGCTATGTGCAGCGGCATGGTGATGATGTCGAGAGTGCATCATCGTCTGGGCTGACTGGGGGTGGATCATCCGTTGGTGTGCCGGCACAACAGGCAGCTACCGGCCTTACTGGGTACCCTGAGGGCGCGTATGACGAGGGGTTTGACGGGGCTGGTGTGGCTGCTGGCGACTCGTATGCCTCCACAAACCGTATCAGTCAGGCAGATGGCACTGGCATGGCCATGACGTCGGCTGCATCCACTCGCACACAGGCGGCGCCACGTAGCGCCGCAGAGTTTCTGGAGCGCTCTTCCCAGAGTCCTGCCGTAGAACGCTTTGAGTCATCCCAGCGGGATGCCAAGGCGGCTGTCAGCGCACTCAAGCGTCTTTTTGAAATGCAGAATGCGAAGCGGGATATTGATTTTGCCAGGCCCTCCGGCGCCGTTGGTACGGTGGAGAGTGGTTCTGTTGCAGTTGCGATGGCACCACCGGCCTATTTCGAGCTACAGGATGTGCAGCAGAATTTTGGACCACTCAAGTCGGCTGGCGGTGAGTGGAAGGCAGTGCTGGAGCGCATTGCTGCCGACAAGGGCAGTGCGCTGGCAGGAACGGTTTTGTCCATCATCCAGATGTCTGAAGGGCTTCTGAAAACCCTGTCACAAAACCAGATTATCGGGGATCAGGCCAAGGGCTGGTTCCGGAAGCTGGAGTTGCCCCTGCTGCATTCGCTGATGAATGACGATGATCTCTTTCAGCGTGATGATCATCCGGCCCGGCAGGTTCTGAACCGGCTTGCCCGACTGGGTTTTCGTGATCATCCCCTGACGCGTGAGCAAGAGCAGGGCATCGACCAGATGGTTGACGAGATTGCCGGCCAGTTTGATACGAACCCTGAGGTATTCGACAAGGCGCTGGGTGTACTTGAGCCGATGGTCAAGCGCCAGGAGGTTTCTTACCAGCGCAATCTGGAGCGTGTGCGACAGCTGGCTGAGGGCGAGCATCGTCTGGAAAGTGCCAGGCAGCGTGTGCAGCTGATACTGGATGATCGTCTGGCTGGCAGAAAGGTGCCGCAGCCGGTGCTGACACTCATTGAAGCTGGCTGGCGTGATTTGCTGATCAAGACCCATCTTCGTCAGGGGGAAGAAAGCAAGTCATGGCTTGAGTATACCGGCGTGATTGATGAGTTGATCGCGATTGGTGCTGACGTTCATCGTGCGTTTGATTTGCGAGCGCTGCTCAAGTTGATCAAGGTAGGCCTGCAGGAGCTGGGCGATACCGGTGGACGTCAGCAGCAGCAAGCAATCACGGAGCTCAAACGGTTGCTGTCGGGCCCGCAGCGTTTGCTGGAGGATGTGGCCTGGACACAGGTGCCTGCCGTAAAACCGCGCGAAGAGGCAGATCCGGCGGAGGAGCGTTGGCTGGAGAAGTGGATTGATCGTGCGCGCAGGCTGCAGTTGGGTGACTGGATCGAGCTGCGGCATCGTGGTGACGAGCGTGATCGCATGCGCCTTGCCTGGCGTGCTGCCGATGATTCGCGCTATGTCTTTGTGAATCATCAGGGTATCAAGGTTAATGATTTTACCCAGCGTGAACTTGCCGCACTGATGCACACGGGCAATGCCCTGATTTTTGAAGGCGATGATGTGCCTGTGGTGGATGATGCTCTGGAGCGTGTGGTTCACCAGCTTTATGACCAGCTGGCCTGGCAGGCCATGCATGATGAGATGACCGGGCTTGTGAACCGTGCCGAGTTCACACGGCAATTGCAGCGGGTGGTGGATGATGCCAAACGCAAGCGCTCACGCCATGTTGTCGGGTATATCAATCTGGATCAGTTCAAGCTCATCAATAGTACTTCCGGATTTGCTGCAGGAGACCAGTTGCTCAAGGATGTGGCTCATCTCCTCAACAAGGCATTGAAGGCCAAGACAATTGTGGCGCGCCTGAATGCTGATGAGTTTGGTGTGTTGCTGGAGGATTGTGATCTTGGCAATGCGCAGCAACTGGTGAGTTTGCGTCTGGGTGAGCTGGCCGAAATGAAGTTCAGCTGGAATAACCAGGATTACAGGCTTACAGCCAGTGCGGGCCTTGTTGATATTACCTATACCAGTGAAAACGATGCCAACATATTGCGTGCAGCCGAAGAGGCTTGTGCACAGGCAAAGGCTGCGGGCGGTAATCGTATCCAGGTTTATCAGCCGGACTCGGAAGAGTTGACGCGTCGCGATAATGTCATGGTCTGGGTCGCCAAGCTAAACCAGGCACTGGAACAGGAGCGGCTGACGCTTCGCTGTCAGAGAATACAGGCCATCCACCCGGAACGCTTTCGTGATGAGCTGCCACATTACGAAATTCTGCTGGGTATGAGGGATGACGGTGGTGAGGATTTGCCGCCGAGCGAGTTTGTGCAGGCGGCTGAGCGCTATAACCGCATGCTTGCAGTGGATCGCTGGGTGGTGGACAGCGCATTGCACTGGCTGAAGGATAATCCTGAGAAGTTTTCCCGTATCGGCATGGTATCCATCAACCTTTCGGGCCACTCCCTGTCCGATGCCAAGATGATGAGTTATCTGTTTGACCGTCTGCTTGAATATGGTCTGCCGCCGGAAAAGATATGCTTTGAGATTACGGAGACAACGGCGATCAGCAATCTTCCTGATGCTGTTGATTTCATGCGGGAGATGAGAAAGGCGGGTTGCCGTTTTGCGCTGGATGACTTTGGGGCAGGACATGCGACGTACAACTATCTCAAGCATCTGCCGCTTGATTTTGTGAAAATCGATGGCTCCTTCGTCAAGGATATTGCCACTGACGAGAATGACTTTGCCATGGTGCGCTCGATTAACGATCTTGCACATTACATGGGTATACAGACGATTGCCGAGTACGTTGAAGACGACGCCATTCTGGCGCGGCTTTCTGAGATCGGTGTGGATTATGCCCAGGGTTATGGCATTGAGCGGCCGCGCTGGCTGGACAGTCTCTGATTCTGTTAATCGAACCATAAAAAATGCCCCATTCGCGGGGCATTTTTTATGGCTGCTGCAAGGATTACTTTGTTGCGGCTTTCTGTGCGGCGGCCTGCTTTTCCAGGGCCTTCTGGTAGGCCTGTGTTTCAATTGCCTCGACGGTGATCCTGATGTCCAGATCATCGCTGACGACGGGGGCATATTTTCCCATGTTGAAGTCTGAACGCCTTATGGTGGCAGTAGCCTCAAAGCCGGCGGCAGCGGCATTGTCATAAAACGGGTGGGGGCCGATGGTGTTGGCCCGGGCCTGCAGTTTTACCGGTTTGGTAATGCCGTTGACGGTCAGGTTGCCCAGCAGGGTGAATGTGCGTTTCTGGCGCTGTATGTCACGAATGCCTGTGCTCTTGAACGTGACGACTGGATGCTCTGCAGTCTTGAAGTAGTCACCGGAGTTGATCAGGTGGTCGTTAAGCAGGGGCACAAAACTGTCTACGGATTTCACGGGCATGGTGACCTCTACCGAGGACTTTTCCGGCTGGTCATGGTTGCCCGTAATGGTGCCGCTGATGTCGCGGAATATGGCGCCCGGTTTGGAGAAGCCGACATGGTTCCAGCTGAAGTACACCTGTGTGTGTGTCGGGTCAACGGTATAGGTCACTACCTTGTCAGCCATGGCGGCGAGGCTGACGCTGGCGAGTGTGCTGGCAATGAACAGGTCACGGATGAGTTTCATGAGGCCTCCTGGCGGTTGTCGGTGTCAGCAGGATGCTGGCACAGCCCTTGCGGCAAGCGCAGGGTGGTTTTGTTCCCGGATTGTTAATGGTTGCTTTGTCAGCTCACAGAATAGCTGCCCTGTGGGTACTTTCACGGGTGATGTGAGCGTTTTGGTCAGGGGATGCTGTCATTGTGACCCTTGGCTCACTCTGTAACCATCATGCTCCTGCCGGCAGGAGCCCGTTCCATACTCCTGCCGCCTGCCACCATGCCGTTGTCTTTGCGGGTTTCATGGTTCGATATGCCGGGAGAATGATGATGAGTGATGCCCTGTTTGACCTGTCCCTGACAGAAGACCAGCGCATGACCCGTGAATCGCTGAAGCGGTTTGCCGGGGAAGTGCTGCGTACACAGGGGCGGCCTGCAGATGATGCGGGTATGACGCCAGCGGATTTTTATGCCCGCACCCAGGACCTTGGCCTGACCCTGATGCCGATCCCCGAGGATTTTGGCGGCGCCGGTGCGCCACGTTCGCCGGTATCGAATGTGCTGGCACTCGAGGACATGGCCTGGGGCGACATGTCGCTGGCACTGGGCACAATCACGCCGCTGTCGGTGGTCAACCTGTTGCTGGATCAGGGCTCGGCCGCCCAGCAGGAACACTACCTTGCCCGTTTGGCCAGTGAGTCCTTTGTCCCGGCCACCATTGCCCTGATGGAGCCGCGCGCACGCTTTGATGCGACCGATATCCGCACCACGGCACGCCGTGATGGTGACAGCTATGTGCTGGATGGCGAAAAGTCGATGGTGATTCTGGGAGCCAGTGCCGAGTTCATCGTCGTGGTGGCGACCGTGACAGGTGAGGGCGCGGCGGCCTTCATTGTAGAAAAGGGTACCGAGGGCCTGCAGGTGTCGCCGGAAGCGCTGATGGGGCTGCGTGCGGTCGAGGTCAGCCGCATCGTTCTTGCGGGTGTTCGTGTACCCGCATCGGCCCGTGTGGGTGAGGCAGAAAAGCAGTTTGATCTTGAGCGTCTGGTGGATCTGGGCCGTATCGGGGCCTGTGCACTGGCGGTCGGCACCTGTCAGGCAGTGCTCGATTATGTGGTGCCCTATGTGAATGACCGCGTGGCCTTTGGCGAACCGATTTCGCATCGCCAGTCCGTGGCCTTCATGGTGGCCAATATTGCCATTGAGCTTGATGCCATGCGCCTGCTGACCTTGCGTGCGGCCTCGCGTGCCGAACAGGGGCTGCCCTTCCACAAG
>JACCDZ010385914.1_pt1 | contig 11734 bp, 13 predicted proteins | sample 7449551 | NCBI WGS metagenome assembly JACCDZ01 (sample SAMN15323452, study PRJNA562643) | freshwater metagenome | isolation source: river surface water | place: USA:Blue River Watershed | collected 2017-08-18
CGACACCGCCGGCGTGACCGCGTTCGTCTGCGTGCCGTCCGCCGTGCGTGCGTTCGCGTAGATGTCGCCGATCATCTGCCCCGACGCGCTCGCCGCGCCCGTGGCCGTCGACATCTGCGTGCTGCCCTGCGCGGTGCAGACGCCGGTCCAGGTCGAGCTGAGTGCCGACGTCGACGCGCCTGCGATCGTGACCGCGCGATCCGCCGTCGTCGGGCTGCCGTAGATCGGCGTACCGTCCTTGTTCGTGCCGACCTGCGGCGCGGTCATCGTGTTGCCGATCGACGTGAGCAGCGTGCCCGCGCTCGAAAGGATACTGTTCGCGACGAGCGCGCCCGTCGCCGTGCAGCCGCTCCCCGCGAGCCCCCGCACGCCCGAGGCGATGCCGTAGAACGCGTAGTCGACCGCGCGGAGCGCGCCGAGTCGCGCGATGGCCTCGCCCTCGTTCGACGGATCTTCGCGTCGGTTCCGAAGATGGATCTCGCGCATCGAGATCGGACGCTTCGAGCCCGACCCGTAGTCCGGCGCGACCGTGGCACCGACGATCGTCCGGATGCGCCCGCTCAGGTAGGGCGGCAGGCCGTTCGCGATCGCACGCCCGTCGGCCGCCGTGAACGTCGCGCGGTTCGCACCGGCGGTCGACGGCACGCGCGAAGCGACGAGCCGCGCGTCAGACGGCGAGAAGGTGGACCCGAAGACCTGGAAGTTCGGCTGCGCCATGAATCATCCTCGTGCGGGCTTCGCGTAGCCCTGAAAGACCGCGAGCGGAAGCGTCGGAATCGGGAAGACCGCACCGAGGAACCACCAGCCGAGCGTCCAGCCGATGCTGCCCTTGTTGCGCTTGTACCCGTGGTAGCCGCAGGCGATGCCGCTCGTGAGCGAGAGGATGCGCCATGCGGGCGACGCGAGAACCTCGTCGGTCGTCATGCCGAGCCCGGCGAAGCCTGCCGCGGTACGTGCGATACCGACCGGCGTCGAGGGCGAGAACTTCGCGTAGGGGATCCCCGGCGTGCCGACGCCGCCCCACGTCGGGAGCGCCCGCTGCTGCGGCTGCGAGGGCGAGGTGACCTGCGGCCACGCCCACGAGAAGGTCATGTTCGGCTGATCGGCCATCAACGGACTCCGAGTCGGGCGCGCATCGCGCGTTGGGCAGAGGCGATTCCGGCGAGCGCCGCGTTCGTTTCGGCGACGCGCGCGGCAGCGGACGCCGTCGACATGTCTTCGAGGTGATCGCGGAGCGCGTCCGGCTGTTGCGGAAGCGGCGAAGACATCGGGGGCATCGTGCGAAGCGTCGTGTTCGCGATACGCTGCGTCGTCGTGATGCCCGCCGCGCGCGGGTCGAACGTGCCAGGGAGCACCTCGCGACTCGCATCCGCCGAGCGCGAGAGCATCTTCGGCGTGACTGGCAGACGCACCGACTGCCCGGAGAGCAGCTCCGAAACGGCCATGAGTCGCTCACCGAGTCGCGCCGCGCGTTCCTGCGCCGCGTTGCGCTCACGCATCGAGAGCTGCGCCTCGATCGGGTATTCCTTCGCCGGCGTCACGTCGGGACGCACCGGACCAGGAATCGCGCTCCACGCGTCGGGCATCTTCGGCGTCCGCACCGGCATCCCACGCTGCGGGATCGTGGTCGCGACGGCGGCCGGAGGTCCGATACGCTGCTCGATCGGACGCACGCGGACCGGGATGCCGAGCGGCACCGGGGCGAAGTCGACTTCGGGGATCGGGAGTGCGTCGCCCCCGCGAGCGCGCGCTGCGGCAGCTTCGGTGAACGTCGGCACACGTTCGGGGACGCGGAGCGCGAGCGCCGGGACGGCCGAGAGCCCCGCAAGGTCGCGCGGCAGCGAGCCGGTGAGCATCGTCGGATGCACGGCGGCCGAGTACGCGTCGGCGGACGAGTACGCGGGGCGCTTGTCGCCGCGCGAGACGCCGCTCTTGAGCGCCGACTTGTGCTGCTGGAACATGAGCCGCTGCGGCATGTTCACCGGCGGGCTGTAGGTCGGCTGCTCCATCACCGCGCGGTACTCCTCGGCGGCGGCAGCGGTGCGCTGCGGCTGACGCGTGACGAGCGCGGTGCGGAGCAGGTCGACCGGCAGACGGCGGATCGCGCCGGGCACAGGGTAGACCTGCCCGAAGGCGCGAGGATCGACCGGCGTGTAGCTACCCATCATCGGACGTTGTACAGCCGCCCCGCCCGAATCCGTAATCCACGGTTGACCGGGCCTGCGGCCCGGGGTAGGGTTGGTTCAGCACGGCGAAGGGCAGGACGGGGCTTCAGTCCCAACCAACCATCACCACCGGAGGGGGGGAGGCGGGAGACCGCCGCCCCTTTCCACTTTCAGGGGTGCCGAAGTGCGACGTCCATCCCGCGCGACGCCCTCGCCGCGAGGTCCGGGCTCGGCGTAGTCACGGTGAGCGGCAGCGAGAACTTGGCCCGGAGGAGCAGCTCACGCGCGGCGTGCGTGAGCGCCGTTCGCGGGACCGAGTACGTGCGGTAGGCGACGGCGTAGACGAGGTCGACGGCGTCCAGCTCCGTGAGCGGGAACACCTGACGCAGCTCGCGGGCGAGCGCCTCGAAACGCTGGTGCAGGACGGTCGACACGCGACACCTCAGAGCTTGAAGTCTCGGATCTTCCGCGCCTTGCCGAACTCCCAGCCGGGGACGGCGTCCTTCACGGTCGGGTCGAGCGCGATGAGCTTGCCGCCCCCGGAGCGGTTCTCAGAGACCATCGTGTAGACGTGCGCCCACCGGCGACCGTCAACCGAGATCACGCGAGCGCGGACGTCGCGAAACCCGAGCGCCTTCAGGAGAGCACCCATAAGGATGGTGCTATCATCGCAGTTCGAGACGGTGACGTCATGCTCGGGCATGTAGACGTAGTGGTCGTCAGTCGAGATGTCCCATGCCGGACCGCGTCCAACCTCCCGCACGATCTCCTTCACCCGAAGCAACTTCGTCATTTTGCCGTCGCTGCGCGGCAGCAGCGTGGAGAGCCGGTAAATCGGGTGCTTGCCGAGCCCGCCGTGGTTCTCGATGTAGCTGCTTCCGCAGCCAACACCGAGCATCCGGTGCAGCACGCGAACCTGTGTCGCAAGCGTGCGCGACGTCGTCGTGAACGTGCGTCCGTTGCCGTGCGTGTTCGCGCCGGAATCGGCCATCACACCGCGAAGCGTCGCGTGCGCAGCGGCTTCGTCGAGGTCAAGCGAGAGCAGTCGCTTCGTTGGCGCGTGCGATCCCATACGCGCCATACGCTGCGCCCAGTCCACATCCTTTACGCTGATGTACTTCGTGTACCACCGCGTCGCGATGCCGAGGTCACGACAGATCGATTCGACTTCGCGCTTCTGCGCTTCCTTCGGATGCCCATCCTTGCCGGAAATCTGAAAGTCGTTCTCGTGGCTGCGCCAGCCGTCGGCGACATAGAGCCCTTCGACGTAGGCGCGGCGCGGGTCGAGCGCCCCCTGCCCGAGCGCGATCTGCTCCGGCTGGACGAGGACGTCGTCTTCCGCAAGGTCGCGGACGTGGACCCGCTCGATTCGGCGCTCCGCGAGGGGGCACGAGCACGGGGCGGACGCGTCTGTACGGTTCCGGTGTCGGTCACAGATGCCGACGTAGACCTTGTGGTCCGGGGTGAGCCAGACCTGCGACCCGTTGTTCAGGCGGACGAGGTCGAACGTCAGGTCGCCCTTCGCCCACACGTTCTCGACGGTGCTCCAGCGGTCCCGACCCCAAATCCGGTCACCCGGTCGGACCTGCTCGATCGGCGTGAGGCTGTAATCATCCCGAAGGAGTAAAGTTCCTTCGGGAAAGCAGTCCCCGGCCTTGGCTTCGAGGGTCTTCCGGACGGTGCAGAAGAGGTCGTAGTCGTCCGGGTCTTTCACGTAGGCGACGTTCAGGACGCAGAAGTTCCAGACGAGCGCGATGTCGCAGCACGCTTCACCGAAGGGGCCGGTGCGCTTGACCGACTTCCAGGTCTGGTTCCAGGCGCGGACCGTGGTGCCCTCGCCGGCTTGAATCGCACGGGCGAGCCGGGTCGTCTCCGGGTCGTCGAGGCTCCGCGTCACCTGCCGCTTCATCAGGGCGACGTGGTCGTCGAGGTTGTTCGTCTCCCAGACGGCGGTCGTGGGATCGTTGAAATCGACCGAGCGGCTCATGCTGACGTTGTACACCGGGCGACGGAAAGACGACGGCCCCCGAAGTTTCCTTCGGAGGCCAGGGCCATCCCCCACCTCTCGGCGGGATCGCAGTCACATCCACTAGGGATGGTGGCACGCGCCACCTGCCACGTCAAGAGCTTGACGGTCCCGCGGTTCCTCGGTAGGTTCAACGCTCGCAAGTCCATCCCCCTCCATCGCGCCAGTCCGCGAGGCGTGCGTGCGTTCGTGCGCCGAAAGGTCTTTCATGTCCACGATTTCCCTTCTATGGCGGTGCCCATGAGTAATGCGAAGCCGCCGGTCGACCCCGAGCAGGAAGCTGCAAAACAAGCGGCACGGGAAGCAAAGGAAGCGCAAGACGCCGCCCGAGAAGTTGCCCGAGAAGCTGCCCGGCGCGCGCAGGAAGCAAAGACAGCCGCAGCAAAGGCGCGTGCTGAAGCAAAAGAGAAGCGCGACGCCGACAAGGCTATCGACCGCGCGAAGCGTGCCGAAGAACGCGCCGCACGTGCCGCCGAGAAGGTGGAAGAGGCGAAGAACAAGCACTCGCGGCACGAGGCGAAGGAGCAACGGCGACTCGCCGCGCTCGCCGCTGCCGCAGCACGCATCGCCGCAGCGTCGTCGGCCGGCGGATGGATTGCCCGGCTCGCGCTGAAGGCGTCCGGCAAGCCCGATGCGACGGTCGGTAACGGCGTCGCGATTCTCGACGCGCATCCCGACTGGCAAGGTGTCTTCCGACTCGACGTTCGTGCCGGGACGATTTGTGTCATGCGCCCGTCGCCGCTCTATGACGCACCAGGTACGACCTTCCCGCGTGCGTTGCGTGACGTTGATGCGACCTATCTTCGCGTCTGGCTCGAACGCCTCGACTTCGGTGGACTCGATTGGGGATTCAAGCTCCCGGCGGACGTGTGCTTCGCGGCCATCGCATCGATCGCGCACCAGAATCAGTTCGACCCCGTCCGCGATTACTTCGACAGTCTCGTGTGGGACGGCAACCCACGTATCGCCACTTGGCTCGAAACCTATCTCGGTGCGGAAGTGGGTGGTCCCGACGACGACACCCAGACCGCGCTCTACCTGCACTCGGTCGGTCCTGCGTGGCTCATCTCGGCCGTCGCGCGCACGTACGAACCCGGGTGCCAGGCCGACTCGATGCTCGTGCTCGAAGGCCCGCAGGGAATCGGAAAGTCGACAGGAATCCGGGCGCTCGCCGGAAACTGCGGGTTCCGTGACGACGTGGGTGACATCCGGAACAAGGATGCCGCGCTCGCTGTCCACGGGCCGCTCATCGTCGAGTTCGCCGAGCTTGACGGCCTGAACCGGGCCGAGGCTACCGCGATCAAGGCGTTCCTCTCCCGAGCGGTCGACAGCGTGCGCCCCCCGTATGGGCGGACGACCGAGGACCGGGACCGACGGTGCGTGTTCTTCGGGACGACGAACGACCACGACTACCTGCGGGACGCGACCGGCAACCGGCGTTTCTGGCCCGTGGCGTGCGGTACAGTCGATCGGGCGGCGATCGCGCGGGACCGGGACCAGCTTTGGGCGGAAGCCGTCCAGGCGTACCACGACGGCCTTCCGTGGCACATCGAAGAAGCCGTGGTCGTCGCCGCAGCCCGCGAGCAGCAGGCTTCACGGCTCGAACAGGACGTCTGGACCGAGAAGGTCACCGATTACCTCGCTCAGCATCCCATGACGACAGTCCCGGCTATCCTGACCCACCTCGGAATCCCGACCGAACACCAGAACCGGAGCGTCGAGACACGCGTCGGTCGGATCCTGAAGACCCTCGGCGCGGTCCGCCACAAGGTCATGCTCGACGGAATTCGGAAGTATCGTTACGCGATGCCGAGCGAATAGCCGATCATCGTCACACACGCTCGCGCCTTCGAGGTAGGACACCCAACGCGCGAAAAGCACCCGCAAGGTTGCTTTTCGCGCGTTTTTTCGTCCTTAAGGCGTAAAAAAATTGTCCTACTGTCCTTCCTCCCCCCCTAGTTTCTAAACTTTGCCCCAATTCGTGTGTGTACTTTTTCTTCTTTATAATAATACGCTCGTTATGGTATATATTCTATTTTTACCTCTTCTCCTATACCCTCCCAATATAAGTAAGTAGGACAGGTAGGACAAAAAGAGAAATCGGCCTGTAGGGCAAGGGGATCCGGGGGGTGTCCTACCCCAAAATGGTAAGTAGGACACGTGGGACACGTAGGACACTCGTTGAACGCGTACGTCCTCTCGCTTGCGTTTCCTGGCGGAATCAGCGAGGCTCGGTTCGTGGTCGATCGAACCCGGAGGACGACGCAGGACGAGCCATCGCTTCGAGCGGTGCGCGCTTCGGCAACGGAGCGTTGCCCATGAGCCCCGAGTAGGGTGGGCGACCGCGTGTTGGCGAGCCAATACGGGTGGTCTCCCCAGCGCAGCACCTCGCGCACCTGACTCGACGGTGGAGAGCACCAGTCCCGCGTCGTCTTCCCGGTCCGACCCACACGAGCCCTGAACCTACGCCCCCGTCCGCCCCCGAGTGCGGCTGGGAGGCCGGGTCGTGTCGTCGAACTGGAAAACTGACCATGGTCAGTTTTCCAGTTCGACAGCGCGTTGTCCGGCACCTTCGAATGTAATCAGTGATCACTTCGAAAAGCCTCTGGGTTCCCCGGTTGACTTACGGTGCGATCCGCGTTCTAGTGGTGAGGCGCACCCCCGTACGTGCGCCCGGAGACCCGTATGTCGAACGACACCTACACGCTCGCGATGCTCCTCTGCGCGTTGCTCGCGCTCGTCTACCTCATCCTCACGCATCGAACGAAGGCGGCCGACGCGGCAACCTCGACCTCGACGGCGAAGCGCAAGCTCGCGGTCTGGCAGCCGACGTGCGCCGACTGCGAGAAGTGGTCGAAGGAGGCGGCGGCCGAGATCATCGAGCGATTCCCGGCCTTCAAGGGCGCGGCCGAGTGCCTGACCGTCGCGGAGATGGCGTACCCGTCGGTCGTGGACGACGACGGGAACCGGACGGTCCATGCGCCGAAGGAGGCGCTCGCCTACCGCTGGTCGGACTTCGGGGCGTGTACGGAGCACGCACAGATCCGGCACAAGAGCGACGTGTGCGACGGATTCGAGGCGCGAGGGGACGGCTGATGCGCCGGTTCCTCCGTGACTTCGGGCTCGCGTGCGCGGGTGTGGTCGCGGTCGGTGTGCTCGACCGGCGACTTCTCTTCTCGACGACGCTGTGGGAGGCGGTCTTCTTCGACTGGCTCTCGCGGCCCTACCGGAAGCGAGGTGAGCCGTGAGCTACAAGACGCTCGACGAGAACGGTGAGGATGCGAACCGCTCGCGGCTCGCGATGGTCGACGACGAGACGCGCGAGAAGCTGCTCACCGGGAAGGTGTGCGGCGACTGCAAGTACTTCTCACACCGCGAGGGGCAGCGGCTCATGGAAGCGCAGAGCTTCCTCGCCCGGCTCGTTCGCGAGAACCAGTGGAAGGTCCATCACCTCGGCTCGCCGCCGGAGACGCTCGGCGACTGCGGCGCGTATCGCTCCGGCGAGCGCGGCGACGAGACGAAGCTCACAGGACCGATGCACGTCGCGTGCGACCAGTTTCGGAGGCGTTGATGATGCAGTGGTTCACCTTCCTCGTGCTTCAGATGGCGATCGTCTACCTGTTCACCGAGAGCATCCTGTTCGCTGGTGTGCGGATCGGGCTCGCGCGTCAGAACGCGTGGGTCGCGACGCTCTGCTACTGCCGCGCGTGCTTCGGCTTCTGGGTCGGGGCGGCGCTCGGCATGGTCGACAACGTCGTCGACCTCGTGCCGACGCTGCACGCGGTTCGCGGGCTGCACGTCGGGCTCGCCGGTGCGACCGGCATGATGTTCGGCTACGCGTGGACACGCGTCGCTCCGAACGACGCGTTCGAGGTCGAGCGGCCGTTCTTCGCGCCGAAGATGGAGACGTGGGACCGGGAGGACCAGATCGCGGGCGAGGACGTTCCCGACGACGCGCCTGCGGACGACGAGGACGGCGGTCGAGGAGATTGGCCGTGAAGCCCCGGCAAGTGGTAGGGGCCGTGGTTTCTCGCCTCCCCCCTTCCGGTGGTGAGAACTTCGCCGTGCTGGATCACCGGGGGCGGCACGGCCGCAGGCCGCCGCCCCCCGAAAGACACCGAGGTAACCGATGACCCGCCGGAAGCGAGGAAAGATGGCAAAAACGAAGCCAGAGCACAGCGCCCCTGAACAGAGCACGCCGGAGGGCTACTCGCACGAACGGCAGCGTGGGATGACGTTGAAGGAGATCCCGGAGGAGCAGCTTCTTGCGCTCGCCGAGCAGTTCCCGAAGGTCGCGGTCTCGATCCGTCGCCGCAACAACAAGGGGCAGCTCGCGAGCCTCGGCTGGGCCGGACTCGTGATGACGCCGCAGGAGGTCATCGACCTGCCGGGCTGGATCTTCCCGCGCGCGGGCGGGGGCAGCTACACCGTCGTCGTCGTCGACCCGGCGGCGACGACGCAGCAGCTCGTGCCGCCGTTCGAGATCGTGATCGAGGGGTTGCCGCGTGCGCCGGTGCCGCTCTCGACGCCGGCGCTCCCGCCGACCATCCAGGCGATCACGCAGGCCATCCACAACGCCGGTCGCCCGGTCGGTCTCGACCAGTTCGCGCCGCCGACGGTGATTCCCGCCGGCGTCCAGAACGACCCGACGCGCGCGGTTCCGGGTGCGTTTAGCGCGCACGACACGTCTCCCATCGCAGGCTTCAACGACAACCCGAGGACGAACATGAATTGGGCTTCCGGTCTCCACCCCTCCGTGCAGGAAGCCTTCGTGGCGAGCCTGCTTCGCCAACCCACCGCCGCGCTCCCGCCGGGCGCGACCATGCCGAGCGATCAGCTCGCGATGGAACAGCTTCGGCGTGCGGAGTCGCGGTCCGCTGAGCTGGACGCGAAGCTCACCGCGTTCATGCAGCGCGCCGAGGAGCGCGAGCGGGCGCTCACCGAGCAGATCCGAGAGGAGCGCGATCGGCATCGCGACGAGCTGCACAAGGCGCAGCTCTCCGCGATGGAGCAGCGGATGGCGATGATGACGTCGATGGACGCGAAGAAGCCGAACGTGACCGAGTATGCGCCGCTCGTCGCGGCGCTCGCGCCGGTGCTCACGACGATGGTCTCGTCGGGCAAGGAGCAGCAGACGGCCATGATGACGGCGCAGCAGCAGGCGACGCAGCAGTTCCTCGCCCTCATCGCCGACCAGGCGAAGAAGCCGCCGCAGGATCCGCTCGCGGCGGTCGAGAAGCTGATGCCGCTCTTCACGGCGAAGTCGAGCAGCGAGACGACGAACGCGGCACTCTTCGAGGCGATGTCGACGGCGCAGATGAACCAGATGGGCATGATGGCTCAGATGGTCGAGTCGTTCGCGGCGCAGACGAACGGCGGCGAGCCCCCGGCGTGGCTGCCGGTGGTGCAGCAGATCGCGGCGGGCATCCTGGGGATGCAGCAGGCCGCCGCCGCCGACCGTCAGCGGGCAATGATGCTCGCGGCGCAGAACGCGCAGCAGCGCCCCCCGATGCAGGCGCAGACCATGCCGGTCCGCGCCCCTGCGGCTCCCGCGCAGGCACCCGCGTCCCCTGCGCCGTCGCCCGAGGTCCAGGTCTACCCGACCCCGTCGGCAGCCGCGCCGGTGGAAGCCCCGAAGCCGCAGCCCGCGACGGCAGGCAACCCCTACGGGCTCGACGTCTCGATCCTCGACGTCGCGCTCCCGCAGGAGTTCCGCACGCCTGAGTGGAAGTCGCTCATCATGGCGATGCACGAGCACGCCCCGGCCGACAAGGTCGGCGTGACGCTCGCGAAGTACATCGGACACCTCGACGAGTTCGAGATGCTTCCCGGCGTGCTCGCGCAGTACCACGGCGACCCGGTCGCCTCGCTTCGGATGTTGATGCAGCCGCTCCCCGTCTACACCGGCAACCCGGCGTACTGCGAGCAGGTCGCCGAGCAGACGGTGCAGCAGCTCTTCGCCCTCGGTGTGCTCGTCCCGGCCGGCGAGGACGAGGAGTCCGAAGAGGAAGAGGAAGAGGAGCCCGAGGCGCACGTACCCGAGGTGCTTTCGAACGGTGCGCGTGTCGGTAACTGATAGTCGAGCGAAACGCTTGACACCTGCTTGCACCTGATTTACGTTTCCCTCTCGGACGCCCCGTATGCGTCCAGAAGAAAACGTAATGGGCTCGAAACCGTACCCGACCGAAGAGTCGCTCAACAGCTACGCTGTCGAGTCGCGCGCACTGATCGACCTCTACCTCCAGAAGTTCGGTGCGCCCCGTGGGTGGTCGACCGAGCTGGCCGCGAAGGTGGGCATCTCCTCGGCGCACATCGGCAATATCTACCGGGGTCGGACGAACGTCGGCGCGGCGGTGTACTTCAACCTGAAGTCGGTGATCGAGCCGTTGCTCGGTCTCGAAGATGAAGAGGGCACAGAAGCACCGGCGATCGCGTCACCGCTGAAATCGCCGGTACCTACAGTGCAGAAGCTCGCGGCGGTTGCGCCGGGAAACGACGTCTATCAGGCGATGCGTGATATCGACGCGACGATCATGCCGCTCACGCCGAAGGAGCGGGAGAGCGTGCTCGCGTGGATCGCGGTGCGCTGGAACGGAGGTCGCCAATGAACGTCGAGACGATGCGCGCGCACCTCAAGGCGGGCGGCGCGGCCTACTTCCTCACGGAGTATGCCGGGCGGCAGAAGAGGACTCCGATCAAGGTGCTCGACGTGCTCCGCGCGGCGGTTCACGCGCGCTTCCCGGACGGCAACGAGCGCACGGTGCCGTTCAAGCAGCTCGCGGTCGACGCGCCCGAAATGCCGGCACCGCTCACCACGACGCTCGGCGACGTGGTCCGCGCGAAGGCTCCGAAGATGGAACCGAAGATGGAACCGAAGATGGAACCGAAGGTGGAACCGAAGGGGGATCCGACGGAGCAGGCGATCGAGGCGTGGCTCGCGCAGGGTCGGAGCCTGCGTGCGGACCTGCTCGTGAGGATCGAGCGGCTCCGGGCCGAGCGCGAAGTGGTCGCCGCGCAGCTCGAAGAGTTTCGCCTGCGCGACGCGGAGTTGGAGTCAACCATTCGGCGTCTTGTGGGGCTGCTCGCGTTCTCGGAGGAACCCTGATGCCGAACTGGACCGATGAAAACGGCGTCTCCCACTACACGGGAGGACGCGAGAAACCTGAGCCGGATGTCGACTCGCAACGACTCATCAAGGTGTCGTTCGTGGTCGACAAGACGGTACGCCGTGCGATCCGTGCGCGCCTCGGCAAGCCGGGGCTCGCCACGAACAAGGAGGTCGCAGCGGAGATCGAGGCGATCGTCGAAGCGACCTTCCAGGACTACACCCACGAACTCGAACAGCGAAAGAGAAACCGATGAAGAAAACCAAGGCACTCACCACCACCACCCTGCTCACCCTCATGCTCGCCGCGTGCGACGAGACGACGACGAGCACCACGCCGCCCGTGCCCGACGGCGGCGTGACGCAGCACTACGATAGCGGCGTCCAGCCCTACACGTTCCACGTTGCGTACCGCTGCACCGTGAGCGTTACGCTGGA
>JACCDZ010727956.1_pt1 | contig 11733 bp, 14 predicted proteins | sample 7449551 | NCBI WGS metagenome assembly JACCDZ01 (sample SAMN15323452, study PRJNA562643) | freshwater metagenome | isolation source: river surface water | place: USA:Blue River Watershed | collected 2017-08-18
CGGCATCGCACATCTCCCTATAGCTCAATATTTCATTCGGCATCTTAGGCGCCTTGTCATCAGTCATGAATAAAATGCTAGCACCATTTTCACCCAATGCAACCCCCCCTCACCCCTCCACCCCTGCTATAATGCCACCCATGAACCCCACAAACGAAAAACTACAATCAGCGATGACATACGCGCTCGCGAACCGCCCGAAAGTCGGCGGCTTTCCATTTCTCGCAGAATGCTTGCGCCAAGCCGGCGTAAAGCACAACGCATGGTCGCTCCCAGAAGCCCGAAGCGAGTACGTCTTCGAAGACGTCACGATAACGATGCCCGGAACCCCGCTCGTCGAGGGCAATCCAACCACCCCTCCCTTTGACCAGGATGCCCTAATCGCGGCACTGCGCGCGGACCAGGCAGGAAATACCGACTTTCCAGAATTCCTCATGGCCGCATGGAAAGCCGGCGTCGCGAGATATGACGTGGACTTCGAGGCGCGCAAGGTCGCGTATTTCGGAGCGCATGGCGAAAGCTACGAAGAATCATATGATCCGGCAGATATAGGCCAGGTTTCTTTTGCAAAATAACGACTCTCCACAGCAACACCAACCATGAAAATAGGACTAGACTTTGATGGCGTGATATCGGACTGCGGACAGCTGAAATCGAATGCGGCGAAGATGCTGTACGGGCTCGATATCCCCGCTTGCGATTTCAAAAAGGAAATCATCATCGGCGGCGGGCACATGACTGCCGCGCAATATGCCGCATTCCAAAATATCATCTACAGGACGAGAGACGCCGCGCATTTCATGCATCCGGTTGAAGGCATGGCCGAATCCATCCGGCGCCTTGCCGACGACGGGCATACGCTCATCGCGGTAACGTCTCGCGACGGAGACGGGCTCGAGATCGCGAAACAATGGAGCATAGAACAAGGCCTCTCGCTCGATTTCATCGGCGTAGGCCATGGCGTCAGCAAGGCTGGCGCATGCGCGGGACTCGATGTCTTTGTGGATGACGATCTCGACAAGCTCGAGCAGCTTGTCGGCGTCGTTCCTCGAAGGTTCCTTTTTTCATGGGGATACAATAAGCACCTGGCAGAAGGGGCTACCGCAAAAAGAGTCGGCTCATGGCAGGAATTCTGCGAAGAGATCGCGTCTACCCTGCATTCTCCGCATTCCCCTCGCGACTAATCGCAAAGCCCCTGCCATCCGCCGCAATTCTTCGCATTCTCGATTCCCTCTTTTTTCAAAAGAGATGCCGCTATCGCGCTCCTGCCTCCGCTGGCACAGCATACCCTGATCGCCGCGGCAGAATCCCGCGCATGCGCGCGTATCCTATCCGCGGAGCCTTTCGGATCCGCGAGGATATCATCGAGCGGGACATTGATCGCGCCGCTCGCATGACCTTCCTCGAACTCCTCTTCGGACCGCACGTCGACGATCAGGCCCGCGCCGCCGCCTTTTTCAATATCTCGATCATTCATATCACCATAGTATACGCATCCGGAATCCAGCCGCAATGCGCGACTTGTGCCATGCGCTCATCGCGCGCTGTCAATAGCTGCCAGGGAAAGAATCTTCCCCGTCGCTACACATCGGCACAAAACGTGTTATAATCTTCCCCATACCAATAAAAACAACCACATGCCAACAAAAGCACCAAAAGCCAACTCAGCGTTTATGAAGCCATTGAATGTCAGCGAAGATCTTGCTGCTATCGTCGGCAAGGGCCCTATGCCCCGATCGGAAGTCGCTTCAAAAGTCTGGGTTTACATCAAAGCGCACAACCTTCAGGATCCTAAGGCAAAGCGAAACATCATCGCTGATGCCGCTCTGCTCAAGGTGTTCGGCGGAAAGAAAGTCGTAGACATGTTCGAGATGACAAAGCTTATCTCGAAGCACCTCTCGTAATCAGAGCGTCGCATATCAGGTTGCAAAACGAAGAGCGCCGGCAGCAATGCCGGCGCTCTTCGTTTTCGGTGAAAGGCTCACGCCCTTGCAGGGCCGCCTTTTTCACGCCCTTACCCTATCGACTCCGTCTCTCGCTTGCGAAACAGCGACGCTATCCATACCCCGATGAGGACAGTCAGGGCACCGAGCGTGTCTGACAGCATGTCCTTTTGGGCATCCCAGATATCGCCCTGGCTGCCGAGCACCTCGATGCCGGCCGTCGGATCGCCGAGGACCGCATATTGCCATTCGAACAATTCGTATATGGCCGCTATGGATATGATGGCAAACAGGGCGAAAAGCGCGCTCACCCACTTGCCGGCAATGACGCGCCGCGACTGCAGGTATTCGTAAATCGGCAGCGCATAGAATCCCACGGAAAAATGCGCGATCCTGTCATACATGTTTCGCTGGAACCCGAAGAAGTCATTGAACCAGTCGAAAGGAACGCGCGCGAATGAATAATGGCCTCCGACGGTATGCATGATGATGAATACGCTCATGAGAAGGTATGCCGCATTCGAAAATCGAATGCCCCGAACATACAGGGTGATGATCGAGATGATGACGATCCAGACTGTCGCATTTTCGGCAAACCATACGTCTCTCGCATACGGATTGAATGCCAGGGCCGCGCAGACCGCCAGATATATGACGAGCAGGACCTTGGGCACGATATTGTTCTTGTTCATGACAATAAGCATATCACGATCGGAATGGCGTAATGATGGCGTCATAAAAAAGCCCCTCAACGCGTCGGCGTTGAGGGGCTTGCATGTCGCGAATCCGATTCAGGATGTTGCCGCGACGAGCGATGGCGGCGATGACGGCTCGGCGGCTCGGCGCTGATCGGCAAGAGCCTTGCTGCCAGACGACTCGTGAGCGCGAATCGATTTGCTCGATTCTCCAAGGCTATGAGGAAGGCCTCGCACCAGGTTCTCAAGAGCAACCAGCATGTGAGCGACAGGCACTTCCGTCTCCTCGACAACCCGATCTTCGGACATCGGAGGACAGGCGATTTTCCAAGCCGTGCTCCGATCCGGAACCGGAGGCAGATAATGATTGCACCCGCATCCGTGATGGGGTATCATGCCCGTCTTTTCGGAAAAGATGCGCAGCACCTCCATGTACAAGGTCGTCGCCGGAGGAAGGCCATGCCATACGGCATCGATGCATTCCCAAGACAGTCCTTTGGGGAGCAGGGCCGCAAGCTCAGGCAGCCGCTCGGGCACGGAAGGATTGGGCCTTGCGGCCATGAACAGATATCCTCCATAGAACGCCCACGGAAACCTGGCTCCGAATTTTTGATAAAGAGCCCAGACCGCAGACACCGTCGAATCGCGCAGGTCGCGATAACCGTCGCACGGAATGTGCAATGCGCCCCTGAACCGATCCTCTGTCCACTCCTCTGCCATCCTCGCATACCCGTCGGAAAATTCCGTCACGAGGGCAAGGAGACTTGTCTTGATGCCCTTGTTAGTCATGTCGACGTCATGATATGTCGCGCCGTCGACATGATCGATCATGCCGAATACCTTCTGAGCGATGTCATCGAGAGAGACGACGCGGCTACCGATCACGGCATTCGTTTTTTCCAAGCGGCCCGCTGATGCGCGAGCGCTTTTTTTCCATTCGCAAACTGAACACATAATAATATAAAGAACTGTCTTTCCCAGTCACAAGAAAGATCGGTTTTGCAATCTCGGGCGTGGAATGCGCCAAGATTCGTGACTGTATTCCTAGGGCGTCGTGTCGATCGATGACTCCCTCGGCAACAATCCCGAATCAGGATGACTGTCTTGCGGACATTTCATCATTGATCTTTTTCCATTCCCTGAACCTGTCCAGATGGACGCCGGGAGACACCTTGCCCCGCAGGGTGCCGGCCATCCGATCGATGGCGCGGATATTCGCATCCGATACCCGATCGACGGACAAGGCTCCCGACAGGCCGAGATCCACGAAGACCTCGCCGAGAATCAGGTCATCGCCTATCTCCTTTCTGATAAGGCCGAGTCCGGAATCGCCATCGGCAGGAGCGCCCTGTTCTATCTTGTTCGCGATGGCGAAGCAAGGGATGCCAAGCCGGTCCGCGATATCCTTGATATGCCTGAACACCTTTATGCTATTCATCGTCGGCTCGACTGCGGCGACGAGGGCATCGGCGCCGAGCTGCAATCCGTATGTCAGCATGTCGGTTCCTGCGGGACTGTCTATGACCATGCTCTCGCCAGGCGCAAGGCGAAGGCATCCTATGTAGAACTTTGACGCCTTCATGTACGCATGGGTGCATCTGCCTCCATACAGAGAGTCCTCATGATAATATCCCGCCGCGATGATTCCTGACTTTTCGGACAATCGATGCATGTATTTTTCGGTGACCTTGTCTGCAGGAGACAAGGAGAATTCTCTCGGAGCGCCGGCGGCACTATCGCCCGTTTCGAACATGCTGAATATCTTCCGATCGATATCGAGGCCGAACCATTCATAGACGTCTTTTTCGGCATGATTGAATTGAGGCATCGAATCGGCATCCTGGATTCCAAGATTATGAGAAAGGTCGCAATTGTAATCGCAATCCATATTGAGGACGAAAGACGAGTCGCGCTCAAGAGCCTTTGACATAAGCCATGCCAAAGTCGATTTTCCGCTGCCCCCTTTTCCTACGAAAGCGATCTTCATCGCCTATATATATCATCATATCCATGCAAATGCAAATGATTCGCATTTGCGTAATATGCCCTCATATGCGAACATGGAGGGATCAAGACCATGAACATGCATGCAGGCCACCATCACCACAAAAAGCCCTCTGCCCCGCTAGATGCCGCGGAAACGCTCAAAAAGGCAGGGCTCAAGCTGACGCCATCGAGAATCGCCGCGCTGGATGCCTTTTCCCATGCATGCTGCCCTCTCGGCGCGGATGAGCTTATCGGCATGAAGGGGCTCAAGGGATCTGATTCCGCCACCATATACAGGACCATTTCCGCTTTCGAAGACGCCGGGATAATCCGGAGAATAGATCTCGGCAAAGCCTACAAGGACTCGTCCCGATATGAGCTCGCTGGCAGGATCTCGGGCAATCACCATCACCACATGATCTGCGAGAGCTGCGGAGCGATCGAGGATTTCAAAAAATGCATCGCCGAGGACATATCGTCCCTGGCGCTATCGGCATCGTCGCTTTTTTCCAGGATAGATGATCATTCGCTGGAGCTATTCGGGCAGTGCAAGAAATGCGCGACCCACCAGAGCGCATGAGGGCAATAACGCCGCGCGACCGCGGAAACACAATATGAAATCCATGAAAAAAATCATCGCCATAGCAATGCTGTCATTTGCCGCTTGCGCGCTCCTTCCGACGCCTTCTCATGCGATCGAAGGAAACGAGGTGCTCGTGGACAAGATCGAGATCATAAAGGCAAGAGTCATAGAGATAGAAAAAGAAGGCCGTCAAAGCATAGCTGGCACCGCGGCCGAGACGACCCTTCAGTCCATCAGGGCCGAGATACTGGAAGGGACCATGGATGGAAAAATAGTAAGCGTCGAGAACGACCATCTTTCCCTGAAGAAAGGCGAGACATTCTACCTGAGGCATATAACCGATGCCGAAGACGGATCGGAATATTATTCCGTCGATGAGCCGTACCGCCTGCCCCAGCTCATGATGCTCTCGCTGGCATTCATGCTTTGCGTATTCATATTTGGAGGATGGCAGGGATTTCGCGGCCTGATCAGCCTCGCAGGAAGCCTTCTGCTCATAGTCTATGTCCTGCTTCCAGGAGTGATCAGCGGATACTCCCCTCTCCTCATCGCTACGGGCGTCTCATCCCTCATCATGATAGTCGGCTCATACGTCACGCATGGATTCAACCGAACCACCTCATCTGCAGTAATGGGCATGATCGCGACGGTCATGATCACGGGAATCCTCGCATACGTCTCGGTTCGCTGGACGAAGCTTTCTGGATTCGGTGCCGAAGAGGTCGTATATCTGAACATAAATTCCGGAGGGACGATCGACGTGATCGGGCTGCTGCTAGGCGGAATCATGATCGGATTGCTAGGAGTGCTCTATGATGCGGCGATAGGCCAGGCGGTATCGGTAGAAGAGCTGCTTCGCATAGCCCCTCACGTGCCAAAGCGCAAGATATTCGAGCGAGCCATCAGGATAGGCCACGAGCATATCGGCGCGCTCGTCAACACCCTGGCGATCGCATACGTCGGCGCGTCGCTGCCTCTCCTGCTGCTCTTTTATATGTCTCCGACAGGGACGCTGCTGACGACCGTGAACAGGGAGATGTTCGCTACGGAAATAGTGCGCACGATGATAGGATCGATAGGCCTCGTGCTTGCCGTTCCCATCACGACCCTCATATCGGTCTGGTTCCTCACCAAAAAGCCGAATGGCTCCAAGAACGCAGAGGCAGACGCCGCAGACGCTGAGGCCCTCGCGGCCAAAGAGCTCGAAGCGATCGAGCATGCGGGACACTCTCACCATCACTGATGCTGGCCTAGATCCAGAAAAGGTCTATAATGGCCGCATTAGCAGCAGGCACTAAAAATACACGACCATGATAATACACTGGCTCATATCGGCATTGGCAATATTCGTATCCGCGCTCATAATCCCGGGCATCCAGGTAGGAGTGATCTCGGCTCTCGTCACGGCAATAGTTCTCGGCCTCCTCAACATATTCATCAAGCCCGTGCTCATCCTCCTCACCCTCCCGGTCAACATACTGACTCTCGGCCTATTCACATTCGTCATAAACGCGCTCCTCATCATGCTTGCGGGCGCAATCGTCCCTGGATTCAAGGTGGCAGGATTCGGATCGGCGCTGCTATTTAGCATCGTCCTCGCGATCATCTCGATGATATTCTTTTAGGAAAAAGGAAATCCAATGGCCAACCCTGACGTCCGCTCGCGCAAAGATCCAGCCATAGGCAGGCTCATCGCCAAGCTCTGGAAATTCCACGAGAAAAACAGGCGCGATCTCCCCTGGCGCAATACCCGGGACCCCTACAGGATCCTCCTCTCGGAAATGATGCTGCAGCAGACCCAGGTCCCGAGAGTATTGCAGAAGTACGATGAATTCCTCATCAATTTTCCGAATCTCGAATCCGTGGCAGCGGCATCCATGACAGACGTGCTCAGGGTCTGGAAAGGCCTCGGCTACAATCGGCGCGCATACTTCATCAAGAGAATAGCGACAGAGCTATGCGGCGCGGATGCGCGCGCCGTCACCGGCAAGAAATCCAAGCCGCAACATAGGTGCAGCCCTTTCCCCTCTTCATATGAAGATCTCATCAAGCTTCCCGGCATCGGGCAATCGACGGGCGGGGCCATGGTCGCATTCTGCTTTGCCGATAAGACAGGAGAAAAGATTCCATTCATAGAGACCAACATCCGCTTCGTCTTCATGCGCGAGCTCTTTGCGGAAAAAAGCGAAGAGAAGATCAAGGATGCGGACATATTGGAAAAGCTCAGGCAATGCCTCGAGCGGATCGACCCGGAAGACGTGCGCGAATTCTACTATGCCATCTATGATTACGGGACGAGCCTCAAGGCTTCCCTCGGCAGCAAGAAGACCGCCATCCACCGGCAAAGCGCGCACTACTCCAGGCAGAGCGCATTCAAGGGATCGGTGCGCGAGATGCGATCGCTCATATTGTCCGCCCTACTCCGAGGAGGCATGAGCCGCGACGAGCTGCGCGCATCGCTCGCTGCCGATGACAGGCTAACAACAGAAGAATCGAAACAGCGCTTCGATGCCGCTCTGGAGAGGCTGCAAAAAGACGGCTCGATAGCTATGTCCAAGAGCCGAAAAAGAGATATAATGGAAATATGCTAAGAAACTCCGCAATCAATTTCGTGCTAAAGGCAGGACTGATAGTCGCAAGCCTCGGATTCGCGCTCTATTCGCTCTTGCATCCGAACTCAGTGCTCGGCCTGTATCCTCAGTTCGCATCGGACATTCTCGGGGACATGACCCTCATAGTCATCGGCGCGCTCACCGCTGTCTTCATGGCCATCTGGCTCATATCGCGCCGGAACAAGTTCGCATGCGCATCGACATTTCTCGTCCTCATGGCCCTCGCCATGATTGCCAACATAGGATCGATACGATTCATCAGCGCCGCATGGCCGCTCTTTGTCATCGCCCTCGCGCTCGCTGTCAGATATTATCCGCGAGTGCGCATAATCGTCGCGCACAAGGACGGCGAGAAGATGCGCATCGTGCCGATCGAGCCCGAGGAGGCTCCTCAGCCCGCGATCGAGAGCGCCCCTCTCGCGCATGCCGAGCCTGCTGCCCCTTTGCCTACCATCGACGAGGCGCCCGCAGACCTCGCGAGCGACCCTGCGCAGACTGCCGAATTTCTCAATAGCGAAAAATTCGTAGAGGGACACAAGTTCTTCGATGGAGAAACCGAGATCATCGACGAGCCGATATCCGCAGCGCCTGCAACCGAAGACGCATCCCTCGTATCCATAGACATGACGCCCGCGGAGCCTATCGTCAAGCCGAAGCGAGCATACAAGCCGCGAGCAAAGGCCGCGACCGCAAAGCCTCGGTCATCAAGAAAATCCGCTGCCCATTCCGAAATCCATGAAGAATTCTGATTTTCAAGCAACCTCCCTCTCGGAATTTCTAAAGCTCAAGCCAGAGCAGAAAGCGGCCCTCAAGCGAATCGGGCTGGCGACGATACGCGATTTTTTATACTATTTTCCAAAAAAATACGCCGAGAGCAGCGAAGCCGTCCAGATCCAGACGGTTCTTCATCCCGACCACGATGAGCAGGCGCGCGAAGAAGAGTCGGTAATATTCGGACAGATCAAGAACCTGAAAACGGGCAAGACATTCAAGAGCAAGCTTCCGATGGCGACGGCGACTCTGACTGACGACTCAGGATCCGTAAAGCTGATGTGGATCAGGCAGCCATACATAGCAAAGATGATCCAGGAAGGCAGTCTGGTAAAGGTATCCGGCAAGCCGAGCAAGAGCGACAAGGGCGGCGTCGTCACATTCATAAACCCGCGCATCGAATCCGTAGGATCCATACCGAACCATATCGGCCAGCCATTGTTCGATTCGCCCGATGCGCCGGAGTCGCGGGAATCCATGAGCTGCACGCCGACATATGCCGAGACAAAGGGGCTGACGTCGCTATGGTTTTTCCATGCTTTCCGAAAGATATCTGCAGACCCGCGGTTCGATGATCCCGCACAGCTGCCCGACCCCATCCCGGAAGACATGAGAAAAAGATACAGCCTTCCCTCCCTCAAGGCCGCGCTCGTCTGGATCCACGCCCCTCAAAAAGAAAGCGATGCCATGGTCGCGAGAAAGCGATTCGCATTCGAGGAAATATTCTTCATCCAGCTCCGAGCGCAGATCGAGAGAGCCAAATCAGAGCGCGAAAAAAGCTTCGTCATCGACGCCGAAAAATCCGCTGACGCATTCATCGAGCGGCTCGGATTCCAGATGACCGAAGGCCAGCTCGCTTCCGTCGCCGACATACTGGCGGACATGAAGCGCGGATATCCCATGTCGCGCCTGCTCGAAGGAGACGTCGGCTCGGGCAAGACCGCGGTAGCGGCGAGCGCCGCATATGCCGTCGTGACGGAGCGCCCGAAAAACCAGAAGTTCGGCACGCTCCAGGTCGCATACATGGCGCCGACGGAGATCCTGGCGAAGCAGCATTTCGAATCTTTCATCCAGCTGTTCAGGCACATGCCGATATCCATGGCGCTCATCACGGGAAAAGAGTGCCGCAAATTCCCATCAAAGCTCAACCCCGGAGGATGGACTCACATCTCCCGAAGCCAGCTGACAAAATGGGTAAAGAACGGCGAGATATCGATCGTCATAGGAACGCATGCCCTCATCCAGAAAAACGTCGCCTTCAAGCATCTGGCGCTCGTCATCATCGATGAGCAGCACAGGTTCGGCACGAACCAGAGGCAGAAGCTGGCAAGAAAGCATGACGTGACGCCGCACCTCCTCTCCATGACGGCGACGCCCATCCCCCGCACCCTTGCGCTCACGCTATACGGAGACCTCGATCTTTCGATCATCGAGCAGATGCCGAGCGGTCGAAAGCCGATCATCACCAAGATCATCAAGCCGGAGGAGCAGGAGGCCGCGTACGAGCATATCCGCGAGCAAGTGCGCGAAGGCAGGCAGGCATACGTGATATGCCCGCGCATCGACGAGCCGGACGAGGATCCTGCCATCCCCCTCTATGGCCAGAAGCCGGCAGAGACGAAGCAGATGAAATCCGTCATAGGCGAAGCGAAGCGCCTGAACAAGGACGTGTTTCCGGAATTCAGATTCGGCATCCTGCATAGCCGCATGAAGCCGGCGCTCAAGGAAGAAGTGATGAGCAGGTTCCTGAACAAGGAGATAGACATCCTCGTAGCGACATCTGTCGTCGAGGTAGGAGTCAATGTCCCGAATGCAACGGCGATCCTGATCGAGCATGCGGACCGATATGGCCTTTCCCAGCTTCACCAGCTGAGAGGCCGCGTGATCCGAGGAAATCATCAGGCATACTGCTACCTGGCGACGAGCACGTCGAGCGAAAAATCGATCGAGCGCCTCCGCGCGATCCAAAGCGCCAAGAACGGCTTCGAGCTGGCAGAGCTCGACATGAAAATGCGCGGCACCGGCGAGCTGTACGGGGCAAAGCAATGGGGAGTAACGGATATCGCCATGGACGCGATCCAGAACCTCAAGATGGTCGAGGCCGCGCGCAAGGAAGCAAAAGCCGTGGTCGCAGAGGATATCGCCCTCACCGACTACCCTCTCCTGCGCGAGCAGCTTGAAGCGCAAGAAGAAATACATTTCGAGTAATCGTCGGCAAAGACCTTGCGGCTCTCAAGCAGCCTGTTACTTTTTCATATAGCAGATCCAGAAATTCCGCTTATAGCTCCTGCCGTTGAGGCTGGAATAGCTCGTCTTCTTTTCAAGATGAAGGATTTCAAAGCCTTCTCCCTGGCCGTCTTTTTTCCTGCCATATGCCGCGACGAAATCATCGCGAGAGAATACGCGCTCATACAGATCTAGCTCTTTCATATAATATGTATCATGCTCCTTTCCGGGAGACATCTTGATGAGATTCTTGGCGTTCTGATCGCCATCCTTGCAGAGCGCCTTCACGAAAAAAATCCCTCCGGGCCGAAGCGTCCTACGGCATTCGCGAAGGTATGATGCCCTGCCCTTTCCATCCAAGGAATTTGAGGACGTGATATCGATGATGATATCGATCGAGCCATCGGCGCAAGGAAACGGCTTGCCCATATCCTGCTTGGCATATGCGAGCCGGTCGGAATATCCTGCGGCGGCAGCCCGCTCCTTTGCCAGCCTGTTTGCCGTATCGGATATCTCGAATCCGAGCACGGATCCCGCTCCCATCTCGGCAAAATAATAGGCATTGCGGCCGGTTCCCGATCCGAGATCGAGCACCCTGGCTCCCGAAACCTCGAATCCGAGGTCTTTGCGGAGATATCTGAGAAAGCGCACGACATCCGCCTGAGGCTCATTTGCCTTGGTCAGAAGCTTCGAATTCCGGTATTCGTTTTCCCATGCCCTTTCTTGCATGAGATGACTATACCATAGTTGCCGTCGGGTCGTTTTTTGGGTACTATAACGAGGCCAAAACAGGCATCCGCACGCATAGCTCAGTTGGTAGAGCAGACGACTTATACTCGTCCGGTCCTAGGTTCGAGCCCTAGTGCGTGCACAGACTGCGCAGACGGGACATTCCCCATATGCGAGAAACGAGGCCG
>JACCDZ010023004.1_pt1 | contig 11730 bp, 16 predicted proteins | sample 7449551 | NCBI WGS metagenome assembly JACCDZ01 (sample SAMN15323452, study PRJNA562643) | freshwater metagenome | isolation source: river surface water | place: USA:Blue River Watershed | collected 2017-08-18
ATTACTGGTGTTAGAGTTGTTTCAATCATGACGTTATACCTTGAATGACGTTTATATTAAACGTTTCAGTGCTTACCTTTTGGCCTGATGATGTCGTATATTGAATATCGCAATACAATATTCCTGCCGGCCAATTATCGGTATTTGTGCAAAGTAGTTGATAGGTGGCGTAATCGATGACATTTACAGATAAATCAGCAACAAGCTCAAGTGTTTTTGGTTTTCTCACCTGAGACTTGATTTGCCATTTATCAATTCCGTTATCGACTGTTACGCCACTTACTGAGGCTTGAACGGCAAACGTATCACCGTTTTTGATGTTTATTTTTGCCGTCATTTATCCTATTCCTTTTCTCGTTTCGTGTATTGCCGTTTCGGCGTGGCAACTTCGAGTTGAGCCTCTTCAATCTCAACTGCAACAGGCTTCAGCATGTCACTGAGTTGCTCGGTAACAATTTCATCGCCAGCCTTCATCCCGCCGAAATCTTGAATTAGTTTGTAACGTGGCATTGAATAATCTCCAAAACAAAAGGGGCCTAAGCCCCTTCATAATAACACACTGTATCAGCCGTTAGGCGACCACAGAGAAGTTGAACACGCCGGATTTGCCGTTGATGTCTGCACGAACTTGCAGGCCCATCGCGCCGTAAATCATGAAGTTGTAGTTGTCGAACGGGGTATTTCGCACCATCGGAACTACAGCAACAGATGCACCAACCAGCGGGCGGACGAAATCAGAGCTGCGGACATAGCCGAACATCTGCTGGCCGCCAGTCAACTTGAAGGTACGGCGAATGTCAGCAACGCGACCGAAGTTCATCACGTAATCCTTCAGGGTTCCCTCCTTGAACTGGCCAGAGGCACTATAAGGGCGACCAAGGACACGCATGATTTCAGGGGAAACCCACAGCACATCGATACGGTCCACGAAGTTGTTATCAAGCGCAGCAGCAAGGTACTGGTTGAAGAACGAAATGATCTGGTCGTTAGTTGCGGTAGTGAAGTCGATGTTTGCGCCAACCAAGCCACCGACAGTACCAGCACCAAGGTTAACCTGATAGGTGTTGCGGTGGTTTCGGATACCTTGACCGGTTGCGCCATCGACTTTAATGCTGTTGTCTCCAGTCAGCATGTAGTCGGCAATGTTGGACAGAACCCACTTCATTTTCAGTGCTTGGGCGTCGGTGGCGAAGTCGATGCCTTCGGTCAGGCCGCCAACCGCCTTGCGGTAGTTAACGCCGTAGCCAGCGGTGAAGCACGGGATCGGGTCGCTGTCGTACACGTTTTCATTGTGGTCGAAGTCAACCGGAGTTTTAAAGTCCATGCTGCGCTCTACGTCCTTGGATACGTCAGTACCCTTGGCGTATGCGTTGGAAGTCTTACCGATGGAAAGCGGCTTTGCCAAACCCATCAGGTCAGTCAGGAACTCACGGCCTTGGTCGTTGTCCTTCACCTGAATAGATACGCGGTCAGCCTCACGCCAGAAATCCAGCGCGGGCTTGCCAGCGTTAGCCTCAAGGCCGGAACGCTGCTCGGCAGTCAGTTGATTGCCGTACAGGTCAACAAAGTGTTGGTTTTGCTTGGTGAACACGCGACGCTGGGAAAGCATCTCGTTGTATTGGCTCTGGCTGGCGCGGGTGTTGGCGCTATTGCCTTCGAGCATCTTATCTTCAAAAACAAGCATCATGCGCTCCTTATGCGAATCGAACTTTGACCAGCTCGGGAGCTGCGCCAACGGTGTAAGTCTCTTGGCTGTATGCAACAATTGCATCAGTGCCAACCACTGCAACCTTAAGTCGTCCAGCAGTATCTGGAGTGAGTGCAGTATCCTCTTTCAGGGCTGAGGTTGCCGCAACCAGCACGGCCAACTCACGGCCATTTTCTGCCAGCTCGCCAACAACGGTAGAGGATGCCGGAATTGCATCAGCAGATTGCAGGCCCTCATGCTCAAGCGGGTGAGCTACATACAGCAGCGCATCACGCTTACCAGCTACGGCGTAACCAGCAAACAAGCCGGAAGTGTTGAGCGCCAGCAGTTGACCAGGAGCGGTAGCAACTGCGGTAGTCAGTTTGGTCTTGGAGCAGCTTTTGCCGTCCAAGTTGATTCGTGCAAAACGACCCTTAGCCATTTATCAGCCCTCGATCTTGTAGTTTGCGAAGATGTCTTCGTCTTGCGCAGACGGGACGCCACGGCGCAGACCCATCGCGGGCTGACCTTGAGAATTGCCTTCCAGCATGGCCTTCAAGGCGGCAATGCCACACTCTTTAGCTGCATCTTCCGGCAGCAGCTTGGCGTTTACCACTTGCTCTACCAGATTGGCCTTTTCAGCATCAGCTTGAGTTTGTGCGTTAGCAGCCAGAGCGGCAGCAACGGAATCAGTGATTGCCTTCCCGATTGCCTCTGCACTCTTGGCTTCCTGAGCCGCGAGAGCATTCGCGATCATCTCTTGTACTTTGGTTTCGTCCACTTCGTTACCCTCGCGGTTTTTATTTACGGTCTGAGATTCATCAGATGGCTCTGATTTTACCACAGAAATCATCTTGTCAACGATTCGGCCAATTACCTCAGTGAATTTGAATCCGGCCGATTCCACTTTCTTCAGCTCGCCGACAAATTCAATCTCATCGCCGGCCATCTTATATTCTACGGCGAATTGCTTATTCTTCTGGCATACAATTGCCTTCGTCTCGTTGAAGTCCTCGACGTAGATCCACATGTCGTCATCATCTTCAGGATTGAACTGCTTGCGAGCTGCATCCTGCAACTTCATGCGCATTCCGTTGGATGACATGGAGAAGTCATCACCGCTGGATAGGTTCACATACATAACCTCAGTTTCCTCTGATTCGCCATTTGCATTCACAAACAGCCCAACGCCTTGCTCTGGAGTGGCTGCGCCCACTTCATTCAGCAAGATCGCATCGTGGTTAAACTTGTCAATCTTGGCGCGAGACCTGTAATTTTGACCTGCCGCGTTAGTGCCAATTTCTGGAATCTTGGTCAAGTAAACGCCAGTGCTAGTGTGGATTGGTTGCTTTGACTTGATAGCTTCCGCCAGATTCTTTCCGCGCTCCGTGTTTTGAAGTTGCTCGGTTGGAATGTATTTCTCGACAATCCAACTGCCATCACCAGCCTTTCCGCGCACCTTATTGAATGCGCCACCCAATCCGAATTTAGCCTGACTGATAGGCTCATAGGCATCAGCGAATCGGCCATTGATTACAGGATGACCCATGGTCACAGGCGAGCCATCAAGTGTGCCGATGTTGGCTTCAACATCCATTTCGTCGTACAGGATGCCATTCATCACTATGTTCGGCGGGAGTGTTTTAGACGGCAGAACTGTGAACTCAACCCCCTCCACAACCTCCGTGCGGATTTCGCTGTTTGCAACCAGCGTTGAAATGTTTACGAGTAAAGACATAGAGCCTCCGTTGATATTGATGGGATTATATCACGCGAAAGGCAGGCAAAGAAAAAGCCACCTCATTGGTGGCCTTTTTTGATGGGTGTCGTTTTCTTGCTAGAAGAAACCAAGGATTGCACCAAGAGGGGCAAGGAAAATGCCAACAACTCGCGCAACCTCCATACCTCCCCACGATGCGATTGCAAATCCAGTTCCAATAAGTTTCACAATGTTGGAAATCCAGCCAACAGCGCCAAGGATAACCACAATCGCCACAACCATTTCAATCGATGTAAAACCACGTACATTTTTCATTTTCATCTCCTTCGTTGATAAAGCCTGTCAATTTGAGCTTCTTCGAGAGGCTTGTCAGGCATGTTGATTGGTGGCCCCGCTCGGACTTGAACCGAGACATTACGCCTTATGAGGACGCTCCACTAACCTATTGTGATACGGGGCCTTGGCGCTTCATGCTGGACTCGAACCAGCATCAATCTCTTAGGAGGAGACCACTCTATCCTGTTGAGCTAATGAAGCGTAATTGGTGCGCCGTAAAGGATTTGAACCTTTGACCGTGTTGGTAGAAGCAACATGCTCTATCCAGACTGAGCTAACAGCGCAAATTTGGAGGAAGATGTGGGCATCGAACCCACGGAACCTTTCGGCCCTACTGGTTAGCAACCAGCTGCATTGCCACTCTGCCAATCTTCCGAATTAGGTGCCCCGTCTTTTGCGTTTAGACTTCCTAAAGAGGCAAAAAATCCGAGGACTTTACCAAGTCGTCACCTGGCTTCTGTTTGTGCAGGGCTTCCACCTGCTGCTAATCAAACCTTTCGGTGATTAATCTGCCACAGATTTAGAATCCGTGGACTTTGCTGGCGCTACTGTGATGCAGGCACATTTCGCGCTGTAACTTTCCTGCATTGCTTTGTTGTGAATAGTTTCTCTACCCCTCATAGCCTAAAGCTATGTGCTCAAGAATAGCTCATCGCGTATTTCGGCGAACTAACCACAACTGCTGATTGCACTGTTTTGTGGTTTGGCTAAGCAGAGAGTCACATAAGTCGACTGTGTGACGATGCCCATTTGGATAGCCCCTGCGACGCAGTTCCACATATCCATCCGTTTTACAATGCAATCACGGTTGCGCACTCTTTGTTATGCTTCACAGCATTACGCCGAGTCTTGCCGTCTTTCCGGCCTGTCAAGAATTCCGGCTTTCTCATGCGCTGATGGTTACCGGATGATCACCTCCTGACGGTGGGACTGAGTAAACTCTACTCAAACACAACCTTTCCGTCAACAATTTCCTCCAACTCTCTGCGAAGCATCAGCAAACAGCCGCTTGGATATGCCTGCCTTGCCAAACCAACCATGATTGCCTTGACTCGCGGATGGTTCATCCGTGGCAGCAACCTAGAGACCGTCTTGCGAATTGCCGTGTTCGGCTTGTTACGGTGAATCTCTGCGGCAAGCTCTACCGTAACCAGCACATTCAAATATTCAAGCGCTTCGTCATCTTTCGCTGTAACCTGAGAAATATTCATACACCACTCCATAAAGCCAGACCAACAAGAAACAGCACAGTCAAAAACAAAACCGCGATTGCGTGGATGATTACTTGGCCCATTACTTAGCCTCCTTTATAACATTAACAACTCGATGATATATTCTTTCATCAATTTTATCCATTTCAAGCTTTAGCTCTAGCGCTATCGCAAGCTTCCTTTTCAACCATGCTTCATGAGCGCAATCCTTGCTATCGAAGTAACCAAGGTGTTCAACCTTTTCTGTTTTTGGGTTGCTACATCTAGCCTTTAGTTTACCCTTGCTTTTTGCAAAGCAAACACCAATTGGCCATTCTCCTCTTGACTTTCCGTGGTCTGAGTTGAAGCTATTCAACCACAATGGCACAAAAATACACTTTTCAGGTGAGTAAATAACTCCATCTCCAATTAAATCTTTGTCAAGCTGCCATCCGTCAACTTGATTTGCTAACCACCATGTTCGAAATGAAGAGAATGAGTGCCACTCATTACAAACTTCAACTGATTCATATTTAGGTCTATTTACATGCACATTGCAGTTGTAGGCTCTGCTAATCATGTTTTGCCAAGACCTATATGCAGGGTCATAAACTGTTGACCCATCTACTTTTGGGCATACGCAGTATTTAGCATCGTTCACACCTATACCGCACACCATCTTTCTCTGTAAAACTGAACGATGGCAAGCTTGGTAATTCTCCTCAAGCCACAGCGTCTGCTCCTTGCGGCTCATCGCATTCCACTCTTTCAGCAAAATCATAAATAGCTACCCTTCATTGATTTAAACTCGGTTTCAATATCAGCAGTTTGAATGTCGTCAGCGCGTAGCTTTCTGATTATGATTTCCGCCCAATCCTCAAATCGCTCCCAGTCCATGCTTCCAGAGCCAAGCCAATCAGCAAGACCGGCAAAGCAATCCATGACGCCAGAGATTGATTTCTTAGCGTGACTGGTAACTACATCAGCGCCAGCGTATTCCTTGACGGTATCAGCGCCACCAGCAAGCGACAGGACGCATTTAGACGCATTCCAGCGAACAAGGCCGGCCAGTTCATTGGTCAGATAACGGCGCAGCGTAGACAGCGGCAGGCCGATTAAGGAGGCTGCCAGATTGAGTGATTTGATATTCAGGCCATTGCGGCCTTTGCTTGCTGCGCGGTTCAAAAACAGATGGATAACTTTGGCGAGCGCGACAGCAGCATTTACGCCGATAGTCTTGATTGCGGCGTTTGAGACCTTGATAAAGTCATCACCAAGAGTCTTTCTTGAGCCGTCAGAGTTCAGCCACAGGCGCTTTGCTTTGTCAGCAAGAGAGAGTCGGTAGTATCCGAGGCGGCTAATGCCACCAACGCTGTACTTGGTGCGCGATGCCTCAATCCAGCCATCGCTGATAAGGTTCTTTATGCAGGTAGCTGCCTGGCTATCGCTTATGCCAGCAACTTCAGCTAGTGAGACTTGCTTGTCGTCATTGGTTACGCGAGTAGAGCAGAAGCCTTTTTGGCCGTGCCAGTATGCGATTTGTCCAAGGAAGATTGCAGATGATGCGGTGAGGTTTTCGAGTGCGGACTTGTGGATATAGGTGTACTGATTCTTCATTTTTGATGCCTCTAGTGTGCTGGCTTGCAGGCCAGATAGTTAATTGTAGCACAACCAATTCACTTTTCAATGGGCAAAAAAATGCCTCCCCTGCTGCAACAGTTAACGGGAGGCAATTGTCTTTCGAGGCACTTTATGAAAGCAATGCAATAGTAGCAAGCATGACGATCTGCTGCAAGAAGTTTTCACTGCAAAGCGCTTTTCACATGGTCGTCGCTATGCGATGACGATAGTATTGAGATTATTTATCTTTAAGGTCTTTGTAGTGAGACATCGCGTTTTGGCAAAGCTGATTCCACACCCTAGATGGCGTTTTGGCAAACACACCAAACCACAACCAGCCGCCATTTCGCTGGCGTCAACGATATGGTCAACCGACCATTTTCCTGGCGTCGGGAAGATGGTCGGCCACATGCGAAAAACTATTACAAACAGCTTGCGCCTGATGCTGGGGTGTAATAGTATTTCAGCGTCAACTAAGGAGATGAAATGAAAACAGAAATCACGCTATCAACAGCCACAGGAAGTGGCTTTTTTGCACCTGTAGATACATCGCTGCTTGGTGCGCTGCTTACCACTCACAAGCGAATTGCCGCATCAATTGATGCTGTAGATGCTTTCATGCAAAGCGACGATTGCAAGTCGGCGCTTGGCTACTACCTGAAAGCCTGCCGAGAAGACCAAGGGCGGATTGGTCTAAACGTGTCTGGCTTGATGCAGAAAGACAAGGCGATGGCAGCCCTGCATTCCGACTACTGGGACAAGGCATTGCGCCTGACTGACGTTCTGGAATGTATGCCACAGGTTCGCCGCGACGAGTGGTACGAGCTAATCAAGAAGCAAGAAACGCCACCATTCGAGGATGAGGCGGTTTACCTGACGCTGCAAGAGCTGCTCAATTCGCGTGATAAGTTTCTAGCGGAGCGAGTTGAAGGCATCTTCCGCGCTCTGTCTGGTGAGCACGTGACAAACTCGCCTGCTGCATTTGGCAAGCGGATGATCCTCTATGTGATGACCAGCTACGGAACGACCAACTACACCAACGAGGGCCACATCTCAGACCTGCGAAAAATCATCGCTCGATTCATGGGGCGCGATGAGCCAACTGGATTCGGCATGACAACGCGAGTCATTCAGGCTGGAATGGCCCAGACTGGCGAGTGGCTTTCCATTGACGGCGGTGCGATGCGGATTCGCTGCTACAAGAAAGGCACGGCGCACCTTGAGATACATCCAGACATGGCTTGGCGGTTGAATGCCATCCTTGCCACGCTGTACCCCACAGCAATTCCGGCTGAGTTCCGTACCGCGCCCAAGAAGAAACCGAAGGATATAGAGCTGATGCAGAAGCCATTGCCGTTCAAGGTGATCGAGGCTTTGGCTGGTGCGACTGAGCACACGGTGCTGGATGATGTTGGGTATCGGAAAGTGCGCCGAGCAACTCCAAACTCTCTTGTGCTGAAAACATACGAGATGGATAAATTCATTGTTCGTCAGGCTGGAGCGGTGCTTGAGTCAATCGGCGGCGTCAAGCAGAAGGCAGGCCACTACCTGTTTGACTATGACCCGAAGCGCATTGTTAACGAGATAATCGCGTCTGGCTGCGTTCCTGACCATAAATCACACCAGTTCTACCCGACGCCGCAAGAGCTGGCGGAGCTGGCCGTCAGTTATGCCGACATCGAAGATGGAATGGCGGTATTGGAGCCAAGCGCCGGGCAAGGTGGCATTGCCGGTTATCTACCCGCTGGCTCAATGCTGGTTGAGGTATCGGCGCTTCATTGCGAAATCCTCAAAGAGAAAGGCCATTCAAATGTGGTGCAGGGTGATTTCCTCAATCTTTCTCTTGGCAAGTTCGACCGCATAGTAATTAACCCCCCATTCAGCGATGGGCGCTGGCAGGCTCACACTGAGAAGGCCGCTTGTCACTTGGCTGATGATGGTGTCCTGGTTGCGATAGTTCCCGCAAGCGCGTGGCAGAAGTACGCAATCAAAGGCTTTGACGTTGATTTCATGAGCAAACACGACGGGGCATTCGACGGCACAGGGGTGAGCGTCTGCATTATGCGAATCACAAGAAAGTAAACAAAACTATTGCGCCGCCTAGTGTGGCGCAATAGTATGAATCATCAAACAACGGAGGTGAAAAAATGAAGAAAGAAGAGTTAGAAGATGGCTACTACATGGCGCTAGTAGATTGCGAGTGGCAACCGGTGTGCATCTTCACTGATGATGATGATGGTGTCCAATACCTTCTATTGATTGGCGATGAGAGGGTTTACCTCAAGGATGACTTCGATGTGATTGGTGAGAAGATTGAGGTTGCACGATGACTAGGGCGCGAGATAAGCACGTTAAACCAGTTCGAGAAGAGGGGTTCTACCTTGTTAAGTACAACGGTGAAATCACGGCTGCAAAGTTCGATGGATGCTGGTTCATTTTGTGCGGGCTTACGCTAAAGAAACGAGAACATCAAATTGAGCAGGTGATTAGGGAGCTAAAATGACAATCATCAAAAGTATCTGCGATGTCTGCGGATGCGAGTTCGAGTGGGGTGGCGAGGTGGTGGATGGCTCTAATTAAGAAGTATTGCATCGTTTGTGGTAGGTCATTCTATGTTAGCGACCCGCCTACAGTCGGTAATCCTCAAAAATACTGCAACCTATCGAGCAATGATGATTACGTTTATAGCAACGCATGTGCAGTTAAGGCGCATCGTCAGCCGAAGAAACAACGGATAATGGAGATGAAGAAATGAGCAAGAAAATTGCCGAGAGATTGCTTGATTCTGGATACCGCAAGGAGGTTAAGTAATGAATGTAAGGCTCAAGGTTAAACGCCTCACCGACACAGCAAAAATCCCGACATACGCGCATGAAGGAGACGCTTGTTTCGACATCTACAGCGATGGATTGAAGTCAATTAGCGGCTCGACTCAGGTTCACGAAACTGGCCTGAAGTTCGAGATTCCAAAAGGCTACGCGATGATGATTTACAGCCGTAGCGGAATGGGGTTCAAGGATAACACTCGATTGGCGAATTGCGTAGGGGTGATTGATTCTGGCTACGTTGGCGAGATGATGGTTAAGCTGACGCGAGATGATGGTTGCATCCATGCGCTCGAATACAAGCGCGGCGACCGCATCGCCCAGGCCATGCTGATTCCAGTTCCTGTTGTTGAGTTTGAGGAAGTGGATGATGTGGAAGGTACTGAGCGCGGTGATGGCGGATTCGGGAGCTCTGGTAAATGAAACTTGAGACAATAAAGACTTCAACAACTGAAACGTTCGTTCAGCATGGAGATGTTGCGATCACCATAACCGGGTGGGGCAACATGGAGGGCGCTAACATCATGGTTAATGGTAAAGATCTAACCAATAGGATGTGCGGGTCAATGACATGGGAAGAGATTGATGCTCTAATAGTGGCGCTAGCTGCGGCAAGAGCATAAAGAAAAGCCCCCTTGATTGGGGGCTTTCTTATGGTCGCGGAAGGTATAGCAGTCCGTTGAACATGGCTAAAGTCGCAGGGATGTTTTTAGCTGACGATTTGATGCATGATTGCCATAAAACCCCCTTTGGTTTTTGTGAATTATACCATTGACGCGAGTTGAGCTATCCGTAATAGTATATGGACACAAACAAGGAGATAACCATGAAACTAAGTAAATCGAAGCTGGCTCTGGCTAAGGTGATCAATGAGAATGGCGGGTGGGTTGATGGGGCGAAGTGGGCTGCGCAAGACAAGTTCCACTGCCTGAAAAGCAACGTGGTATCTTTCTATATGAAAGGCAAGCCACGGCATAATGGTGGTGATTTTTGGCGTGGTAATGATGTTCATGGCGAAAAAATTTACGCAAACGAATTGGTTCGAAATTGGCACCAAGCCTGCCTCAGCCGCGAAGAATACTATCAGGCTTATCCGGTTTCCGATGCCGATGGGTGGATTGATCACAATGGAAAATCAAACCCAGTTGGGGGAAAGGATGTCGTTGATGTTTTGTTTGGCAATGGACGGACTTCAATGTCAATGTGTGCTGGAGGGTGGAACTGGAGCTGGGACGGTAAAAGCTCAGCAAGTGGTTTTCTTATCGAAAAATACCGCCTGCACAATCCAGAGGTTAAGCCTGAGTTCTGCGAATCGGTAACGCGCAGCATTCCTGGCTCAGAGTCTATTGATGAGCTATGCGCAAAGGTAACTGAAGAAAACAAGCATCAGCACGTTGACGCAAAGCCAACCATCGAGCAGCTGGCCGCCGACTACCGCAACGCAAAGGACTATGCGGAACGGTTGCAGAAAGAGGCCGGAGAGGCTTCGGTTAAGGCCGAGTCTTTCGCTGTTGAAATTCGCAATAAGATACTTGAGCTGCAAGAGTTGATTGGAATTTCAAAGCCAGAATCAGAGCCGGAATTGGTGATTACAGACTGGCGAGATTTGCAAGTAAATGATGTGATTTTTGTTGGCGAGTACGAAGGCTATGAATCTGGCGAGTATGCGGTGGTATGGTTGGAGGATAGTGATTACGATGGTGATTATGCGGTAATTGTGGTAGGAATTAACGGCATTGAAAGGTGTGTGGACACAGCAATGGAATGGCGATTCATTCGCCGCCCATAACAACAAGGTGATAGCATGAAAGAATATATGAAGATGGCGGATGTGTTCGTCCACGACAGCGCAGATGAGCTTGAGCAGCATATTTATGCTGGGTACATGTCAAAGCATTGCAGTGAATACGCAGCTCACGCCATCAACTCGCACGATGAGCTTGTGGCAGAGGTTGAGCGGTTGCGCCAGGCGCTTATTGATGCAGCAACTTCGCTAGAGACAATTCACGTGCGCTCGTATGGCGAGGATAGCTTCCTTGACAGTAAGCAAGAGATGAGAAGCTACGCAGGGTCAAGAGCCAAGATTGCAAGAGCTGCGCTATCCGAACAATAAAACAAGGCCCCATCAGGGGCTTTTTTCTTCATCGTCCTTTCGTAGGTCGCGAATGTTCTTGATGATGATTGTCCACGTAAGAATCATGCCGGATAGGCCGGAGAGTATGGCGATGTTTTCAGGAAGCCACTGCCATATGTTCGTGATGCCAGCGCCAATCATCGACATCCCCAATGCCAGACTGGCCTTCATGCCGTCAATCTTTCGATGAAACATCGCCACCAGTAGCGCAATCAGCG
>JACCDZ010867705.1_pt1 | contig 11724 bp, 5 predicted proteins | sample 7449551 | NCBI WGS metagenome assembly JACCDZ01 (sample SAMN15323452, study PRJNA562643) | freshwater metagenome | isolation source: river surface water | place: USA:Blue River Watershed | collected 2017-08-18
CGCTAGATCGACGACCATTTCACAACACTGGGCTGTATTTCACTGACCGAACTCAATTTGCCGAAAAAGGCTATCCGGAGCGTGATCGTGGACTTGCTGAAATCAGCCTAAACCCAGCTGATGATGGTCGCTTCCGTGCACCGACACTTCGCAACATCGCACTGACTGCGCCTTATATGCATGATGGTAGTATCGCGACTTTGGCTGAAGTAGTTGATTTTTATATGGCTGGTGGCCGTGAGCTTACCGCAGGTAATTATCAAGGCGACGGTCGTAATCATCCGAGTAAAAGTGCTTTTATTAAAGGGATTGATCTCAAACCTGAAGAAAAAGCCGCGCTACTAGCCTTCTTGCAAGGACTTACAGACAACAACTTTACGACAAATCCAAAATATCAAAATCCTTGGACTGCTACCGATCTCGCAAAATAATAAAGCCCCATGAACGGGGCTTTATTATATTTTTCAGATATTTATCTGAGAATTAGAACGGTAAAGTATACATTAAAGCATTCAACAGGCGATAAATTAAAAAAATAACAATTAAATTCAACTAGTTATAATGTATTAAATGTTTCTATACATACACAAAAATTTAATTTTGTTAATTAAGCGCGATTTAGAGGCCTAAAACCAGTTTTAATCAACATTTTCGCTTCACAAAATCAATATATAAAAAAATTGTTTTAAAAACCAGAGAAATTGGACAATTTACTTTTTCAATCTCGTCACTAACTGAAGGGTCGCATAACTGATGCCTCGTTGGGTTGAGTCTCGATACCACTCGAAGAACCAGTCAAAAATCAGACTATTATTTACTCTGTTCCAGTAGATTAAGTTTTGGATATTCCGCACATACTTGGACGTTGGATTGGCGATAGCGTCAACTTTCTCTGTCGCAGCCTTTAAAGCTTTCTTCTTTTCAATCGCCTCGCGGTTTTCGTGATAGTTTGTAATCGCATAACTGATAAAAGGAAGACTTGGAATGACAACGCTCAAAATAAGTGCTCTCAAGCTTGAGTCGGCATAAAAACCTGCGCAGAGGCTTACAACTATAAAGGCAACCAGAGCACGGTTAACTAATTTGACGTATTTTAGCCTTTGACTGATGTCCCAGCCAAGATTCTCGTTTTGGCAAAGCAACGCTGCTCGTACGCTATCTACTTGCTGAACTCCCTCCGTATACCAGTTGATAAACTTGCTTCTATCATTCCCTTTTAAGTCGCTTTTATCTGCAAAGCTTCTGACATCTGAACCACAGGGCTTGTTCCCACATAAGATCTCGTTCCATTCGATGTTTAGTACATAACAATCAAACTCTTCTTGGATCTTGGCTGCTTTTTCCTTCAACTGTGACACTTTTGGCTTGACCAAAGCCAATTCAAAAATGGTCAAAAGAAGCGCAAAAACAGCTATGTAGTCAGTCAAGTCTATTTTACCAAGACCCACCGAGTCATTTAACAACAGCGGTTTAACTACGATATTCAGTAAAATCATCACTGGAATAGATAAAAATAGATACCAACCAATTAGGTTCTTTGCATCACTGTATATTTGCTTTTGAGCAGCCAATTTGTCTATCGATTCAGGCTCATTTTGTCTGATTTTTATTTGATTCATTAGTTACCCATAACTAGGAAAGTTATTGCCAAATATACTGCGCCAAATATTGATTGCATAAGCAGGGTTAGTTAATTCCGAATTAACTGCTTCAACTGCTTTATCGTAATCACTTGAAGCCCTACCAAATATAGAGAATTTTTGCTCAAGTGTTAAATTGTTGAGATCACCTTGTATGCCTTTAGGATCGTACACAGAGGTAAAAATTTTATCGCGAATATGTGCTAGGAGCTTTTTAACTTCCCAATCAACATAGTTAGAAGCCTCATTGTATTCGTAATAATCTAAAATCATATTCTCAAGCAAGTAAGATCCCATCGAAGCCATTGTCGGCCGTTTGTTCCAGTACTTAATAGCACGAATGGCCTTAAGGACATTACCACTTCGAAGCTGATTAACTCGTCTTGTCCGTTCTTTATCAATCCTCGGATCTGTTTTTTTCCAGTTTCCTTTGCCATCAGGTATAAGATAATAAGATTTGCCATAGCCATTAACTGTCGTTACAAAACAAGGTACGACGTCAAAGTTCCAAGGATAAGTTACAAACCTAAGATTTATAGCTTCTTGATTACGCTTGATCTCGGCTTTTTGATATTGCGGAATGCTCGACAAGTGATTGATAAATCTGTTTATTACTCGAACTGAATTAAGGTAATTACTACCTGAATGCTTTAAGCTGTTAAATGGAAATGCATTGTCAGGTACATCGATATAAACAACATCACCGTATTCACTATACGAAACACCATTAGCATTCATACAAATCAAATGGTCAATATCATCTAGTTCACGCTTTTTTGTTGATCGCGCAAAAGAGCCAAATGCCAGATGCATATCTTTGTAGAGCTTTGGAAAATCGTTGTCTGCATCAGATAAATTGTTAAGATTCCCAATTAACCAATTCCTGCTTGCTCTTGCTTGCGCAACTTGGTTCGCGTCCAAATTGACGTAATCTGCCATAAACTCATTGAAAGCGCTTATAACTGTCGTTGCCATCTAATTCTTCCGGTTTTGAGATACAAACCGTTGATATGAAGGCAAAAAATATGAACTCAAGCTATTTACCAAAAAAAGGTATTTGGTAACGAAAATCTCTATATTGTGGACAGGGAAGGACTCCGTATTACGGAGTCCTTGAGTTTTGAATTAGCTACCCATTCCAAGGTTCGCAGAGTTTTTTAACAATATCGCGTCGTGAAAGCACTGTTGCACAGCGCTCCCATAGATGTGCGTTAGGATCTAACGTTCCACGGTATTTGACAGAAAAAGCGTCTTGAGCTTTCTTACGCTCGTGAACATAGGTGTCCATCCGAGTATTTAACTCTTCTTCGTCTTCAATCCAATCGTCATCAATGGTATCGGGTAAACTACCAAAAATGTCATACGTGTCTTTCAGTCGCTCTGACAGAACGTTATACACTTTTTCATCTTGAGTATCGGCGTAAACCAGATTGAGCATATCGACAAATTTTCGGGCTTGGCCGAATCGCTTGATCCGACCTAAACGCTGCTCTAAACGAGATGGGTTCCACGGTAAATCGATATTGATCAATGTGCCCAGTGTTTGTAAGTTTAAGCCTTCACACGCCGCGTCAGTTGCAACAACCAACCTGATCTCACGCGTTTTAACCGCAGTTTTAATCATCTCACGTTCAACGTTATTAAACTGCTCGCCTCTGAACAAGCCGCTTTTTCCTGCGCCTGCATAAACTGCAACGACTTCACCATTAAAGTGCTTTGCCAACTCTTTTGCGATCCATTCAGCGGTATCATAGTACTGACTAAAAATGATGCAACCGTGCTCCAACCAAGTCTTCCCATCCGTGCGAAACTCTGTCAAAAACCATTTTACGGTATTGAGCTTGGAATCAACGGCTTCGGGTCTGGTCAGCTGCCTGACGATTTCTCGTAGGCACGAAACTTCGGCAGGAGTCATTTTAGAAAGGATATGCTCTACGTCCTCGACTAAATCTTCGTCCTCATCCGAAACGGTATGAGCAAGCATTTTTTGTGCTGTGTTTAATCCAGAAGCAAAACTTGAACAGATCCGCTGCAACATCAGCGATTTCATAAAACCAGCAGATTTAGTTCGAGATTGCAAAAGCTTACTGAACTCTTCAGCTTTTTCGTACGCTACTTGGAATGGCGTATTTGTAGGAATACCAAGACCGACGAAACGTGACTGATATTGGGTCAAATTACGGGTGATTGGGTGCGTATTGACACCTACTTTTTCTAATAAACCGTCTTCTTCAAGTTGCTTACGTTTTCGTAAAACGGTATGACGAAGAACTGGGTTATTTTCTCTAAAAAAACCGTCAGTTAAGCATTCAGAAAGCCACATATCTTTGATCATAAAATCCAAGTCTTCGAACCGATGTGCGCAGCCAAAGCTCTTTGGATCTATAGCCAATGCATCGCGAATTTTTTCAATGGTATGGTTTTCACTCGCTGGTGGAAGTGGATTGCTTAACCAACGCCAAACTTCTTGTTCGGTAACCACTTTTTCTCGGCCTGTAATCAATGGAATGGCTTGTTCGTGGTCAAGCCACGGCGAGAATGAGTCACCTAATACAAACTCCGCACCGGAATTTAAAATACCCAGCAGATCCCACAATTCCCTCACATCAGTCTGAATTGGGGTAGCAGTTCCCAAAATCAAATGCCGTGTTTTTTTCCCCATCTGGTACATAAACGCCATCAGATTGTTCGGCTCTGTGGCCTTATCACCGAAGCCACCACGCGCTCTGGCTTTATGCGCTTCGTCTAAAATGACGGTGCCGAATTTATTTTTCAGCAGCATTCCAGCTTCTTTGACAAATTCACCTTTTTCTCTTTGGTGCATTATCAAACCAGTAGACACTATAGCTATTCGGTAAGGACATTTCTTGATGGACGAAGATTCACCACGCGGCGAAAGGAACTGGCCTTCAACGCCTAACCAGACTTTTTTCTGTGACGACCACACAGCAGCAGGAACGCCAAGTTTGTCCATCATTTCAATTTGCCACTGAATCGTCAGTGTGGAAGGCGCAAGAATTAACACAGGCCCATCGTCTAACAATGCACTCACCAGAGCGCTTGTCGCCATTGATAAGGTTTTGCCAACACCAACCTCGTCGGCGAGTAGCAATCTGGCTTTACCGTAAATCTCACGATGCTCTAAAAACATTGTGACAAATGAACGTTGCCAAGGTTGCAGCTGTTCACCACCGCGATAAATTGGCGCTTCTGCCATCGCGGCTGCTGGAACGTCTTGAGGTTTAAGAACTTCAACGGTCACTTCACGTCTTTGAGCGACGCGACTGATTTCAGCCAATATCGCATCTGGCAGGGGCACGCCGTCTTGCCATAACGCCCAAAACTCTTTTTCAACCCAATCAGCACTTTCTTCGTCATCGTCCTGCCACACCAATTCATAGTTGTGGGCAAAAGCACTTTTAGATTCATTGACTGAACCAATAAACGATTTACGAGCTCCATTCGCGTAATGAATAGAACCAGCCTTGCCGTGTAAGAAAAGTCGTTCTCTGGGGACTACTCTTATTTCGACGTTGCCAGCTTTAAGTAGGTCATCCAGCCGTCGGTATCGCTCTTGTTGAAGCAAAGCTTCCGAAGCAACATCGACTTCGTTCCAGCGCTCTTTAAGAGCGCTATTTCGTCCAGTAGCAACCTGAAAATCAACCAAATCTAATTCAGAATTACAGACTATTTTGACTTCAGGAATTTTCGCAATTTCTTCGCCAACCAGCTCAAAAATCGAACTTCTAAAATACCCTGCAATCCGAAAGTATTTAGTCGCAGATTTAAGCGATTCAGCTAAAAACTCCGTGTCTAACCTTTCTGTCCGTGATGAAAAACGCCGAATCGCCATTGATTACAACCTTTGGTTTCTGATCGCTTCGGCTAATATCCGAGCGTTACTTGCTTCTTGTTCAGGCGTAAACGTTTTAGTACCTTTTAAGCCTTCTCGTTTTTCAGCAAGGTAATCGGCCATCTTTGCTAAAACCTGTTTGTTCGCCAGATAATTAGGACAGTTATCCATTAAATGAGATAAAACATCATCAATCTCAGTTTGTTTGGACAACTCAAACATCGCGTAAAGCAATGCACGTAAAGGTGTTCCTGAGATCTCGGTATCACCGGACATCATTGAACTTTTTAGCTCTGTAGAAAGTTTAAGTCTTGCAGAGTTTGCTTTGGATGCATCGCTCATAAGAGTATCAAACTGGCGAACTTTGAAAGCCATCGCAAAGTTTTGATAGTTATCGAGTGCTTTAGCTCCTTGATGCTCCATCTCCACCATTTTGAGATAGAAACGTTCTACTGAATGTAATTTCTGCCATTCATTTTTTTCAAAGCCAACTGGTACAAGAAATTGAACAGCGGTTTGAACAGCAAATTCAATTAATTGATCAACAAAAGTCTTTTTACCTTTTTGCCTCGGTGCCTGAGCTTCAGTTATCATATCTTTGCCATCTATCGTGGCATAAGCAGTAAGTACTTTAAGTGCAGCGGCATAACCAGCCATCTGCAAATCAGCATCAGTATAAAGCCCTTCCGAACCTTGATTTCGAATTGAACGATCCAACCCTGCAAGTGCCTCTACTTGCTCTTTGACTGATGTCTCAATTTCCCAACCAAGATCATCCCGAAAGGTTTCTAATGTCTTTGTTCGTTTTCTCAAAATAAGCATTATTGTGCCGGTGACGTGCGCACCATCACGCAGAGTAGAATCAGTTTCGGTCACTACATACCAAGCTGCGGTTACTTGAAGTCCACTCGCCCAAATTATGTTCGCCATATCAGCCCAAATACTGCCGCTTTGATGGGTAAACATAAGCACTTGAATGCCGTTATCTGGCATTTTATTAGCCGCATTTCGATAAGCAGCAACCATACCAGTCCGAAACCCCTCATCTTCACCTTTAACAGCTAATGAGCGGCGGCTATCCCAAGTCCAGTTCGAGAATTCTTTGGGTGGATTCCTACGGAACCAAGCAATAAAAAACTCAGTAATTTCTTCGTACTTAACTGCGTCGCCGTAAGGTGGATCAGTAATAAATATGTCATTCTCAACTGCAAGTTCCTGAGCTGGATGAGTATTTGTTACCAAAGTAGTGCCTTTGGGAGCGGGAAAATACTTGTAGGAAGGGCTCAGTAGTCCGTCTAAAAATGCTAACCCTCTGCAGCCATAATTATACAAAGTATTAAGTGCTTGATTATCAAAGACACTGGCTGTTTGACCTACGCCACTTCTTGCATTCCAGCGACTTAGCCGTGAGTTATTATTCAGTACTTGAGTAAATGCAAATTTTAATTTTGCTGATGTGTACTTGTTTATTAAGCCATTCACAAGTAACTGTCTTGGATTGAAAAGGTGATGCCAATGCGTCCATCCACGAGTCCTAATAGGTTCATCCGTCTTGTCACCTGCTTCAATTACCATATCAGGCACGAAACCTTTTTCCTGCCAGTCTGACAAGTGCTTTTGAACATAGTTGAATACTATTAGTTCTCTCGCCAAATCGTCTTCAGTTACCTCTTTGAATACTTGCTGAGCATTTCGCGCATTTGTTGGTGAATTTGTCCACAAAATCGCATACAAACGTTCACCAAATATGTCACCTGACGCAGGCTGAATATCGTGTTTTGTCCATTGCCGCAAATTGTTCTTACCGTCTTTGCTATCACCTCGAATTGTCGGTATTTTGATTCGATATTCCTTGCCGTCTACAACGTGGTAAACATAAGAGTCCTGACGTGGCCTATCTGAACGGATGCTACCAGAATCTGAATATTCCAAATCGAGATCTTTTACATACTCAATTTTAATGTCGTAGCGTTTATTAACTGTATCTGGAACAAGTCTAGCAACGACAGAATGACCTTGGCTGACAAGATGAGGTAAAAGCGGAACCATCCATCCAGTTTCTGGACATTTGATCTCAACACAGTACAGAAAGGCTTTTGCATACCAACCATTTCCATCACTTTCAACACCTAGACGGTCTAGTTCTTCTCGAACTTTTATTAAGACCAATTCTTGTTCTTTACTGATTTCCGATTGAATGTCCTTGTTGGTAATGACATTCATAGCTCCCCAAGTGAGCATTGACGAAATGGGGTTCAAGTCAGACGCATATACATCGCAACCTAATCTGGCTGCTTCAAATGGAATTTGACCTGAACCAGAGAAAATATCCGCGACCTTAGGTCGATGCCCGAAGCGAGCGATACCAAGTTCTTGTATAAGGTCTGGGAAGGAAAATGCATCAGTTCCAAGGTGTGCATTCACCATATGCCAAATATGTGAAAAAAGGGTTGAGTCCATTTCCTCTGGACGTTTTGCATTTTCAACTTGGTCTTTGTAGGGCAACCTTTTTAAAGCGACAATTTGCTCACTCTTTGAGGGGGGAAGCTTTTCAAGCATTCGTTTTTCAAGTGATCGTGAGTCCATCCCCATCAAAAGTTCGAATATTTCAAGATCTTTTAGTCGATTCTCAGTTACTGGTAGTAGGCACCCCAGAATACATGCCTTATTCAAAATGAGGGGCTTTCGTCCTTTCCAATAGCTACCAAGGGGTGTGAGTGTTTTACTTTGCCGCGCTTCTTGCTCTTTGAAACTCTCCGCAGATATTTTTTGCACAGGGAACAAATGTTCGATTAATGCGGGTCGATCCTTCCATTCAAACGGTTGTAATGCCATTAAATATCTCCCTTTTCCATAAAATCAAACAGTCCTTGCGGCGCTTGCTCTTGTTGTATTTTTTTACTTTTCGGTGTTTTTTTTGCGTCCAGCTTTACATTGGTTCCGTCTGACATTGCACAGTACAACGCCTTGCGCCAGCCCCTTTGAGTTTGGTCATCACGTCCTGCTTCTGCAGCAGTTTTACTGTATAACCACCAACGCTCTTCCGGTCGCATCGCCAGCCATTTTTGACAAATCACAGAACATTCGTCAGGAGACGCGTGTTCTGCTGCCCAGCCAAGTACACATAATTCGCGCCCCAAAAAGCGGTCAAGTTTTACTTTGCCAGTGGACCAAGTGCCAGTACTTAACTTTTTAACCTTTAAACGTGCATTAAAGTCGCGTCGGGCGTCATCACGAATTTGTGTCCAGAGTTCACGTGCCAAAACTAAACGGCGCTCGACCGTTTCCCGTTTGGATTTATCACCGTCAAAGCCATAATCCTCACAGATAATTACTGCGTCTCTTGGGCTTGCCGGAATTTCGACATAAAAGTGGTGCATTCCAAACTCGTTTGATGCGCCGAAGTCGACCGTCATACTCATAATTGCTCCACTTCACCGTGCCCGATTTCGATTCCTAGCTGCTTGGTAAACTGCTCTAAATCGAAACCAGTTTGGGTATGTAACTTTTTAAACACCATCACTACTGGCACATCAGGGCTTAACACTGACTGAAAGTGAGCGAGCGACTTTTCGATAAACTCGGCGTTAATCCGCATACCTGTCAGCGATAAGCTAACCACTTTAGGTGCGGAACCAATATTTAAGGTTACTTGCTCAAACTCTATGTTCTTCTCTTTAGCAAGCTTTAAGCCTTCGTAGGTTTTGGTTGCACTGTCGAGCCGCTTCGGTGATGGACTGTAAAGTGTCGCTGGTTTTTCTTTTACCAGCGGGATCTCTTTGACTCCGACCGCAGGGAAGGTAAAACTCCGTTTTTCTTCAAGACCCTCACACTCTGCAAATACATAAACCGTGGTCTCTTTATCGCTTAATTGAATAGCTGTTGTATAAACATCGCCATTTCGAGCTTCAGAGCCATCAAGGGTGTATTTAATCGTGCCTTTTGGCGCAACAAACAGTTCAACTTTTCGAGTTACTTCATCAAAGTGGTTGCGCAAAGTTAAGCGGTTATTCCACGTGGTCGGAGTACCAGTAAGGTTTTTGCCTGTCGGATCTACAGCAAGGAATTGGACACGCAGTGCTTTTGTTGCCAGTACGCTGTCGCTTAAAACAGGGCTTTTCTCGGAAACGGCTGCGTCTTCGGCATAATGAATACGAGCACTATTGCCCGCGTTAGCAACATCAATTTTTAAACGAACAGTGCCAGCATCATCTGGAGCTGAATCTTCGGTAATAATGACTTCGGTTGTTTTAGGCTTCGGCTTTTTAGTGATATAGCCGTTACCCAAATCTTCCCAAATACCTCGTTGGTAAGCTTCAATCGCAAGCTGATCAAATCCACGAGTGGGCACCCAAGGCATTTGTGTTTTTTGCTTCATTTTATCGAGCAAGTCAGTTTTTCTGGCTTCGTCTTGAGAGCCAAAAAGCAATGACTCCGCACGTGCGCGCAAAGCATCAAAATTATCGGTGATTTGGGTATACAACTTGATTGGATCAGACGTTAGTGTTTTGACGACTTGTCGCTCACCATTGTATGGCTCATTTGATGGATAAGTGCTATCTAAAGCCTTCGAGCGTAAAGTGTCTTGCCCAGCACTATTTCCGGGGAATAAAACCTTATCAAACACGGTGAGGACAGTAATTTGAAAGTCCTGTTCGTACTGCGCTTTTTTCTCATCAAGCTCTTTACGCTGTGGGTGAGATGCGGGAATTTCGTTGTCTGCTTTGGCAACGGCATAAACGTGACGTGCAGCTTTTTCAATACTGGCGATAGAGGATTTGTCACCAGTTAAGACCAAGATATTGTTTTTATTAACTAAACTGTTAAAGAAGTTTGCAACAACACCAGGCGGGTTCTTACCGTCAGGACTGATAATTAACAGTGCTCGGCCTGATTTTAATGCCGCATCAGCTTCGTCCATTTCTGGTAATGGCAATACCCGCTCGTAAGCTTCTTTTGTCACCGGACGATACATTTCTTCAAGACGATGACGGATTAACTCATCAACCTTATTTTGCGGGGCTTTATCTGCATAACCCTGCAACTTTTTAGTCAGGTTTTCCTGATGACTAAAGTAATTGCGTCCTTCTTGTGTTTGGTGAAGATACCAAGCAGCTTTGGTCAACTCTGTAAATGCAGCTCTGTAATCACTTCCTTGATGGTTTGGGTCGATTAAACATTCCAGCATTTCACTTTCAGTCAAACCTTTTACCGAGTTCACTGCTGTTGATAAACTGGCAGTCAACAGCAAAGTACCAACCTGCTTGGCATAATGATTACCGGAGTTCAGGTCTATGATTTGAGCGTGTGCACTATCAGTTGAATCCCACAAGTCTCTGGCGATTACGTCACGCATTTCAGAGATTTCTGCCAGTTTTTCCCTGACATCGTGGATCGATAAATCGAAATGCTGCGCACCAATCAAATAGACTTCTTCACTGCTTTCCCAAACCGATTTTAGTAAGCGTGAAACCAACTCCATCAAACCACGTGTTTGCTTAAACTTTTCGTTTTCTTTGAATAAGGCAACGATGCTCTTAAAACTTGGGTGGAATGGATACGTTGATTCAATGTCGTTTGCCAGTGCTTCTGCACTTCGTTCGACGGTTTTAGCCTTGGCAGCTTCGCCAAGTCGCTTCGCATAGACAGAAGCAATTTGTGCAATTTCACTCTGGTCAGGCAAAGACAAAAACAAGCGTTTACGAAGGATCTCGTAAATCTCATTTGACTCTAAATTAACGGGCGTGATTGAGACTTCTGCCCGACCAAGCTCTTGAGTAGCATCGTCCAATGCTCTTTGGATCAGTTTGCCACCAGTGTCGTAAGCAGCTTCTAAATCAGAAACTACAATACAAACGTTCTTTTTCTTTTGAGCTGCCGTCAGCATATTTGAAAATGCTCTGGTTACAACGTCAGCAATTGTCCCTTGTCCAAGCACTTGCGTACTGTAGTAATGAAAATACGGAGGCATTTCATCTAGCAGGATCAGAATTGGTTGGTCGCCTTCAAAAAGACCAAGCCACGCTTGCTCATCTGGTGCTTTTGCGCCTGATTCCCAAAACTCACGGAATAACCCTTCTTTACCGAGCTGACGTGCAATTTCCCCCCAAAAATAAGAGTGAGGATTGTTACGACCGTTAAAGGCTGCAATTTTTGCCGAGTCGAAATCAGCTTGGTAAGGTAAAGTGCCTAAATGACTTTGCCGCAGTGAGGAATCTTTTGCGAGTAAAC
>JACCDZ011655080.1_pt1 | contig 11718 bp, 12 predicted proteins | sample 7449551 | NCBI WGS metagenome assembly JACCDZ01 (sample SAMN15323452, study PRJNA562643) | freshwater metagenome | isolation source: river surface water | place: USA:Blue River Watershed | collected 2017-08-18
CGTGACAGGCAGGTATTCTAACCAACTGAACTACCACTCCACGTGGTGGGCGCTACAGGATTCGAACCTATGACCCTCTGCTTGTAAGGCAGATGCTCTACCAACTGAGCTAAGCGCCCGCTTTTTAGCGTGTTTTTTACGCTGCGAGATAGGTATTATGCCAGTGTTGCTAATCTTTTGCAAGTGTTTTTTGTATAATGTTGTTAGTGCTGCCGGTGATTTACGCTTAATTTCCTGATATGTAATTAATAATTTTTTTAGTAAATTGATTAATTTTTACAATTGATTTGCATATGTAAGCAGATATTAGTTAAAATCCAGCTATAAATATAATTTAGAGAAAGTAATTACTGTGAATCTACGCCCTTCTAATCGTCAAGCCAATCAACTTCGTGAAATCAAATTTACCCGTAATTATACTTGTCATGCCGAAGGCTCGGTACTGGTTGAGTTTGGTAACACCAAAGTAATTTGTACTGCAAGTGTTGAAGAATCTGTTCCAGCTTTTTTAAAAGGCAAAGGTGAGGGATGGGTAACTGCTGAGTACTCTATGTTACCACGTGCTACTCATACTCGAAATAAACGTGATAGTACACAAGGTAAGCCTAATGCTCGTGCTCAGGAAATTCAGCGCCTCATTGGGCGTAGTTTACGTGGTATTGTGGATTTAAAAGCATTAGGTGAGCGGCAAATTTTGATTGATTGTGACGTCATTCAAGCGGATGGTGGCACTAGAACTGCTAGTATTACTGGAGCATACGTTGCTTTACGCGATGCGATTAATGGTTTAATTACAAGTGGAAAGTTAACAGTTAGTCCACTAATTGAAGCCGTTGCCGCAATTTCGGTTGGGATTTATCAGGGTACTGCGGTGCTAGATTTGGATTATGTCGAAGATAGTAATTGCGATACAGACATGAACATAGTTATGACTGCATCTGGTAAATTAATTGAGATTCAGGGTACAGCCGAAAATGGTGCTTTTGACCGAGTAGCGTTAAATCAAATGCTTGATTTGGCGGAGCTAGGAATTAAACAGCTGATTCAGTTTCAGCAACAGGCTTAGTAACAACAGTTGAGCTAGATTCAATTACCGGCTGCTTTGTTGAAGAGGCAGCTGGTGCGCTTTCATTTGTAGATAAATTTGTTGATTCTGAACTATTATTCCTTGCAAATACACTAGTTTTTAATGCTACTGGAGCTGTTGTTAAAGCAGCATTTTCCTCATCAATAATATTATCTAAATTGGAGTTAGTGCTGGCTTTGGCTGGTGCTCCATTTTCCTCATCAATAAGATTATCTAGAGATTCTGAATCATTACTTTCACTTTCGCTTGGATATTTGTAAGCACCTTTTCTTTGAAGGTAGACATCACGAATTGTGGCATAAGGATCAAGTGTTTGGGTGAGTAATTTATCTTGCCCTAGGTATTGTGAGCGTTGATCAATAAGATTAACTGCAAAGATACTATACGAAATCCATGGGTCATGAATAATCCAGAATAAAGGATTAAAATAGACATCAGGTATAATACCCAATTGATCGCGAAAAGTTCCTGGTCCGAGAAATGGTACCAAGAAATAGTTGCTATCTTGCCAGCCCCAGGTTTTCATAGTATTACCGAATGTATTGGTGTACTGCGGTAATCCTAGACTCGAAGAAACATCAATTAAACCCAAGAGACCAAAAGTTGAATTAATACTAATTCGCATTGTGGTTTGCATTGCATCAGTGCCATCAAGTTGCAAAATATCATTGGCAAGACTGACAAAATCACGCAAATTATTGTAGAAATTACTCACTGCATAGCGAATTGGTTCAGGAATATAAGTATAACCAACAGCTACTGGACGTAATACATAGTGATCCATCACCATATTGAAGGTAAATACATCGCGGTTATAATGTTCGTAAGGATCATTTGGATTTTGACTGGTTGCACAGCCCATCAATAAGCTGCTACCTATTACGACCAGCGATTGAGTAAATTTTTTTGAGAGCATGCTAAATTTTTATAGCGTAAAGTTCACAAAGAGCACAAATAGAAGCGCTCTTATTCTGAAGATCAAGCTTTATATTTTGCTTAGATGCAATTGATTTTAGCTCAAGGAGTAATGCAATCCCTGCCGAATCGATATTAATTACTTGGCTGCAGTCAAGATTTAATGATTTAACAGTTTTTAATTTTGCCAATATTTGATCAAGGAGTTGATTAACATTGGCATTAGTTAATTCTTGAGGGAGTGCAAAATCAAACATTAGTTATTTATTACCTTTAAGGCTGTTAACTTTAGTTTGTAACTGAGCAATCAGTCCATTAATACCATCTTTTTGTACTTCGTCATTAAATTGTGTACGGTAAGTAGTTACAATACTAACTTTCTCAATTTTTACATCGTAAATTTTCCACGCTGAACCGATTTTAGCTAAATCATATTCAATATTGATTGGTTGATTATTACTATCACCATTATTAGGCATTTTCAGAGAGCTATTAACTATTGCTTTGTTCTGTTTTTCACCACTAATGGTACTGCTGCTGATTGATACTTGAGCACCTTTTAATTTAGATAATGCATTGGTATACGAGTAAACCAGCATTTGCTTAAACAATCCAACGATTTGTGTCTGCTGATCTGGTGTAGCTTGTTTCCACTGCGCGCCCATAGCCAGACGAGTCATAATCGTAAAGTCAATTTGTGGGACGATACTATTTTGGATCATGCTAACTGCTTTTTTTTCGCTTATGTTTTGATTTACCGCATCACTGAGTGTTTGTGCACTTGACTTAATTACTTCACAAGGTGTACCATCAACACAGCTTCCTGCGCTGGTAGCGACAACCACCACAGCTTTTCCTGATTTGTTTGTTGGGCTAGTTGTTGCGTCATTATCATCTGCAACAGGTGCACTGGCGCTTATTGCCGCTTGAGATATAGAGCTAAAACCTAAGGCTAATAATAAAGTAATAATTTTTTTCATCGAGTTTCCTTATTTTGAAGACATATTGGTCATAAATTTACTAATTAATTGCTCTAACACCATAGCGGATGAGGTTAGGGTAATGGTATCACCATTTTTTAGATCATCGACATCACCACCAGATTGTAAGCCAACGTACTGTTCACCAAGTAAACCAGTAGTCAAAATCTCAGCCGAACTGTCAGTGGTGAATTGATAATGTTTATCAACTTGCATTGTTACCTGTGCCTGATAAGTTTTAGGATCTAAGCCAATAGAAGTAACTCGTCCAACGGTAAAGCCAGAAACCTTTACTGGAGCATCATTTTTAAGTGATCCGATATTGCTGAATTTGGCATAAAGGGTGTATGTTCCATTGCTGCTGGAAGAAAATGAAGTTATATTGGCAACTTTTAGCGATAGAAAAACAATACAGGCTAAGCCAATAACCACGAAAATACCAACCCAAAAATCAATAGTGCTACGTTTCATTCTAATTCCTAAAACATATACTCGTCGTGCTCACAATTCTAGCATTGTCGTATTGCTAAAAAAGGTTCGTTATGTACTGTGCGTACACCGCCTCACCTTTTTTATTCAATACTCCTAGCTATAATCGCGATCACTTAGAGTCTATACATAAAAGCTCAACTTATAAGCGTTTAAAACATAAAAGCGGTAAGTACAAAATCTAATGCTAGAACTGCTAGTGCTGAATGAACTACAGTTCGTGTTGTTGCAGAGGATACGCCCTCAGCAGTTGCTTTGGCTTGAAGACCTTGATAGACAGAAATTAAACTAACAACAACACCAAAAACCAAGGCTTTTATCAAACCATTGATAACATCATCATGAAGATTTACACTACTTTGCATTTGCGACCAAAAAGTTCCTTGGTCTAATTTTAGTAGCGTTACTCCAACAAAATGTCCACCCCAGATACCACTACAATCAAATAAAGCGGTTAGCAAAGGTACAGAAATAATCCCACCGATAAATTTGGGCGCAATTACGCGTTTAATCGGATCAACTGCCATCACACTCATCGCATCAAGCTGTTCGGTTGCTTTCATTAAGCCGATTTCGGCAGTCATCCCAGAGCCGGCTCGTGAGGCAAATAAGATTGCACACAGTACTGGTCCTAATTCACGGAGTAAAGACAGCGCAACTAAAGAACCCAACACACTTACTGAGCCAAAACGCTGGAGGGTATTATATCCTTGTAAACCCAGTACCATTCCGACAAACCAGCCAGAGACAGCAATAATCAGTAATGATAATACACCACTAAAAAAGATTTCTTTTATAATTAGTTGTGGACGCTTTAATGCGTAGCCAAGTCCACTGATAATATAGGTCAATAATCGTACACATTCGCCAAGCATTATGATAAATGAGCTTACTGGATGCCCGATATAACGAATTAATGTGCTAATTTGTTTCATTTAAGTCCTAAATAATGCTCGTAACTATACTGGCTTGGGTATTTAAACTCAAATGGACCACTTATTTCGCCATTAATAAATTGTTTAACTGCTGGATTGCTACTATTTCTGATTTCTTCAGTTGTGCCACCAGCGATTACTTCACCATTTGACATAAAATAAATATAGTCCGCAATTTCCATAGTTGCTGCAATATCATGTGTTACCAATACTGCTGTTTGTTTTAGTTGGTCGTTAAGCTTCTTAATTAACATCGCAATTGTATTGAGTGAAATCGGATCTAAACCAGTAAATGGTTCATCATAAAGCATAAGCTCAGGATCTAGAGCCATCGCCCGTGCCAGTGCAATCCGGCGTGCCATTCCTCCGGATAATTCTCCTGGCATCAAGTCTTGTGTACCAGTTAGTCCAACTGCTTCAAGTTTCATCGCAACAATGCGTTCAATAAAATTACGGCTTAGATTAGTATTTTCACGCAAAGGAAAAGCAATATTTGCCGCAACACTCAGATCAGTAAACAAAGCACCAAATTGAAATAGCAAACCAAGCCTGCGTCGTACATCATAAATTTGACGATGATTAAGCTTAGTTATATCTTGTCCAAATACTTTAATGCTACCTTGCTGTGGTGATATCTGTCCAGAAATCAGGCGTAAAATAGTAGTTTTACCACTTCCGCTTCCACCCATAATAGCCGTGATTTTACCCGCTGGGATTTGCAGCGAGATATTTTTTAAAATCGGCTTATTTTCGCTATACGAAAAAGATAGATTTTCAATTTGAATTAGGTTTTCTGAGTTCATTTCACAACAAAAAAATATTAAGGTAATATTATACTAAAAAGCAGGATTATTGTTTTTATAATTATATGGTACTTGATTAGTGAGAGATTATAAAACAAATGTTTGAATTGTGCAAGAGGATTTTGCTGCTTAATTTGTATATCCTATAAGTTGCTTTATTTTTAACCTTTGATATGTTGTATTAATACAAAAATTGATTGCTATGATTTATCCAGTTTTTACCTGCTTAGTTAAGGTTTGATAAGACAATGTCTTTATCCCAGACTAAAAATTTAGAACCCTATAACACATTTTGCCAATTAAAACACCTAGGTAATGCATGGATGTTTTAATCCGTGAAAGAGTTTATAGTAATTCTTGGCGGATAATGCTAAATCCTAATATTCAAATACGGTATTTATAAGGCTGATGGAATGTGAATCTATTCATGTTGTTGCAGAGAGTGATGATACTAGTTTAATGTGTAATCTTTTAGGTATTTAAATTAAATTATAACAGATGGTTATTTGGGGTGTTGTTCGTGTGGTATTATTTGTGAAAAATTTGCGGTAATCAATGAGCTCGTATAATTTATAATCAATCTATAGCGTTACAATTATATTACTATAGAATTGAACTGAGCGCTAAAGGGGGTAGTTATGCATGTGGTAAATATTCTTAATTTATTAAGTATGTATAAAAGCTACATATTTGCGTGCTTAATTTGGTTAATGTGCTCGTTTATGTGTGGATTGTTGCGTTGCGAAATGATGCAGTAAAAGGTGGTGGTATATAATAGTGACTAGTCAATGATGCTGGGGTAAGCCATGAATAAGCTAAATAGTGATCAAGAGAAAAGATGGGATGTTGTAGCAGACAAGATTTTTTATCTTTTTCGTTTATTCGGGAGTGTTAACTATTTTGTGTAAATTTTTCACGCCTCAAATTCTACCTTCAAATTTTATTAGAAAATATGCCATTGCTTGATTCCAGTTTTGAATCGGCATTGTCCACTTTTTGGTGATATATTCAATCGCTAGGTATAGTGTTTTAAACACCGCATCATCGCTCGGAAAAGAACGCTTGTTTTTGGTTACTTTTCTGAGCTGGCTGTTTAATGATTCGATAGCATTGGTCGTATAAATCACCCTACGAATTTCCGCTGGATACTGAAAAAATATCGCTAAATTATCCCAATTATTATACCAAGATTTGGTTATATATGGGTATTGGGAATCCCATTTTTTAGCAAAATCTTCAAGTGCTTCTAGAGCTACTTCTTCGGTTGATGCCTTATAAATTGGCTTTAAATCAGCTACTAGAGCTTTGCGGTCTTTGTACGATACAAACTTCAAGCTGTTACGAATCTGGTGAACAATGCATAACTGGTGTTCTGTTTTGGGATAAACTGCAGATATTGCTTCAGTCATGCCTGTCAAATTATCAGTACATGCAATCAGCATGTCTTGTACGCCTCGATTTTTTAGCTCGGTCAGGTTTGACAACCAAAACTTAGCCACCTCGTTTTCACTGAGCCAGATTCCAAGTACATCTTTTTTGCCTTCTGTATCAATGCCCAATGCAACATATACAGCTTTATTAATAATATGCTTATCTTGTTTTACTTTAACTACCAGACAATCGAAGAATACAATCGGATACACTGATTCTAATGCTCGTTTGCGCCAGATTTCAACTTCGTCCATAACCTCATCAGTAATCTTGCTAATGAGTGCGGTGCTAATTTCTGCACCGCCATAAAGCTCAGACAACTGGGTTTTAATGTCATTAACGCTCATGCCTTTAGCGTATAACGAGATAATCTTCTCATTTAGACCGGGTATTCGTGTTTGTCCTTTGGGTAACAACAATGGTTCAAATTTCCCATCTCGGTCTCGAGGTATTGATAAATCAACCACACCATTATCAGTTAACAGCTCTTTTTTGCTGCTACCATTGCGCCCGTTGGATGCTGTACTACGTTCGTACTTCTCATAACCAAGAAGATTAGTCATCTCAGCTTGCAAAGCACGCTCAACCAACGACTTGGTTAGCTTCTTAAGTAATCCATCTTGGTCAAATAAGGTTTTAAGATCTGCACCTGACTCGACGATTAAATCCATAGCCTTAGCAAGCATTTCTTCTTGGGTTAACTGTTTGTTCATTTCTACTCCTGCTACAAACATTTATTATAACAGTGAATAAAATTTACACAATTATTTTAACACCCTCTCTTATTATTCTAGTAATTGGTCTTGTTGTTTTCTTTGGTGGCTTTGGTTTTCTTTATTGGGGTTTGGTTGGTGAACATAAATTCACACTTCCATATAATGCTATCGATTTTCAGAAGATAGCTTATATTGATAATCAATTTGTAGTTTACGGGATTGATTACGATAAGCCTAAGCCATATAGTTTGGTAATTTTTAACTCAATTGATGGTGAATCATGGGATAAATCAGAGATTGCATTTACTCCCAACCAAGCAGTCAATGTTTCTTATCAAGCTTCATTTAATTATTTCAAAGGACAATGCTATCTATTTGGTGCGACACTATCTCCACTAGTTGCATCTGATTGTCGGCATTGGCACAACCAAGTGATTGAGATTGAAAGTACAACTAATGCTCCTAATGGATTAGCTTGGGGAGTTCCTGGTTCAGTTGTGGTTAAGGATAGGATTTATATTTCGACGAATAAAAATGGTGTTTATTCCAGCAGCGATGGCATAAAATGGCAGAATGAGTCATTACCTAATCCGACAGGAAATAAATATCCGTTAGAGTTTGGAAGTATTGCAACAGGGAATAATAAAATTATAGTTGAAGCAAGTATGCCTCAAGATAAAAAATTAATCGGTGTTTTTTATACCAAGGACTTACAGACGAATAAGTGGAGTTATGAGCTTCATTCTGTACCAGTTGGAAATATTACTCGTGGCAAGGATAGATTTATAGGGCTGAACGAAAATAGTGCTTTGGTATTGCTGGATAGTAGTCCAGAGTGGTTCAATTATCCAATTACACATCATTCTCTGAGCCTTAGCTATGGGTTAGATAATAAATTCATTGGAGTCGGAGGCATACAAACATCCGTCAATGGTGGTGAAACATGGATAGAAAGTGATAAATCTAATAAAAATAAAATATGGGCTCTAAATGTTGCCTGTAATGTTAGGTTATGTGTTGGAGTTGGTATTAAATATCAAATTATTCGTACAGGAGATGGAATTAATTGGAGTTATGTAGAGTTTAATCATGAAAATCCAAAACCACATTGGTGGCGCAGATTTATTTAATTTTGTTATTTTAGTGAGAATGTTAACTAATAATTTTTAGGGATATTAAGATGGCTACATATCAAGACTATCAAACTTTAGCAAATCAAATTTATAACTTTGGAAAATTAAATGAACATGGTGATGATGCCATTCTTAATATTGTGGTGGATCCTACTAGTTCAAACCCAACTAGTTGGACAAGAGTCCTTGATCAAAATAATCCTGATACAGGTTACTACGGAGCTGTTTATCAAAACGGTAGCGAATACATTCTTGTTAGTCGTGGTACTAATAATCTAGCTAATTTTGCTCATGATGCTGAGATGTGGGCAACTGACGTAGTTCCGGCAGAGTATTATGATGCAAAAGCATTAATGGATAGAGCGCAGGAGTATCTGAAATCAAAACCTGGAACTCTGACTGTTACAGGTCATTCTCTCGGTGGTAGTATTACTCAGCTATTATCCATCGAATACGGTAATGATGCAGTAACATTTAATCCATTTAATACGCAAGTTCTTCTTGATAAGATGAAAAGCCAAAATTATGATTTTGATGCTTTAAATAGCCAAAGTGTGGCTATTCAAAGTAATATTGATATATTAAAGAACAGCACAGGCGGTAGTACTTATCAGCAAGCTATTGCGACAGAAATCGAAAGTTTGCAAAAACAAAAACAAGAAATTGATGAAATCGTTGAATTACAACACTTGGTAGAGCATTATCAATCTGGTAGCGACCCACAGAATATTACCAATTTTATGATGGCAGAAGATACAGTAACAAGCCATTACTTTAACCAGTTGGGTACTGAAATACGCTTTAGTGTGATACCCACTAATTTTGAGCAAGGTGATCCAGTTGAATTTTATCAGAAATATTGGGATGACTTTGCCTCTAAACCAGCTACAGATTTAACCTTTAGAGATCATTTCATGAAAAATTTTGATCCAAATGAAATAAATGCTAAATTAAATGCTGGCGATGATTTATTTATACGGTTAACGGACACAAGTGTAGAGCAGCCTCAACTCAACTCACTTCTGCAAAGTTTTAACGATAAGAGTAAGTTTGAAATCCATCAACTAATTCAAATGAACTTTACCAACAACTGAATGAATTGAACAAAAATATATCGGATGCTAAACTCAATAATCAACTTTATCATGCGTATCATGCGGGGGGTTATCATTTGTACAATTATGTGATTGATGGCGATGCACCATCTTTCGAAGGGCGTGAGTTAGTTAAGCTGTGTGCATAAATGCAACTCCGGTATGCATAAAATTTAGCTAATTTGCTGTTTTACAGAGTAATTGTTGCATTGCATAATGTTTTTAGTGTGTGGTTTGAGATATAATCGGAATTTAGTGAATAATGGCATAAATAAGGTAAGATGATGAGTGATCTAGAAGAGTATTATGAAAAGCAGAAACGAGAATACAAGCCAAATAAAATATTTAGCGGAACTAAAGGAATATTTGCAGTTGCGGTAATTTGTTTTTTTGGCTTTTGGCTAGTATTGTTTGTCGGGTTGTCATTTAGTAATCCATATCGTTTTTCCTTGCCCTATAATGCGATTGATTTTCAGAAGATAGCGTATATTGATAATCAGTTTGTGATGTATGGGGTTGATTATAATGCGAAATACGCTAAACAGCTAGTGATTTTTACTTCATTAGATGGCAAAAAGTGGGATAAAGCGGTGATTGCCAAGGTTAAGCCAGAAACTAAGAGTGATGCGGATAGTTATTACAGTATCTCGAATTTAGGAACGTTTGCTTATTTTAATCATCAGTGTATGTTAATCGGTGCAGTTCCTAAAATACTAGTGTCACCAGATTGCCATAACTGGTCATATCTTGAAACCAAACAAAAAAATGGTGAAGCTACACCGTTTTGGAATGCAGGTAGCTCGGTAGTTGTGAACGATAGTTTGTATGTTGGTACAAATAGAAGCGGAGTATATCAAAGCAAGGATGGCATCACTTGGCACAAAGAACAATTACCGTATCCACAAGAATCAGAGCCGCGTAATTTTGAAAATAGCTTTTTGAGTATGGCAGCTGGTAATAATAAACTAATCACGTCCACAAACTGGATGCATGATGGAAAAAATGTCGGTTTAATTTATACCAAAGATTTAACTACGAATAAGTGGAGTTATGAGATTTATCCTGCATCGGTTGGGCATATAACTCGAGGTAAGGATCGATTTGTGGCGATGACTCAGGATAACGCTTTGGTGCTAGTTGATAGCAATTCTGGGTGGCATAGTTATAAAGTGGAGGATTCACCAGTAGATTTAGTTTATGGGTTGTCAGGTAAATTTATTGGAATTGGTTTATTAGATATTTCAGATGATGGGATTAATTGGAAGACTACAATTTTAAATGACAAATCAATGTGGTTAGCGAGTCATTTATCTTGTAGTTCTCAATTATGTATTGCTGCTGGGCAACAATACAGAGTTACTATATCTCATAATGGAATTTATTGGGAACCACAGACATTTAACTATAAAAATCCAAAACCGCATTGGTGGCGAAGATTTTTTTAATTTTGTTAATTTATTGTGAATGTTAAGTTAAATTAATTTATAATTTTTAGGGGTATTAAAAATGGCTACATATAAAGACTATCAAATATTAGCAAATCAAATCTATAACATTGGAAAATTAGATGAATATGGTAAAGATGTAACGCTGACAATCTCATATACAAATAAAGCTGATGGCAAACCAACAACATGGAAAAAAGTTGTATTAGAAGAAGGCATAAACGGGAGTGCCACAAAATTTTTGGAGGTTGATAATCCTGACTCAGGTTACTACGGTGCTGTATACGGGAAACTTGATAATGCTGGGAACTTAACTGGTGAATACATCCTCGTTAGCCGTGGCTCAGATAACCTAAAAAACTATATTCATGATGCTGAGATGTGGGCAACTGATGTAGTTCCGACAGAATATTATGATGCTAAAGCATTAATGGAAAAAGCAATAACTACTTTAGGCAGTACTGTTGCTGCGAATATGACAATAAGTGGTCATTCTCTCGGTGGTAGCATCACTCAGCTATTATCCATTGAATACGGTAATGATGCGGTAACATTTAATCCATTTAATCTTGCTACATGACAGAAATTAATTTTTTGCATTTTACCTCCATCGGTAAGTAACTAATGCACAGCGAAATAAGCTTAATTGCATCGTATAAATTATTGTTCAGTTTTTGAATCAATAAATCA
>JACCDZ010084075.1_pt1 | contig 11716 bp, 12 predicted proteins | sample 7449551 | NCBI WGS metagenome assembly JACCDZ01 (sample SAMN15323452, study PRJNA562643) | freshwater metagenome | isolation source: river surface water | place: USA:Blue River Watershed | collected 2017-08-18
CCATCTGAGACGAGGGATTTAGCGAGACGGGCCATTAATTCGCTGACAGTCCACTCAGGGTTGGCTGCGCGAAGTTCTCGTTGTGCGTTCTGCTCCATTGCCCGCGTAGGCTATCGCTCGTAGACCAAATGGAGGAACCGTGAGCAAGCCGATTAAGCGTGATTTTGGTGACCGAACTATCCCTGCGTGGGCAACTGGCCCTGGCGGAGAAAACTTTATTGATATCACCTATCAAGTCGCAGATGGCATGGCGAAGATAACGATTAACCGCCCCGAGGTTCGAAATGCATTTCGTCCACAAACAATTATTGAATTAAAAGCTGCCTTTGATCTCGCTCGCGACAATGCAGAAGTCGGCGTAATTATCCTCACCGGCAAAGGCGATGAAGCATTCTGTTCTGGTGGAGATATCAGTGTTCGCGGTGATGATGGTTATCTCGGCGATGACACTCTTGCACAACAAGGTGTTGGCCGACTTAATGTTTTAGATCTGCAAGTACAGATTCGTCGTACACCTAAGCCAGTAGTTGCAATGATTGCAGGCTGGGCAATTGGTGGCGGCCACGTTCTCCATGTTGTCTGCGATTTATCGATTGCTGCAGATAATGCAAAGTTTGGGCAGACCGGACCAATGGTTGGTTCATTTGATGGTGGATACGGATCAGGTTTATTGGCTGCAAGTGTTGGACAGAAGAAGGCTCGCGAAATTTGGTTCCTTACTCGTCAATACGATGCAACGGAAGCCTTATCGATGGGACTTGTAAATACTGTTGTTCCGCTGAAGGAGCTAGAAGCAGAGACAGTTTCGTGGTGCCGTGAGATGTTGCAGAACTCTCCGATGGCACTTCGACTTCTGAAGGCTTCTATGAATGCTGCAGATGATGGATTAGCAGGTGTTCAGCAACTTGCAGGTGATGCAACTCTTCTCTTCTACTTATCCGAAGAAGGACAAGAAGGACGCGATGCTTATAAAGAGAAGCGCAAACCTGATTTTGGAAAGTTTCCGCGGCGCCCTTAAGTTTGGGCCCTTAATCCATGGATCAATCACTGCTCGAAAGCTTGCGCGTAGTTGCGCTTCCCACGAAGACAAACTTTCGTGGAATTAGCGTTCGGGAAGTTGCGCTCTTTAAAGGCGAATATGGATGGGGCGAATTCTCACCATTTCTTGAGTACGGATATGAAGAATGTGCGCCTTGGTTAGCAAGTGCAATTGAGGCAGCTACGAAGCCGCTGCCGAAGCTCTTCCGCAAATCAGTGAAGGTCAACGGAACAATTCCTGCGACAAACGATAAGAGCGTTATTGATTCACTTATTGATTCTTACAAAGGTGTAAAAACTTACAAGGTAAAGGTTGGGGACAATCTAAGCGAAGATATCGTGCGCTTGGCGCGGATTCGTTCACTGGGCCGTGACATCAAGATTCGCATTGATGTCAACGGACTCTGGAGCGTAAAGGATGCGCTTACCAATCTCTATGCCTTCTATGAAGAAGTCGGTCCATTTGAGTATGTGGAACAACCATGTGCAACTCTTGACGAGTTACGCGAATTAAAATCTAGTATTCATATTCCATTGAAGATTGCTGTAGATGAGGCTGTTCGTAAAGCTCGCGATCCATTTGCGATTGACCTTGATGGCGCCGCAGATATTGTGATGCTCAAAGTTCAGCCTTTAGGTGGCATTGCACGAGCCCATGAAATAGCTGAGCATCACAAGCTTCCAGTTGTTATATCAAGTGCGCTAGAGAGTGCAGTGGGAATCAATTACGGCCTCGCTCTCGCCGCCTCATTTAAACAGATGAATTTTGATTGTGGCCTTGGGACTGGTTCTCTTCTTGCCTCTGACATAGCTCACCTTCCGATCGTTAATGGTGAGATTGAGCTAAGTGAGATTGAGCCTAACTTTGATGGTTTAGATGTGTCTGCAGAGCGATACGAATGGTGGAAGAATCGCATTATGAAGACGGCGGAGCTACTGTGATAAACGAGTCAACAAAGCTCGCTCGCGTCATTGTTCGCCAAATTCTTGAAGCTGGCGTGACTGATGTCGTGATTTCACCAGGGTCAAGAAATGCACCACTATCACTCGCTTTCTTCGCAGCAAGTAAGCGCGGGCTAATCAAGTTACATACAAGAATTGATGAACGTACAGCTGCCTTCTTTGCACTTGGAATTACAAAAGCATCTGGCAGACCAGTACCAATCGTTTGTACAAGCGGTACCGCTGTTGCGAATTACCATCCAGCTGTTTTAGAAGCCTCGCATACCAATCTTCCTCTTTTGGTTCTGACTGCGGATCGTCCTGCAGCGTTACGCAGAACTGGCGCCAACCAAACAACGGAACAAGCACGCATCTTTGGAAAAGCAGTTCGTTACTTCGCAGATATCTCAGGTACTGCATATCCGATGGAGCTTCCATTTAACTCGCTGCACTCAGGTCCGGTACATCTCAATATTCAATTTGAAGAACCGCTTGTCGGCGATAACGATGAGAGCTGGCTTGGTGATCTAAAGGTGAGCACGCCTAAAGTATTTGGACGCAAGAAGGCCGGAACTTTCTTCACCAAATCAACTCGGGGAATTCTTGTCATTGGCCATGACCGCGCAGGACTTGAATTAAACGAGGTGCAAGATTTTGCAGAAAAACTTGGATGGCCTGTCATTGCAGAAGATCCTCTCTCATTCCCGGGCGCACTTGCACATGCCAGCATCTTTCTGACTTCAAAGACGATTGCCGAAGATGTAGCCCCAGATACCGTCGTTGTAATTGGCAGAACAACTCTCTCTCGCTCAATCAACGCTCTCATTAACTCTGCACGTAAAGTCATTGCGATAGACCCACGTATGGCTACCGTTGACTCCGATCGCGCTGCAGCACAAAAGTTCACGCAACTTCCAACTGTTGAAGTCCCAACACCCGATGCTGAATATGCGCAGAAGTTGCAGAAGTATTCCCAGAGAGCGCTGAAATTGGTTTCAGGAATCTCAGATTGGTCAGAAGCCCTTGTAGCTCGCGAAATTGCAGGCGCTCTTCCAAACGGTACATCTCTCTTTATCTCCTCATCTCGACCAATTCGCGATATCGAAGGATTTGCAGAGCCTCGCACTGGCGTTGAAACCTTTGCCAATCGTGGCCTCGCCGGAATCGATGGAAATATCTCTACTGCTCTGGGAATCGCCTCACAGCGAAGCTCGACTTTTGCAGTGCTTGGCGATCTCGGTTTTCTCCATGATGTAACTGGCTTAATCCATCAAGAAGATATCAACCTCAAAATCTTTGTAATCAACAACAATGGCGGGGGAATCTTCTCAACGTTAAGGCAACGCGGAGTCGAAGGATTTGAGGAAGTATTTGGAACTCCTCATAACTTAGATTTGATTGCTATTGCAAAATCATTTGGCATCGCTGCATCGACTGCTGGAACGAAATCTGAGCTACTTGCGGAGATTGCAAAGCCTGTAAGTGGTATCAGTGTTGTGGTTGTAAGCGTTCCAGACCGTGAATCAAATGCAGATTTACTTAAAGGAATTTATAACAGCGTTTCATCCATGTAGCGCAGAGCGCATTGGAATCATTTTGGCGTTACTTTCTTCAACTTCCTTTTCAGGATTTGATGCTGCAACTATTCCACAACCTGCAAAGATTCTAATTTTTCGATCTGTAATCTGACCACAACGAAGAGCTATACCAAGTTCGCCATCACCACTGGCATCGATCCAGCCAACCGGCCCTGCATAACGGCCGCGGTCCATACCTTCAATCTCATCAATAACATCAAATGCAAGGTTTCGTGGAGTTCCGCAGACTGCAGCTGATGGATGAAGATTCTTCAGTAGCGAGAACGCATCTACATGTTGTTTAGATTCAATCAGCGCCCCGGTGACATCGGTAGCAAGGTGCATCACATTTGCAAGGTGGAGAACGAATGGAGATTCTGGAACGTTTGTTGAAGAACAGAATGGATCAAGTGCATCTGCGACCGATCGGACTGCGTACTCATGTTCTTCTAAATCTTTTGATGAACGAGCAAGCGATGCAGCAAGTGCTAAATCCTTCTCATCATCGCCTGTCTTTGGAATGGTTCCGGCGAGAACGCGTGAAGTTACCATTCCGCGAGAGAGACGGAGTAGAAGTTCAGGAGTTGCACCAACTAAACCGCCTACAGAGAAGACCCAAGTAGATGGATATTCAGAGGAAAGTTTCTTGAGTATTGGTCGCGCATCAATATCTGAGTCAGAGTTTGCGACGATGTCGCGTGCCAAAACGACCTTATCTACACCGTTGGAATTAACTCTGTTGATCACCTCTGTGACGCGCTTCTTCCATTCATCTGATGTCAGAGTTCCATCGCTAAAGGTGAAGGTAGATGGGGCTAACACCGCAGCAGTTTCAGCTAGCTGCGGTTGAGCATCGCTTCCAATCCACGTAATCCAAGAGTTTGCGCCTTTCTGGCCCACAATAATTTTGGGAATTACCAGAACAGATTCTTGATTTCGATCGAAGGAGAATGAGGTAAAAAGTACTGGCCCAGTGCCACTGCCGTGAACCGAGTTAGAGATTGAGAAAGTTTCTAGTTGCTGGTGCCACCATTTGCGGGCATCTTCAAATCGATTGCGACCAGAGACAGTTGTTGATGCATGTACACCCCAACCGACGAGACCCTCGCCGCCTCTGACCCACGTAAATTGCTCACCACCCGGCAATAAATCAAGTAGCGGCAGATGTTCACCGATACGCGAAGTAGTTACAGGAATTAATGGGGACATAGAGTAAATAAGTTACTTGTTGAGACTACGTGAAATCTTGCGCCAGATAAGAGGCAGCGATGTTGCAGTAATTGCAATTTTAAGTAGCTCACCGAAGATGAATGGTGTTAGCCCTGCAGCAAATGTTGCAGACCAAGAGAGTTCGAGTGAGAAGTGCAACCAAGTAAGTCCGAAGAAAAAGATGACTGCATCGCCGAAGAAAAGCGCTGGAAATGAAGTTTTGAATTTTTGATCTGCTTTGCGATCTGCGAGGTATCCAAGCAATAAAGATGCAACAAACATTCCAACGAGGTAACCACCGGTAGCTCCAAGAAGGCGATCGATTCCGTGGTTTGCAGAAGTTGCAGATGGTGCAAAGACTGGAGCTCCTGCAATTCCGGCAAGTAGATAAGTTGCAAATGTTGTGACACCAAGGCGAGCGCCATAGGTAGTTCCGATTAAGAGGACTGCAAGAGTTTGGCCAGTAACCGGAACCGGTGAACCTGGAACTGGGATTGCAACCTGCGCCATCAGAGTAATGAAGCCAACGCCACCAACTACGAAGAGCGCTTGAGTCAGTGCGCTGCTACGAGGAAATACTGTTGCGCGTAAAGAACCTTGTTGAAGTGACATCTGTGAACCTCTCGATTACAAGTTGTGCGCAGAGCCTACTCTCAGCGAGAATAAGCGCATGTCACGAGCCAATATGGATAAGAACCCTGACGAAGTCGCAGCGATGTTCGACGGGGTCGCCAAGCGCTATGACCTAGTAAATGACCTTTTGAGCCTAGGTCAGACCAAATCCTGGCGCCGGGCCACCACCAAGATCATCGCCCCACGCCCAGGAATGAAGATTCTCGACCTCGCCGCCGGCACAGGTTCGAGTTCAGAGCCACTGGCTGCCGCAGGAGCCGATGTCATCCCAGCTGATTTCAGCGAGGGGATGCTTGAGGCAGGGCGTAAAGCTCGCCCTCACCTGCCCTTTACCAAGGCTGATGCGCTCAATCTTCCCTTTAAGGATGGCCAATTCGACTTGGTGACCATCTCCTTTGGCCTTCGAAATACCCAAAATACCGAGAAGGCGCTCGCTGAGATGCTTCGCGTGACCAAGCCTGGGGGAGAGATCGTCATCTGCGAATTCTCGAGCCCTACCTTTAGTCCGTTTCGTACCATTTACACCAATTACCTCATGAGGGCCCTTCCTGCGATCGCATCCAAGACTTCATCAAATCCCGATGCCTATATCTACCTCGCTGAATCGATTCGGGCATGGCCAAATCAGAAGGCGCTCGCCGAGAAGATCAGGGCGGCTGGCTGGGTCGATGTCACGTGGAGCAATCTCACCGGTGGAGTTGTCGCAGTTCACAAGGCCCGCAAGCCGTAAGTGTTTCAGCGCTCCTAGATAGCGTTTAGTATTTCGCTCGTGAGCGGAAACCCATATATCCCAATTATCGTGATTTTCGCGATTGGCTTTGGCTTTGCCGCTTTCTCAGTAGCAATCGCCTCCGTTACAGGACCTGCTCGCTATAACCGCGCCAAGCAAGAGGCATATGAATGTGGAATTCAACCTTCTCCACAGGCACTTCAAGGCGGTCGTTTTCCGGTCAAATACTTCCTTACAGCAATGCTCTTCATCGTCTTCGATATTGAAATCGTTTTTCTTTATCCATGGGCAGTTACATTCGACCAGCTTGGTCTCTTCGGATTAGTTGAGATGGCAATTTTTATCGGCACTGTATTTATTGCATTTGCATATGTATGGCGCCGCGGCGGATTGGAATGGGATTAAGTCGTGGGTCTAGAAGATAAATTACCAAGTGGAGTTTTACTTTCAACTGTAGAAGGTCTTGCCGGTTACATGCGCAAGAGCTCTGTATGGCCTGCAACATTCGGTCTTGCATGTTGCGCAATCGAAATGATGGCACTTGGTTCAGCGCCAAAACATGATATTTCACGCTTCGGAATGGAGCGTTTCTCGGCATCACCTCGTCAAGCAGATCTCATGATTGTTGCAGGTCGCGTCTCACAAAAGATGGCGCCAGTGCTTCGTCAGATTTACGATCAAATGACAGCGCCAAAGTGGGTTATCTCAATGGGCGCCTGTGCATCATCAGGTGGAATGTTTAACAACTACGCAATTGTGCAAGGTGTTGATCACATTGTTCCTGTAGATATTTATCTTCCAGGTTGCCCACCACGTCCAGAACAGTTGATGGATGCAATCATCAAGCTACACACTCTTATTAGCGATACAAAGCTTGGCCCAAATCGCGAAGCAGTTATTAAAGAAGTTGAACTCGCAGCCCTTAACGCGAAGCCAACGATCCAGATGAAGGGGTTGCTGGCGTAAATGAGCGAAGAACAAACAGGTATGTTCGGCGCTAAAGGCACCGGAGATACCTCGGGGTACGGCGGACTTGTCCGCACAGCGGCAGCTTCAGGCTCTACAGAGCGCCCATTCGGTGGCTACTTTGACCAGGTTGCAGATGATCTAGAGCGCGCATACCCAGATTTCTCTGATGCAATCACACGCGTTGTTGTAGATCGCGGCGAACTGACATTGCATATTAAGAAATCACGCCTTGTTGAAGTTGCACAAATTTTGCGTGACAAGTTGCTCTTTGAAATCTGCATGGGTGTCTCTGGTGTTCACTACCCAGAGCGCACAGGTGCAGAACTCGTTGCTGTTTATCCATTGCTCTCGATGACAAAGAACCAACGAATTCGTTTGGAAGTTGCAACATCTGATCTTGATCCACATATCCCATCTGTTGTTAATGTCTGGGCCGGAAACAACTGGCACGAACGCGAAACTTTCGACATGTTTGGAATTATTTTTGATGGTCACCCAGGACTTACTCGCATCTTGATGCCAGATGACTGGGATGGACATCCTCAGCGCAAGGATTACCCACTTGGTGGAATTTCCGTTGAGTACAAGGGCGCAACAACGCCAGCGCCTTCAAACCGCAGGAGCTACCAGTGACAACAACCTTTGATCCATACGCATCATCACGCGAAACAACTGAAGGCACAGTCTTCTCAGTTACTGGCGGAGATTGGGATTCACTCGTCTCTGAAATCGGAGAATCAAAAGAAGAGCGCATCATCGTCAACATGGGTCCACAGCACCCTTCAACTCACGGTGTTCTCCGTCTTGTTCTTGAACTTGAAGGCGAAACCGTTACAGAGGTAAGAACAGGTATTGGATACCTTCACACTGGTATCGAAAAGAACATCGAATTCCGCAACTGGACACAAGCGGTCACATTTGCAACTCGCATGGATTACCTCTCACCAATCTTCAATGAGACCGCTTACTGCCTTGCAGTTGAAAAGCTATTGGGTATTACAAACGATATTCCTGAGCGCGCTTCAGTAATTCGCGTTTTGATGATGGAGCTCAACCGCATCTCTTCACACATGGTTGCACTCGGTACCGGCGCTCTTGAACTCGGTGCAATGGCGCCAATGTTCTTTGCCTTCCGCGACCGTGAAATCGTTCTCGATACCTTTGAAGAAATCACTGGCCTTCGCATGAATATGGCCTATGTCCGCCCAGGTGGAGTTTCACAAGATCTTCCTGCAGGCATGAATACAAAGCTTCGCGAAGTCGTTAAATCACTTCGTAAGAATTTCAATGACAATGCGCAGTTGCTCATCGGAAATACAATTTGGATGAAGCGCACAGAAGGTATTGGTTACCTTGATCTTGCAGGTTGTACTGCACTTGGAATCACGGGACCGGTTCTTCGCTCTGCTGGATTGCCTTGGGATCTTCGCAAGATGCAGCCTTACTGCGGATATGAAAATTACGAATTCGATGTCATTACTGCTGATACAGCAGATGTGTACGGTCGCTTCTTAGTTCGAATGGCAGAGCTCGAGCAATCACTTCGCATCATTGAACAAGCAATCGATAAACTCGACAAGCTTGAAGGTCATCCAGTAATGGTTGCAGATAAGAAGATTGCATGGCCGGCACAGCTTGCACTCGGTGCAGATGGACTTGGTAACTCACTTGATCACATCCGCGAAATTATGGGAACTTCAATGGAGTCACTCATCCACCACTTCAAACTTGTAACAGAAGGTTTCCGCGTTCCAGCTGGTCAGGTTTATGCAGCTGTTGAATCCCCACGTGGCGAACTTGCTGCACATGTTGTCTCCGACGGCGGAACACGTCCATACCGCGTTCACTTCCGCGAACCTTCATTTAACAATTTGCAATCAACATCTGCAATGAGCGAAGGCGGCATGGTTGCCGACATCATCGGCGCTGTTGCTTCAATCGATCCTGTTATGGGAGGAGTAGACCGCTAATGACTCTCAATCGCGAAGTAATGGAATCAATCGTTAAGCGCTACCCACGCCCACGTTCTGCAATCATGCCTTTGCTTCACTATGTGCAATCAGTTTCAGGCTATGTCACCAATGAAGGCATCGAAACAATTTCTAAGATTCTCGAGATCGAAACTGCTGAAGTATCTGCAGTAGCTACCTTCTATACACAGTACAAGCGCAAGCCGGTCGGCGAGTATCACGTAGGCGTCTGCACAAATACTTTGTGTGCAGTTATGGGTGGAGATGCAATCTTCTCTGCGTTAAAAGAGCACCTCGGTGTTGAAAATGATGGCGTGACAGCTGATGGCAAAGTTTCTCTTGAACACATTGAGTGCAACGCAGCTTGCGATTATGCGCCAGTAGTAATGGCTAACTGGGAGTTCTACGACAACCAGACAGTTGAATCTGCAAAGGCTCTCGTCGACGGTGCTCGCCAAGGAAATCCACCTGCACCAACTCGTGGACCAAATCGTCTCGTTACATACAAGGAAGCATCTGCTGTTCTAGCAGGTCTAGATGATGGTCTTGCTCGTGAAGGCGTTCAAGCAGGCGAGCCAACACTTCTTGGACTTAAACTTTCAAAGGAAGGTAAGTAATGTCAAAGTTAACTCCCGTCCTTTCTGCTCACTGGGATGAGAAAGATTCATTCACCATCGAGGCATATACACGCCACGGTGGATATACAGCTTCGAAAAAAGCTCTCGCAATGGATCCAGATGCAGTTATCCAACTTGTAAAAGATTCAGGACTTCGAGGTCGTGGTGGTGCAGGCTTCCCAACCGGAATGAAGTGGGGCTTTATCCCACAAGGTGACGATAAAGATCACTACCTAGTTGTAAATGCTGATGAGTCAGAGCCAGGTACTTGTAAAGATACTCCGCTCTTGATGGCTAACCCACATGTATTGATCGAAGGCTGCATCATCGCCTGCCATGCAATTCGTGCAAAGCGTGCATTTATTTATATTCGCGGAGAAGTAACGCATGTTGTTCGCCGCGTAAATGCAGCGATTGCAGATGCATACAAGGCAGGACACCTCGGAAATGGAATTGATGTAACTCTCCACATCGGTGCAGGTGCATATATCTGCGGTGAAGAGACAGCACTTCTTGATTCACTCGAAGGTTTCCGTGGTCAACCACGTCTTCGTCCACCGTTTCCTGCAATCGCAGGTCTCTATGCGCGACCAACAGTTGTTAACAATGTTGAATCAATTTCATCTGTTCCTGCGATTATAAATAATGGCGCAGAGTGGTACCAATCAATGGGTACAGAGAAGTCAAAAGGCGCAACTCTTTACTCTCTCTCAGGACATGTGAATAACCCAGGACAATTTGAAGCACCACTAGGAATCACACTTCGCGAAATTCTTGAACTTGCTGGCGGAGTTCGCACTGGACATAAGCTCAAGTTCTGGACACCAGGTGGATCATCAACACCGCTCTTTACAGATGCGCACCTTGATACTCCACTCGATTATGAAGGTGTAGCAGCAGCGGGCTCAATGCTCGGAACTAAGGCACTTCAGATCTTTGATGAAACCACATGTGTTGTTCGTGCAGTGCTTCGATGGACCGAGTTCTACAAGCACGAATCTTGCGGCAAGTGCACACCATGTCGCGAAGGCACTTGGTGGCTTGTTCAGATCCTGCGCGATCTTGAAAACGGAACAGGTACTGAGGCAGATCTTGAAAAACTTCTTGATCTCTGCGACAACATCATGGGCCGTTCATTCTGCGCACTTGGCGATGGAGCAACAAGCCCAATCACATCTTCCATTAAGTATTTCCGCGACGAGTACATCGCTCACTTAACAAATGGCGCTTGCCCATTTGATCCAGTGAAGTCAACTCTATTTGCTGGGGCGGTGAACTAATGACTACAACTCAAGAGTCAGCAGTTGCAGTAGAACTCATCACCGTTGTTATAGATGGTTTTGAAGTTTCGGTTCCAAAGGGAACTCTCATTATTCGTGCTGCAGAAAAACTTGGAATTCAAATTCCACGTTTCTGCGATCACCCACTGCTTAATCCAGTTGGCGCTTGTCGTCAATGTCTTGTCGATGTCGAAATCAATGGCCGCGCATTTCCAAAGCCACAGGCATCATGCACGATTCCGGTAGAGCCAAATATGATTGTAAAGACTCAGCTCACATCACCTGTTGCAGATAAGGCGCAGAAGGGTGTGATGGAGCTTCTCCTTGGTAACCATCCACTTGATTGCCCTGTTTGCGATAAGGGTGGAGAGTGCCCATTGCAGAACCAAGCGATGAGCAACGGTCGCCCAGATGCACGCCTAGATGGTTATAAGCGCACATTTGAGAAGCCAATTGCGATTTCTTCATCAGTTCTTCTCGATCGCGAACGTTGCGTTCTCTGCGCACGTTGCACACGTTTCTCAGAGCAGATTGCATCGGATCCATTTATTACTCTCAACGAGCGCGGTGCTCTTCAGCAAGTTGGTATCTATGAGAACGATCCATTCAAGTCTTACTTCTCAGGCAACACTGTGCAGATCTGCCCAGTAGGTGCACTAACTGGAACTTCATACCGATTCCGCGCACGTCCATTTGATTTAGTTTCAACTCCATCTGCCTGCGAACACTGCGCATCAGGTTGCGATATGCG
>JACCDZ010344876.1_pt1 | contig 11714 bp, 9 predicted proteins | sample 7449551 | NCBI WGS metagenome assembly JACCDZ01 (sample SAMN15323452, study PRJNA562643) | freshwater metagenome | isolation source: river surface water | place: USA:Blue River Watershed | collected 2017-08-18
GGCACCTTCCGCCTGCTGGAAGCCGTGCGTGCTTACTGGAAGGGCCTTGAGCCTGAGGCGCAGCAGGCATTTCGCTTCCTGCATGTGTCGACCGACGAGGTCTACGGCTCCTTGGCCGCCGGCGATGCCGCCTTCACCGAGCAGCACCGCTACGAGCCCAACAGCCCCTACAGCGCCAGCAAGGCCGCCAGCGATCACCTCGTGCGCGCGTGGCACCACACCTACGGCCTGCCCACGCTCACGACGAACTGCAGCAACAACTACGGCCCCTACCACTTCCCCGAAAAGCTCATCCCGCTGATGATCGTCAACGCCCTGGCAGGCAAGCCCCTGCCCGTGTATGGCGACGGCCAGCAAATCCGCGACTGGCTCTACGTCAAAGACCATTGCAGCGCGATACGCCGCGTATTGGATGCAGGCCACGTCGGCGAGGTCTACAACATCGGCGGCTGGAATGAAAAGCCCAACCTCGATATCGTTCACACCGTTTGCGTCCTGCTCGACGAACTCCGCCCCCGCGCCGACGGCAAGCCGTACAAGGAACAGATCACCTACGTCGCCGATCGCCCCGGTCACGACCGCCGCTACGCCATAGACGCCCGCAAGATCGAACGCGAACTGGGCTGGAAGCCGGCCGAGACCTTCGAGACCGGCATCCGCAAGACGGTGCAGTGGTATTTGGACAATCAGGCATGGGTGGATAACGTGACCAGCGGTGCCTACAAGCAGTGGGTCGGCAAGCATTACGGAGATGCCTGATGCGCCTGCTCCTCACGGGTTGCAACGGGCAGGTTGGATTCGAACTGCAGCGCAGTTTGGCGCCCTTGGGCGAAGTCATCGCGATTGATCACGCTGACTGCAATCTTGCTGAACCGGACACGATCTGCCGCATCATTCGCACTGTGCGCCCGGATATCATCGTCAATCCGGCTGCTTACACTGCTGTTGACAAGGCTGAAAGCGAGCCCGACCTCGCTGCTGCGGTCAATGCCGCTGCGCCGGGAATTTTGGGCGAAGAGGCGGCCAAACTAAGCGCCTTCGTCGTCCATTACTCGACCGACTACGTTTTTGACGGCACTAAGACGGACGCCTATACCGAAGACGACGACACCAACCCTCAAAGCGTCTACGGCCACACAAAGCGCGACGGCGAACTCGCTCTTGTCCAGGCCAGTCCACGGCACCTCATCCTGCGCACTAGCTGGGTGGTCGGCGCGCACGGCGGCAACTTCGCCAAGACCATGCTTCGGCTGGCTGCTGAGCGCGATAGCCTGGCCGTAGTCGCCGACCAATGGGGTGCTCCAACGTCCGCTGCGCTGCTTGCAGACATCACCGCCCTCCTGGTTCGCCAGCAGACGGGCGCTCCGACCTCCTTCCCCTACGGTATTTACCATTGCGTTGCTAGCGGCGAAACCAACTGGTGTGACTATGCCCGGTATGTGATCGGTGCTGCGATCAATGCCGGAAAACCACTGAGGGCGGCGCCAAAGTCGATCCAGGCGATTGCCACCGCCGACTACCCGACGCCAGCGAAGCGCCCGGCAAACTCACGTCTCGATACACGCAAATTTCAGAAAACCTTCGGTCTCGAATTGCCGCACTGGCAAGGAGGCTTAGACCATATTCTTCAGCAGATTCTTTGACCATGACCCAACGTAAAGGCATCATCCTTGCCGGCGGTTCCGGCACCCGCTTGCACCCGGCTACGCTCGCCATCAGCAAACAACTGCTCCCGGTCTTCGACAAGCCCATGATCTACTACCCGCTCAGCACCCTGATGCTGGCGGGGATTCGAGACATTCTCATCATTAGCACCCCGCAAGACACGCCACGCTTCCAGCAGCTTCTGGGCGATGGCAACCAGTGGGGGCTCAAGCTGCAATACGCCGTCCAGCCCAGCCCGGATGGGCTGGCGCAGGCCTTCCTGATCGGCGAGGAGTTCATCGTCGACCATCCTTCGGCGCTGGTGCTGGGCGACAACATCTTCTACGGCCACGACTTTCACCATCTGCTGGCCAATGCTATGGCCCGCACCGACGGCGCCAGCGTGTTCGCTTACCACGTGCATGATCCCGAACGCTACGGCGTGGCCGAGTTCGATGCGCAAGGCAAGGTCTTGTCGCTGGAAGAAAAGCCCCTGCAACCCAAGTCCAACTATGCTGTTACCGGCCTTTACTTCTACGACAAGCAGGTGGTTGAACTGGCCAAGGCCCTCAAACCGTCGCCGCGCGGCGAGTTGGAGATCACCGATCTGAATCGCCTGTATCTCGAACAGGGCCGACTCAATGTAGAGATCATGGGCCGGGGCTACGCCTGGCTGGATACCGGCACCCACGAATCCCTGCTCGATGCCAGCCAGTTCATTGCCACCCTGGAAAACCGCCAGGGCCTCAAAGTGGCCTGTCCGGAAGAAATCGCCTTCCGCCAGGGCTGGATCAACGCCGAGCAACTCCAGGCACTCGCCCAGCCCCTGACCAAAAACGGTTATGGCCAGTATCTGCTGAGAATCCTCAAGGAAAACGTATTCTGATGAAGGCAGCACCCCTTGCCATCCCCGATGTCATCCTCATCGAACCCAAGGTGTTCGGAGACGAACGCGGTTTCTTTTTCGAGAGCTTCAACCAAGCGCAATTTGAACAAGCCATCGGCAAATCCGTGCAGTTCGTGCAAGACAACCACAGCCGCAGCGCCAAACACGTGCTGCGCGGCCTGCACTACCAAATCCAGCAGCCTCAAGGCAAACTGGTTCGCGTAGTGCAGGGCGAAGTCTTCGATGTTGCGGTCGACCTCAGAAAACGCAGCAAAACGTTCGGTCAGTGGGTGGGCGAGATCCTCTCCGCAGAGAATAAGCGCCAGCTCTGGATCCCCGAAGGCTTTGCCCACGGTTTTGTGGTGCTGAGCGATACCGCCGAGTTCCTCTACAAAACCACGGACTACTACGCACCCGCCCATGAGCGCTGCATTCTCTGGAATGACGAGACACTCGCGATTCATTGGCCCGCCGGCATCCAGCCCATCCTCTCGGCAAAAGACGCCCAAGGGAAAGCATTTGTTGACGCGGAGGTTTTTGCTTGATGCGTCATTTTTCCGCTTCCCCCATTGAGATGTTCGCCAACCTCTGGCGCCATCGCGACCTCATCAAGGCCTCGGCCAAGCGCGAAGTGCTGGGCCGCTACCGCGGCTCCTTCCTCGGCGTGCTCTGGTCGTTCTTCAATCCGCTCTTCATGCTTGCGGTTTACACCTTCGTTTTCAGCGTCGTTTTCCAGGCGCGCTGGGGCGGGGGCAGTGGCTCGAAAACCGAATTTGCGCTGGTGCTCTTCGCCGGCCTGCTTGTCTTCAACCTGTTTGCCGAGTGCATCAACCGGGCGCCGGGCTTGATTCTCTCCAACACCAACTACGTGAAGAAGGTCGTCTTCCCGCTCGAAATTCTTCCCTTTGTCGCGCTGCTGTCGGCCCTGTTTCACACCCTGATCAGCCTTGGCGTTTGGCTGATTGCCTACACCCTCTTCTTCGGCATTCCGCACCTCACCGTGTTCTATCTGCCGCTGGTGCTGCTGCCGTTCTGCCTTTTCCTGATGGGCCTGAGTTGGGCCTTGGCATCGCTTGGGGTGTTCCTGCGCGACGTGTCGCAGTTCATCGGCTTGCTGACAACCGCCTTGATGTTCCTCAGCCCCATTTTCTACCCCGCCACCGCGTTGCCTGAGGACTACCGCCGCATTCTCTACCTCAACCCGCTGACCACCGTGGTCGAACAAACGCGCGACGTGCTGTTCTGGGGCAAGACGCCGGATTTGTACATGCTAGGAATTTACTGTGTGGTGACTTTGGGAATTGCCTGGCTGGGCTTTGCGTGGTTCCAGAAGACGAGGAGAGGGTTTGCCGATGTCCTCTGAAATCGCTATCAAGGTCGAGAACCTCAGCAAGTGCTACCAGATCTATGACCAACCACGGGATAGGCTAAAACAGTTCTTGCTACCACGGCTCCGGCGTTTCGTTGGCTTGTCGCCAAAACAGTATTACCGCGAATTCTGGGCGCTGAAAGATGTTTCGTTCGAGGTCAAAAAAGGCGAAACCGTCGGCATCATCGGTCGCAATGGCAGCGGCAAATCCACTTTGTTGCAAATGATATGCGGCACGCTCAGCCCAACCACCGGCAGCATCGTCACGCATGGGCGCATTGCAGCGCTGTTGGAACTCGGCTCAGGCTTCAACCCGGATTTCACAGGGCGTGAAAACGTGTACCTGAATGGGTCGGTTCTTGGATTGACCAAAGACAAAATTGACGCCCGATTTGAGGACATTGCCGCCTTTGCCGATATTGGTCGGCACATCGACCAGCCGGTGAAGACCTATTCAAGCGGAATGTATGTTCGATTGGCTTTTGCCGTGATAGCCCATGTGGATGCGGACATATTGATCATTGATGAGGCGCTCGCAGTCGGCGACGCCTTCTTTCAACAAAAGTGCATGAGGTTTCTGCGTGCATTCCAGGAAAAACAAGGGACAGTATTGTTTGTATCGCACGACACGGGCTCCGTACTCAGCCTTTGCGACAAGGCGGTACTGTTGATGCCCAATGCCTCGGCAATGCATCTCGGCGACGCCGAGACTATTTGCAAGCTCTACCTTGAGCACCTGTACGCGGACCCGATACGGCAAATAGAGTTGGGAACGACGACTGCTACCGTGGGCAGTGCAAATTCGGAAGAAATCCGCGCAACTGGGGATGCTGGTCGGAGCCAGCGCTTCTATGATGGCGAGATGAAAGTTGAGACGATTTATGCCGTCTCGGCGTTCAGACCTGAAGCCGAGAGCTTTGGCAACGGCGGCGCCTCAATCATTGATTCGGGCTTTCTTGGTAAGCATGAAAACGTCGAAACGACCGTCAAGGGCGACCAGTCCGTACGTTTCTTTATCCGGGTGCTTTCACATAAGCGAATCCAGAGGCCTGCCTTCGGCTTCATGATCAAAAATAGCCTTGGCGAATACGTCTATGCGGAGGGTACGGATATGCACTTCAGGCACTACGAACTTGAACTTGCTGAAGGCGACGTCGCTACCGCGATTTTTGAGTTCACCATGCCGCATCTGATCCGAGGCAGATACTTTGTCAACGTCGCATTTGCGGAGGGGCTGGGCGATGAACATATTCAACACTGCTGGATGCACGATGCGATTCAAGTCGACGTCATTAGTAGCCGCTTAGTGCATGGTTATTGCGGAATGAACGACATGGCCATGTCCATCCGGGTGAATTCATAGAGAGAACTGAACATGACAACCCTGCACTGCCGCTACGGGGAATTTTCTGTCCCTGATCAGAATGATCTCATCTTCAATGCCTTGCGTGAGTACGGGGAATGGGCACAAGAGGAACTCGACATGCTGAGCCGCTTTGTGCGTCCCGGCGATACGGTTCTCGATATTGGTGCCTTTATCGGCACGCATGCCAGGGCCTTTTCGCAAATGGTCGGCGCACAAGGGATCGTACATGCCTTCGAACCGAACGAGCGAATTTATCGCGAATTATTCAAGAATGCTCAACTTGCGCCTTACTCAAATATAAAAACCTACCAAGTTGCGCTGGGTGCTCGGAAGCAGACGCAATTCCTGCTGCAGGGAGATTTACTTGGGAATCTTGGAGCTTCTCAAGTATTAGAGGACGATCGTGATGCAAGCACTACGGTGATCGAGCAAGAATCGCTGGAAAACCTCGGACTGCCCCGAATTGACTTCATCAAGATTGATGTCGAAAGCATGGAGTATGACGTAGTCGTTGGCGGAATAAGGGCAATTCGTCAACATGCACCAGTAATATTTCTGGAGGCCAATTCTCTACAGGCTGCCGGCCGGATCATAGATTTGGCGCATGGAATGGATTATGTGGTTTTTGGTCATGTCAGTCGCGCCTTTAATCCCGAAAACTTCAATCGGTCAACAACCAACATGTTTGGCGAAGCAAGGGAGTGCGGGCTGCTGCTCATTCATCGAAATCACTTGGGCACATGGCAGGAAACGCTATCGACTTTGCAGTTGCATACTATTAAAACGATTGATGACCTAGCGCTATTGCTGCTTCACAAGCCGCAGTATATCCATGAGGTGTTGGGCGGTACTAAAGTGCTCGATAATATCGCAAGCCTCAATCAGGCGGTGGCTGAGCGTAACGGACAGATCGCCAGCTTGAGCCAAGCGGTGACCGAGCGCGACGGGCAGATCGCCAGCTTGAGCCAAGCGGTGACCGAGCGCGACGGGCAGATCGCCAGCTTGAGCCAAGCGGTGACCGAGCGCGAAGCCGCGTTCATGAGCATCATCAACTCCCGCTCCTGGCGGTTGACTAAACCCTACCGTTGGGTGGGGCGCATGCTGCGCGGGGACATTGCAGGCGCGGCCGCCCCGTTCAAGAAGTTGCTGAGCATGAAAAAGGATGGTCAGTCGCCCGCAGCTGCGGCGTCAGCAGACATCGTCGTTCCTGACCCGATTGCACCTACCCATACTGTGTCGGTGATCCTGCCGGTATATCGCGGCATCGACATGACGCGCCGCTGCATCGAGGCCGCCATGCCGGGAGTGCTGGGGATGAAAGACGCGGTGCTGTTGGCCATTAATGACGCTAGTCCAGAGCAGGGTATGCAAGCCATGCTCGAATCGCTGGTGGAAATTTGGCCAGGACGCTTCGAAGTGCTCGAAAACCCGGTGAACCTGGGCTTCGTGGGCACCGTCAACCGCGGCATGGCGCACCTCCTGTCGCAAGACGTGGTGTTGCTGAACAGCGATGTAATCGTGCCTGACGACTGGCTGAGGCGCTTGCAGGTGGAGGCATACTCCCACCCGCGTATCGCTACCGTAACGCCATTCTCCAACAACGCCACCGTCTGCAGTTTCCCTAACTTCCTAGAAGAGAATCCGCTAGCGTTCAATCTCGACGTCCACACAATCGACGCCGTGTTCCGCCTGTCGCATTTGCCGTGTGTCTCAGCGCCGACTGGCGTCGGCTTCTGCATGTATATCCGTCGTGCCTGTCTAGACCAAATTGGCTACTTGAACTCCGAGAAATTTGGCCGTGGCTACGGTGAGGAGAACGATCTGTGCCAGCGCGCGATCAAGGCGGGCTGGCTCAACATCCTGTCGCCCAATATGTATGTGTTCCATGAGGGCGGCGTAAGCTTCTCCACTGACAAGCAAGCCCTGATTGATCGTGCCATGGGCGTGCTCGACAGTCTGCACCCCAACTATCACGCCAATGTTCAGGCCTTCATTCAGCGCGACCCCTTACGCTTAGCGCGCGTCGAACGCTATCTGCAATTATTGGCGAAGCTAACCTTGCCGAAAGTGCTGCATGTGTCGCACGGTCTCGGCGGTGGTGTTAGGCAGCACATCGAAGAATCGGCAGGCTATTTGGACCAAGGCGCGGCACATCTAGTGTTGGCGCCACAAGATGGTCCCAACGTAATTAGCCTCAGCTTGGGAGCGTGCAAGCAGACCGACAAGCTGCTGTTTAACATGCCGGACGATTATGCAAGGCTGCGCAGTTTACTGGAGCAGGTGGGTATCTGTGCGGTGCATTACCACCATACCTATAACCTTGATCCAGTGCTGCAAAACCTGTCCCGCGAGCTGCACGCGATAACGCTGTTGACAGCACACGATTACTTTTGGCTCAACGCGAATCCAACGCTGACTGATGTTGACGGCCGTTTTCCAGGGCAATACGTGGATGATCTGCAAAATCCGCTGTATCCGCTGCCGACAGGCGTCACGGCAGCGCAGTGGCGTGAAAAACTGCGGCCGCTGATCGAGCAGGCGGACTGCGTGATCCTCCCTAGCAATGCCACCAGAGTCCTGTTCGGCGAAATGTACCGGTTCAAGCATGAAGTCGTGGCACCGCATGTAGAGCCGTACCTGGACGTGCGGCAAGCGCCGCGCCCACTGGTCGTTAAGCAACACTATGTGGTTGGTGTACTGGGTGCACTTGGTCGTGAAAAGGGAGCGGACGTCCTCGAGAAGTTGGCAACAATGGCACTCAGCGAGCGCGCGCGCTTTTCCTTCAAGTTGATCGGCTACTCCTACCGGCAATTGAGCGCAGTAGAAACCACGGGCCCCTACAAGGTCGAGAATTTAATGGCACTAATCGAACAGCATGAGGTTGACCTCATCTTGTTCCCCGCCCAGTGCCCGGAAACCTATAGCTATACGCTGAGCCATGCACTGGCATCGGGCTTGCCGATCATTGCGCCAAACCTGGGCGCCTTTCCTGAGCGCCTATCGGGTCGCGCCTGCGCCACGCTGTTCGATCACATGGAACCGGTGTCCGAACTCTATCGTCGCATCGGTGATTTCATCGGCGCACTTGAATCCGGTACCGTTTGCGCGCCAGTTTTCCCTGACGATAAATCGCAGCCAGGATTCTACGACCGCGATTACCTGCCCCTGCTGGAAAGTGCGCTCAAGCCGCCTCGATGCGGCAAACTGTCATTCGGATTCGACGAGTCACAGATTGTCAGCGGACCATTGAACAAGACTGGCTGGCGCCGTGCTGCGCTGCGCGGTTTGTGGTGGTTGAATACACATCCGACGCTGCGCTGGGTCAGTTCAGCGGTTCCGTACAATTTCAAACGCACAGTCAAGCGTTCGCTGAGCCGTAGCCCGATGCACGATAGCACCATCTAATCCTGACATGAGCCTGAATCCCCCCCCCGATATCAGCCCTGCTGAAAATCGGGACCCCGTTCGAAAACAATCCACGCCGCCGTCTTACTTTGAGACGGTTGACGTCCTGCGCGGTTTTGCCGCGTTATCGGTTGTCGTTTATCACGTTATCGAACTCTTTGACTGGAAGAGCTTTCCGTCCGCCGGCCCGTTGTTGTGGTTCAGGGCTGGATGGATGGGTGTGGACTTGTTTTTCGTGATTTCCGGTTTCGTTATTGGGCTTTCGGCCTTCGCTGAAATTGATAAACGCGGTGCGTGGAATTTTCAGGGTGCGTTTTTTTCTCGAAGAGTGGCTCGAATCGTACCGTTGCACTACTTGACCATGTTTGTGTTTGTTGTATTTATTTCTCCAGAGCTTTTGTTCACTAATTTTTGGACAAATTTTGGTTCACACCTCTTGTTTGTCCATAATCTAAACGTCAATTTGCACGGCGCAATTAATGGCAGCAACTGGTCTCTTGCCACAGAAATGCAGTTTTACGTGCTTATGCTTCTGGTTGCACCATGGATACGAACCGGCAGGTGGTGGGCAATAGCAGCGGTATTTATTGGCACGGCATGGGCATGGCGATATGGCGTTACTTTGTTTGTGCAGCAATCTTCACAGTTGGGTCCATTTCCTGTTTTTGTCGCCGCCACTCAACTACCTGGCATGTTGGATGAATTCGTCGCGGGCTTGCTTCTGGCCAGGCTGGTGAGATCGGAATTAGGTAAGAAGTTGCTCGGGGGGGGGTATCTGTTCAAGTCGTTTTCTTGGCGCTGGCAGTGATCGTGCTGTCTGTGACTATGGCGATTTACTGGCGCTATGCGAGTTTCTGGAATTATCCCCTGATGGTGACGATGTGGCGTTCCCTCTTGGCGCTGTCTTTTGCATTGGTTCTGCTATTCGCGATCTCAATTAAAGTGACAGGAGTGCCAAGAAAAATACTCTCCCCTCTTTTCTACCTTGGGACGATTTCGTACGGCATCTATCTCTGGCATTTGCCTGTTTTATTGTCTTTGAAAAGGTTGGCGTGGATTAACCCAAGTGTGGCCTTGGCTTTGGGGGTTGGGCTTACTTGTGTCTTTGCGTCCGTGTCATGGCACTTCTTCGAGCAGCCACTTATGAAGCGATTGAAACCAAAGCCGGTGCCGATTGCATGAATGCTGATATCAAATTCGGTGCTGGGCATGTAGCCCCCCAGGCTATCGCAAAAACGCCCGCTCTCTCGGCAATCATCGTCAATTACAACGCGGGCACTTTGTTGCGCGGCTGCGTGGATTCCTTGCTGGCCTGTCCTTTGGCTGTCGAGGTGATTGTGGTGGATAACGCTTCGCATGACGGCAGCCTGGATGGCCTGCCTGACTCACCGCGCATTCGCGTTATTCGCAACACGACCAATGTAGGCTTTGCAGCGGCTTGCAACATCGGGATGCAGGCATCTTCTGCGCCGTTCTTGTTGTTTTTGAACCCCGACTGCTTTTTTGAGCCCGGTGCCGTGGCAACCTTGTTAGCCGGCTTGCAGTCTGACGACCGCGTGGGCATGGTGGGGGGCTTGCTGGTGAATGAGGATGGAACCGAACAGGGTGGTGGGCGACGAGCGGTGCCCACGCCATGGCGTTCGTTTGTGCGGGCCTTTGGCTTACATCGTTTCGCCAATCGCTGGCCTAAGCTGTTTTACGATTTTCATCTGCACAAGCAACCCTTGCCTGAAGAGCCGATTGAAGTCGAGGCTATTTCCGGCGCCTGCATATTGGTGAAGCGCGAGGCCGTGGAGGATGTTGGCCCTTGGGATGAAGGGTTTTTTCTGCACTGCGAGGACCTGGACTGGTGCATGCGCTTTCGGCAAAAGGGCTGGACGATTTTGTTTGTGCCCGATGCGCGCATTTATCACGCACTGGGGGCGTGTAGCCGGTCGCGCCGTGTGTTTGTCGAGTGGCACAAGCGCAAGGGCATGGTGCGGTTCTATGGCAAGTTTTTTCGCCATCAGTATCCGGGCGCGTTGATGTGGCTGGTAACACTTGGGGTGTGGCTGCGCTTTGGCTTGGCTGCGGCGTATCTGACCGTGCGGCGTTTGCTCGCAGGGGTGGGGTTGAAGCGTGGCTGAGTTGCGCGTTGGCGTGCTGGGCGCAAGCAGTTTGGTGGGTAGGTGTGTGCTGCCGCTGTTTTGCGCTGCAGGGTGGCAGGTGGTGGCCTATACGCGGCAGGTGCAACAGCGCGATGAATTTGGTGTCCGTTGGCTCGTGTTGCCGAATGCTTCTTCGGGGCAGCCAGTTTTCCAAGACGTTGCGGTAGTAACGCCGTATTGGATTTGTGTGGCCCCCATCTGGGTGTTGCCGGATTATTTTCGGCTCATCGAGGCAAGTGGCGCGCGGCGCGTGGTTGCGCTGTCTTCCACCAGTCGGTTCACCAAAGTCGGCTCTGGCGATACGGTAGAGAACGCCGTCGCGGCAAAGCTGATCGAGAGTGAGGCGCGGGTACAGGCTTGGGCAGAACAGCGTGGCATAGAGTGGGTGGTTTTGCGGCCAACGTTGATTTTTGGCAAGGGACGGGACCAAAATATCAGCGAGATCGCACGCTTCATCCGCCGCTTTGGTTTTTTTCCATTGCTCGGTTCCGCACAGGGCCTGCGCCAACCCATCCATGCCGAGGATGTGGCGGCGGCGTGTGTGGCGGCTTTGCAGGCACCGGGTGCGGCAAACCGAGCTTACAACCTCTCGGGTGGCGAAACGCTGGCTTACCGCGAGATGGTGGGGCGTATATTTGCGGCGCTGGGCCGCGCGGTGCGCGTGGTGACTGTGCCGCTGTGGGCCTTCCGCCTGGCGGTGGCCATGCTGCGGCGCTTGCCACGTTATCGGCATTGGTCGGCGGCCATGGCCGAGCGCATGAACCGGGACTTGGTGTTCGATCATGCTGATGCAGCACGGGATTTTGGCTTCAAGCCCAGGGGTTTTGCGCTGGTAGCGGAGGATTTGCCGCGATGAGCCTGTTGGTGACCCTGTTGGTCTTGCTCGCGACGACCGCC
>JACCDZ011859403.1_pt1 | contig 11714 bp, 11 predicted proteins | sample 7449551 | NCBI WGS metagenome assembly JACCDZ01 (sample SAMN15323452, study PRJNA562643) | freshwater metagenome | isolation source: river surface water | place: USA:Blue River Watershed | collected 2017-08-18
AACCCCGGCTCCAGCGATCGTGTTGCACACCCAGGGCTCAGTGCTTTCGCTGGAAGTGGCTGGTGAACCACAGGCGAAATCGCAGGTGACGCTTCCAGGGCGTATCACTGCTGCGGCACTTTCGGGCCCCGGGCAGGCGCCAGTGGTTGCCGTGGCTACTGCAAACCCTTATGCCTTACACCTTTTGGACCGGTATCTGCAACCGCTACAAACCTTGCGCCTGCGCGATCGTGCAGCGAAGCTGGAATCGGCAGTGTGCACGATCCATGTGGCGGCGCAGCGGCAGAGTTTTGTGCTGATTTTTTCTGAAATACCGGAGCTGTGGGAGTTGAGTTACAACCCAACCTCACCGGAAATTGGGTTGGGGATGGTGCATGACTTCCAGTACCGCGAGGGCCATTTTGTTCCGGGTTACCTGAATCCCTTGCGTTCCAGCTTGGCCTTCGTGCCAACGCACTCCGCCCTCGGTACCGATGGTCACACCGTGGTGCTGCGCGCTGGGGAACTGGCCGAGCCGCTGCACGAGGTGGTCATCCACCTCGATGTGCGCAAGCCAATTGTGGCGAGTGGCGACGCGAGGGGGCCTTGGTGGGCCTGTGCAGATTCCAAATTGCTACAAAAATAGTAGCTATATCCGCCTGCTTTACGGGGGCTAGAGCCCGAATTGGCTTAAAAAAGCTCCGGTGGATTCAGTGCGAACCGTATTGGGATAGGCGCGGTACGTCGAGAATGCGCACATCGCGCTTGTCGATTTCAATCAGCCCTTCAGCTTCAAGCTCGTGCAATACACGGGAAAAATACTCGGGTGTTAGCGAGAGTCGCGAAGCGAGCGTGGCTTTGCTAACAGGCAGCGAAACGGTCACAACGGCTTTGGTGTTCAGCTTGTCATCTTCAATGTCGCGTAGCAGGTAGCCGATGAGGCGCTGCATGCCGCTGTGCAATGAGTAACCTTCCACGTCGGTTACCAAGCCGTGCAGGCGCCGCGCCATGCCCGCCAGCATCCGGGTGCAAAACTTGGGGTCCCGCTCTATCTCCTGGATCACGGCTTCCCGACCGACGCGGATCAGCAGCGAGTCGGCCAGTGCTTGCGCGCTGACGATGAAGGGTTTTTCCAAAAACATCAGCGCTTCGGCAAAACTGTTGCCCGGACTGATGAGTTCGATGACTTTTTCCTGCCCCGCCGGGGAGGTAATGAACAACTTGATCTGCCCGGTGACCACCATGTAAAAAGCGTCGCAAGGTTCTCCTTGGCGGAATACCAACTCACCTTTGGTCAGGCGGCGCTGCACGCAGCCCAGCGCCAGACGTTCGCGCTCCACCGCGCTCAGATCGCTAAAAAGAGGAAGTACCGACAGGTACCGGGCCATGTCGAAATGGGGTGTTTCAGATTTGTGAGGCATGAAAGAAATATCTCCTACAGGAGGAGAGTTTAGTGTGCCAGCGTTGCCCAGGCCTGGGTCAGGCGGGTGACCAGGTCGGCTGGCTTGTGCACTAAAGCATATCCTTGTTTGCCGAAAAGGTAGGGCAGGTAGTCATGCCCGGACTCGTCAATGGTCACGCAAAACGGCGAAAGCCCCGCACGATGGGCTTCGTGAATGGCCTGCCGGGTGTCCTCAATGCCGTAACGCCCCTCGTAGTTGTCCAAGTCGTTTGGTTTGCCATCGGTGAGCAGCATGAGCAGGCGGCGGCGTTCGGGGCGTTGCTGCAGTTGCTGGGTCGCGTAACGTATGGCAGCGCCCATGCGGGTGTAGTAGCCGGGTTTGATGGCACCAACCCGTGCGCGTGCGAGGTCGTTCCAGGCGTCGTCAAATGTTTTGATGTGGTTCATGCGCACGTGGTGGCGCCGCACCGAGCTGAAGCCCCACATGGCAAAGGCATCGCCCGTGGCCTGCAGTCCTTCGCCAAATACGAACAAGGCATCGCGGATAACGTCGATCACTTTCTGCGTGTCCGTGGCATAGGCGTCGGTCGACAACGACAGGTCGGCCAGCAGCAGCGTGGCCAGGCTGCGTTCGGTCTTTGCCTGGCGGGTGTATACCGGGGGTGTGTCGGTGCGGTTGCTGCGGTGACCGACCTCGTCCGTGCTGTAGCGCACCCACGCGTCCAGGTCGATCGCGTCACCGCTTTCTTGCCCGTGCAGCGGGCGCGGCAGCTCGCGCAGCACCTCCAGGCGGCGGCGCAATTGGCGTGAAGTACTGCGTAGCGCAGGGTTGGGGCTGAAGCGGGGAGGCTCCGGGCTGGTCACTGCTTGCACTGCACAGTGGTCGGCGCGTAGCTGGCCCTTGCGGTAGTCCCACTCCGGCAAGTGCAAGCCAGGCCCCAGCGGCTTGTCGTCGGCACTGCTGCTGGGCAGGTCCAGGTCAAATTTCACCCGGGCCGCGAGCGTTTGCCCATCGGGTGCGACGGCCAGGGTGTCCATGTCATTGGCAGCGGCAAGGGCGTTTCCGTCCTCTTCGTCGTCGGTGCTGCGGTTGACCTTGATCAACTCGCTCCAGGTCATCAGTGATTCGGCGCGAAACGGCAGTACAAACGGGTTGCTGCGGTCTTCCTCCGTGACCTTGTTGGTGCGCCGGCGCTTGCCGTCCTCCACCTGGTTGGTCCTCGGTGCAGCTTCTTCCTCGGCTTCTTGTTCGCGCTTAGCAGCAGGGGCCGGTGGGATGCGCGTATTGATCCATAGCCACACTGGTGCGACTGATTGGGGGTCGACATCCGCGGCGGCCCCATCACCCCATTGACCCGCTTCACCCCGCAAGGCCGCCTGCACCTTTTCTTCATTCTGCCGCGCAGCGCCGCGCAAGCGCGACGCACTGCCGCGCTGGAGCAAGTGGGCCTGCAGCAACTGCGCGTAACGCCCCGCAAAGCCGGGGAACTGTGCCAGCGCCGCACGGGTGGCGCGCTGGTTGTCGGCGATCCAGTGGCCGCTGGGTACCATGGCTGCGGCGTGGATGGACAGCCAGAGGTACAAGTCCCGGTTGAGCGACTGGGATTCAAACACCGAAATGCTGGAGGGCAAAGCCAGCACATCGGGTTCGAGTTGTGCCGTGTCGGCCCGCATGCCGCCGCCAGCTACTCGCTGCAGCAGGGTGCGGTAGCCCCCGCTTGCCTGCTCGGTAGAGGGTGCCACGCGCAGTGCGTGTGAACCCCCAGCGGCCCGAAAAAGAATACCAATGGACTTTTGCACATCTTCGAGCGCCACGGCAGCCTGCGGGTAGCGTGCGTAAGCCAGACGGGTAATCGCGTTGTGCCACCAGCGGCCGACCATTTCTTCCATTAGCGTTTGCCCTCCACGTCCTGGCGGCGCTGGTGCAGCGTTTCGCGCATGGCCTCGATGCCCACTTTCCACTCCAGCGTAGGCGCCCTTTGCTGGGCCGTTTGCGAGCTGTCGCAGGCCGTCAGGCATTGGCCACATTGCACACAGGAAAACATCATGCGCTTGATATTGCGCGGGTTCAGGCGCATGGGGCAGGCGCTGTCGCAGGCGCTGCCGCGTGGCATGTCGCAGGTTTTGCAGTCGCGGGCGCGGTCACGCGAAAATGCCACCACCATACCTTTGGGGTTGGCCATCCAGGCCACACTTTGGAAGTAGCCCACGGCGCAGCCGAAACGACAGAAAAGATGGCGCGCCAGCGTGAACTCCAGCGTGAACACCAAGGTGCCCACGCCAATGAAGCGTGCCTGGTTGGCCGTGAGTTCGGCGTGCAGCAGGTTGCCCCAAATGACATCGGGAGGCAACAAGTACGTGAGTAGCGTTACGGCCCAGACAAAACCCATGAGCATGCAGCTCAAAAGAAACACCGGCCAGTAGCGCCTATCGGGGGTTACGCCTGCACGTTGGGTGGGGCTGCTGTCCCACAGGCTGAGCTTGCCACAGGCACGGTGCAGCAGGTTGTTGAGCATTTCCACCACCGAAAAATGGGGGCACAGCCAACCGCAATAGAGCCGACCCCAGCGGTAGGCCACCACCATAAATGCCACGACAAAAAGCACACCGGGAACAATGGCGCGCAGCATGATGGAGGCACCGACTTCGGATGCGCTCAGCTTGCCGGCTACAAAGTCGTCAATGCCCAGGCTCCAGCGCATGCCCAGAAACCACAGCTGGGTTTCATACAAATCAAAGCGAAGCAGATTGAGGGCCGGGGCCAGCAGAAAAAGGGTGAAAAACCCAAGCTGGGTGGCGTTGCGCCAGCGCTGCAGTGCCTGGGTATTGGTGGGGGTGTGCGGGCGGGAGGGAGAAGGTAGGGGTTCCGCCAGCGCGACCGGTCTATTGGGCATCGCCTACCAGTGCGCGCACCACCTCAGCCAGTGCCACGGCCGTAGGGGCGTCGTCGGTGAGTGCGTCAATGATGGCTGCACGGCAAGCGCCGGGTAGCGCGACACCCGAGGCCAGCAGGCGCCCAGCAGACACCAGCAAGCGGGTACTGACGGTCTCTTCGAGGTCGTATTCGGTAAGCTTGCGCAGTGCGGCGGCGAGTTGCACCAGCTGCTGTGCTTGCGCAGCACTGATGCCGCACTCGCGTTGCACGATGCCAAGCTCCACTTCGGCCTGCGGGTAACCCATGCTCAGCGCAACAAAGCGCTGGCGTGTGCTGGGCTTGAGACCCTTGAGCAGGTTTTGGTAGCCGGGGTTGTAGGAGATCACGAGCATGAACTCCGGGGGGGCTTCAAGCTGCTCACCGGTGCGTTCTATGGGCAGAACGCGCCGGTCATCAGCCAGCGGATGCAGAACGACGGTGGTGTCCTTGCGGGCTTCCACCACCTCGTCCAGATAACAAATGGCGCCTGTGCGTACGGCGCGTGCCAGCGGGCCATCCGACCATACGGTGCTGCCATCGCCGATGAGAAAGCGACCGACCAAGTCGGAGGCACTCAAATCGTCGTGGCAGGACACCGTGATGAGCGGGCGACCCAGCCGCGCCGCCATGTGTTCGACAAAGCGCGTTTTGCCACACCCTGTGGGGCCTTTGATGAGCAGTGGCAGCTGTTGCTTCCAGGCATGCTCGAAAAGCATGCACTCGTCGCCTTGCGGGGCGTAGAAAGGAACAGTGGACACAGTCATGGGACTCTCAGGTTTCGGTTCAAAACGGCCGTCGGACATACACGGCCTATTACACAGGTTAATTAAGCAGCTTGCTCGTCAGCACCGGGGCCTGCAAAGAAGCTCCACAGGTGTGCCACCAAGCCTGCCAGGAAGCCTACACCACCACCCAGACGGATCCAGTAGAAGAAGTTCAACTGGTCTTGGGTGGCCATGAAGGACATGGCGTTCTCGGTGGGGATGCGTTGCAACCATACTTGCAGGATACCAGCGCCGGTCAGGGCCAGCACCATCACGCCCATGGAAATGGTCATGATCCAGAAGCCCCACATTTCAATGTTCTGGGCACGGCGGCTGTTGGCTTCACGTCCGCGCAGGATGGGCATGGCGTAGCTGATGAGCGCCAGCACCACCATCACGTAGGCACCGTAGAAGGCCAGGTGGCCGTGGGCCGCGGTCACTTGGGTACCGTGGGTGTAGTAGTTGATGGGGCTCAGGGTGTGGATGAAGCCCCACAGGCCTGCGCCCAGGAAGCCCATGACGGAGCAGCCCACCGCCCACAGCATGGCAGCTTGATTGGGGTGCTCACGGCGACGGCGTTGGACCATGTTGAATGCAAAAATGGTCATGGCAAAGAACGGGATGGGTTCCATGGCAGAGAAGATGGAACCGATCCACTGCCAGTAGCCGGGGGTGCCGATGAAGAAGAAGTGGTGGCCTGTACCCAGAATACCGGTGACCAGCGCCAAGGCAATGATCACGTACAACCACTTGTCGATCACTTCACGGTCCACGCCAGTGGTCTTGATCAGAACGAAAGCCAGCAGGGAGCCCAGAATCAGTTCCCAGGTACCTTCCACCCACAAGTGCACCACAAACCACCAGTACATCTTGTCACGCACCAGGTTGTCGGGGTTCACAAAGCTGAACAGGAACATCAGAGCCAAGCCCCACAAACCCATCAAAAGCACTACGGCGATGCTGGTTTTGCGGCCCTTGAGAACCGTCATGGTGATGTTGAAGAGCATGGCCAGGGCCACGATCACAATGCCGACTTTGATGGGCAGGGGTTGCTCCAGGAACTCGCGTCCCATGGTGCCCAGTAGGTCGTTTCCTGTCCACTCCGCCAACTTTGCGTACGGAACGGTCAGGTAACCGACGATGGTGACGGCACCAGCGACCAGGAAAATCCAGAACATGGCCAGTGCCAGCTTGGGGCTGTACAGCTCGGTTTCGGCTTCTTCCGGAATCATGTAATACGCGGCACCCATGAAGCCCATGAGCAGCCAGACGATCAGCAGATTCGTGTGCACCATGCGCGCCTGGTTGAAGTACACGTACGGTGTGGCGAAATCGCCAATGATGTACTGCAGGCCCAGGGTCAGACCGAAGAGGATCTGTCCCGTGAACAGCAGCAGGGCGGCTACGAAGTAGTACTTCGACACCGCTTGGGATGAGTATTTAAGGGTTGTTGCTTGCATTTTGCGTTTCCTTATCGTTTAGACGTGCTTCAACGATCAGCCTTCGATGTTCGGTGGCCACTTTTCAGTGTTGATGTTGCCGGTCCATTTCAGGAACTCGACCAGATCATTGAGCTGTTCTTCCGAGAGGTTGAACTGCGGCATCTGGCGACGGCCTGGTGCGCCAGAGGGTTGTGCAGCCATCCAGGCCTTGATGAAATCAGGGCCACGGCGCTGGTACACGTTGCCCAATTCGGGGGCAAAGTAGGCACCTTCACCGAGCAGCGTGTGGCAGCCGATGCAGTTGCGGGTTTCCCAGATGTGCTTTCCTCGCACCACGGACGGTGTGATTTCCTGGGCGTTGGAGCGCTGGGGAATCTTGCGCTCGGTGTCAAAAATCAGGCCCACAAACACCAATATGAAGAAAACGGTTCCTCCATAAAACATGTTGCGAGCCATTTGCTTAGTGAATCCACTGCTTTTGACCTGATTCATTGTGTTGAACTCCTAAAAAAATGGGCCTCGCAAGGGTAGGGTTTACCCATTTCAGCGTCCTTAATACGGGTCAAGAAACACATGGAACAAAAAAGCCGCTACGCCTCTTTGGGGCGGTAGCGGCCTTCTCTATGGGTATTCACGCGCGCTTTTGGGCGTGTTCCTGTACAAAATTGGCAATGCCCTCGGTGTCGGCCAGGTTCAGCATGGGTGTGTCCGCATCGTTGTCCTGGCTGTCACTTGCGATGGCGATGATCCCCGGCCATTTTGGGTGCAAACGCGCTTTCTCCCCGCTGGCGCGCCAGACTTCCAGCTTGGGAAAATCCCCCCCCTTGAACCCCTCCACCAGCACCAGATCGCAATGTTGCAGGCGGTCGAGCAGGTAGTCCAACTCCGGCTCGGGTTCGCCACGCAGTTCGTGCATCAGCGCCCATCGGTCATTGCCCAGCAGTAAAACTTCCTGGCAACCCGCTTCACGCAGGCGAAAGGAATCCTTGCCGGGCCGGTCAATCTCGATGGCTTTGTGGCTGTGTTTGATGAGCGACACCACCAAGCCCCGTGCAGTGAGCACGGGGATGAGCTTTTCGAGCAGGGTGGTTTTTCCCATGCCGGAGTGCCCGGCGATGCCAAAAACGCGCACAGTGTTGGTTAGATCCGTTCGAAAATGGCGGCGATGCCCTGGCCGCCGCCAATGCACATGGTCACCAGCGCGTAACGGCCCTGGATGCGTTCCAGCTCGTACAGTGCTTTCACGGTAATGACGGCACCGGTGGCGCCAATGGGGTGGCCCAGCGAAATGCCCGAGCCATTGGGGTTGACCTTGGCCGGGTCCAGCCCCAGGTCCTTGGTCACAGCGCAGGCCTGGGCGGCAAAGGCTTCGTTGGCTTCGATCACGTCCAGGTCGTTCACCGTGAGGCCCGCCTTCTTCAGGGCCAGCTGGGAGGCCGGCACCGGGCCGATGCCCATGTACTTGGGGTCCACACCGGCGTGGGCGTAGGCCACCAGGCGTGCCAGGGGCTTCAAGCCACGGGCCTGAGCCGTTTTGGCTTCCATCAGCACCACGGCACCCGCGGCGTCATTGATGCCCGAGGCATTGCCAGCGGTCACGGTGCCGTTTTCCTTGATGAACACGGGCTTGAGCTTGGTCATGTCGGCCAGCACCGCGTTGGGGCGGAAATGCTCGTCCGTCTCATAGGCCACGTCGCCTTTCTTGCTCTTGAGCATTACCGGGGTGATCTGGGTCTTGAAGTAGCCGGCTTCGGTGGCCTTTTGGGCACGGTTGTGGCTTTCCACGGCCAGTGCGTCCTGCTCGTCGCGGCTGATGCCCCACTTGGCGGCAATGTTCTCGGCCGTTACGCCCATGTGGATGGTGTGGAACGGGTCGTGCAGGGCACCTATCATCATGTCCACCATCTTGGTGTCACCCATGCGGGCACCCCAGCGCATGTTCAGAGAAGCAAAGGGTGCGCGGCTCATGTTCTCGGCACCACCGCCAATGGCTACATCGGTGTCGCCCAGCAAGATGCTCTGGCTGGCCGAGACGATGGCCTGCAGGCCGGAGCCGCACAGGCGGTTCACGTTGAAGGCGGGCGTGCCCTCGGCACAACCACCATTGATAGCCGCTACGCGGCTGAGGTACATGTCTTTGGGCTCGGTGTTCACCACATGGCCGAACACCACATGGCCCACATCTTTGCCTTCCACGCTGGCGCGGGCCAGCGACTCGCGCACCACTTGGGCAGCCAGTTCGGTGGGGGGGATGTCTTTGAGACTGCCACCAAAAGTGCCAATGGCGGTACGGACGGCGCTGACGACTACGACTTCACGGGACATGAATAACTCCTGTTGTTCCAATAAATGGGGCGGGGATGGGGCGAGCCGCCCATTTTGCATGAACAGCTGAACGGGAGCTTGCGTAGTTTTGCGTACCGCTGGGCGGAAGCTTTCGTGGCAAGCCGTGCAATAGCAGGGCAAATACCGGGCATTCACGCCTTTGCCAGCCAGTGCGGCCCGATTCACAATGGCGCATGTCGTACCCGATGTCGTCTTTATCTGGCCGCTTCTTATTTGCTGTCTGCCTGGGGCTGGTGTGTCTTGTCGCTCCGGCCTGGGCACAAAGTTCTGCTGCGTCATCAGCAAAAAAGGCGCAGCTTCCCCTTCGTAACATGACGGTGGAGCTGCGCGTGGTGGGCGAACCGCCCGTCGCCAGCGGTGCACAACAGTGGGCCAGCACCCCTGCGCAAGAGGAGGAGTGGCAAAAAGTGGTGGTGGCCAATGGCGAAAATGCCCGCTTCGAATTCAGTTCGGCGCAGGCATGGACCTGGGTACATACCGCGGTGCGCGGCAACGGGGCCGGAAGTGTCGATGGTGTCGGCCAGAGCTTGCAGTGGGCGCAGGATGTGCGGATTCTGGAATGCCTGGTCGCCTGGGGTGGCGGTGCCAAACCTGCCCGGCTGGAAGTATCTGTTGTAGCTGGAAGTGGCGGCCAAGAGGCCGTGGACGGAGTGCGTCCCCGGCCCGTAACCCACAAGGTGCAAACGGTGGTGCTGGTGCCGCTGGGCGAGTGGTTCACCTTGGCACGCAGCGGGCCGCGTCCCCAGCTGCAGGCAGAAGGCAGCTACAGCAGCCGAAGCGCCCCATCCAGCGAGGCGCGCCTGTTGCAAGTGCGCGTGCTGGCCCCGGACTGAGGGGCCCTCAAGCCCCTTCGCGGTGTTGCGAAGCCAACAAGGTGAGTGTGGTGCTGGAGTCGGAAAGCCTGGCGGCCAGCACGCGGGCAATGTTGCGATAGATGTGCTGCGCGGCCTCGCTACTGGCGTCGACCACTGCCTGCTCCAGCTGCAGAGCCACGGTGGGGGCAAGCGCCGTCACGGTCGCACTGCGGCCTTCCTGGCGCACCAGTGCCATTTCTCCCACGCACTCGCCCGGACCCAGGCGCGCGAGCTGGACGCGCTGGCCCTCGTGCAGGCGGGTGATGGACACCTCACCCGTGAGCAGCACAAAGAAGTCACTGCCGCTTTGGCCCTGGTCAAACAGGTTGTCCCAGGCCTGCAGGTGCACGCGGCGTGCGTTGGCCAGTAGCGACTCCAGCACGGCACGGGGCATGCCTGCAAACACCGGCACTTTGAGCGCAATTTTGTCGATGAGCGCCGCTTCGAGCCGCACTGGCTGGGTGGCAGGATGGGGGGCACTGGGCTGTGGTGTCGTGCCCCCGGTATCGGGTGGAATGATGCGAATGCCCATAGTGTTTCGACTTCAGGTGTCCCGCACGTCGGCTACGGGGTTTGCACCAAAATCGGCGCGTTCCAGGTAGGCCAAGACCTTTGACGCAGCTTCTTGCGGCTCAGTGAGCTGCCCCCGCGTGTGCAAGCCTTCAAAGCTGGCTTGGTCGGGGAAGTGCGCCGGGTCGCTGGTCCGCAGCTGCACTTGCATGTCCGTGTCGATGACGCCCGGTGCCAAGGAGCACACCCGGGCTGGGTTGGCGCTGTGGGCCTGTTCCAGCGCCAGGCAGCGCGTGAAATGGTCGAGCCCGGCCTTGGCCGCACAGTAGGCCGACTGGGAGGCCATGGCGCGCCGTCCCAGCCCCGAAGAAATATTGAGCACCCGGCGCTGGGCCCCCCAACCCGCAGTGGCGGCCAGGAAGGCGCTGGTGAGCACCATGGGTGCTTCCAGCCCCACCCGCAATGCGCGGGTAGTGTCCTGTGTGTTGACTTGCTCCATCGGCACCAACGGGGGGATGACGCCGGCGTTGTTGATAAGCGTGGCCGTGGCAAAGGCACTGGCTTCCTGCCAGCCCAGCCAGGCATGCAGGGCTTCCGCCACAGGGGCTGGTAGCGCCAAGTCGTACTTCCACTGAATCAGCTCCGTGCCGTGTGCCTTGGCCAATACATCGAGTTCATGGGAAGTCTGGCGCGAAATGCACAGCAGGGTGCCGCCGCGCACCAGCAGCTCGCTGGCCATGGCCAACCCCATGCCACGGGAGGCTCCGGTCAAAATGGTGAGGGGTTTTGGGGTGCTCATGTCGCTATAAAAATACTAGCTGCTTGCGCAATACCTACGGGGGCTAGAGGCCTAAAACACTACTATTCTTGCTGCAAGGCGTCAACAAAAAATTTCAGCCGCCGCTGGCCATTCCATTCGTCGGCATCGAGCCGAAAGGCAATGTGGGCCTTGGCTGGCAGTGGCTCGGTGTGGTTGAACCAGATGCCGTCGATGGGCTCGCCCTGGTGCTTGAGCTTGAGCTGCAGGTGCTTTTCCCCCACCAGGCGCTGCGACACCACTTCCACCACTTCGCTAAAGGTGGGCGCGGCAAAGCCCTGGCCCCACACCTCCTTGTGCAGTGTGTCCACCAGGTCCACGCGGCGGTACTGGGCGGGCAGGGGGCCGTCGGTTTCCAGGCGGCGCTGCAGCGTGGCTTCGTCCAGCCATTCCTGCGCCACCTCGTTCAGCCCTTGTTCAAACTCGTCGAAAAATTCTTCCGCCACGGTGCAGCCCGCCGCCATGGCGTGGCCGCCGAACCTGAGGATGGCGTGCGGGTAGCGCTTGGCCACCAGGTCGAGCGCGTCGCGCAGGTGGAAGCCGGGGATGGAGCGGCCCGAGCCTTTGAGCAGGCCATCCTGGCCCAGCGCGAACACGAAAGTGGGGCGGTGCAGGCGGTCTTTCAGGCGTGAGGCCACGATGCCGACCGCGCCTTCATGAAACTCGGGCTCGAACAGGCAGATGGC
>JACCDZ010255235.1_pt1 | contig 11709 bp, 16 predicted proteins | sample 7449551 | NCBI WGS metagenome assembly JACCDZ01 (sample SAMN15323452, study PRJNA562643) | freshwater metagenome | isolation source: river surface water | place: USA:Blue River Watershed | collected 2017-08-18
AAATTGTAGTACCGTAAGTCCAGGGTCCCCATCGTCTAGAGGCCTAGGACACCACCCTTTCACGGTGGGTACCGGGGTTCGAATCCCCGTGGGGACGCCAAGTTTTTGGAGCGGTAGTTCAGTTGGTTAGAATACCGGCCTGTCACGCCGGGGGTCGCGGGTTCGAGTCCCGTCCGCTCCGCCAACACAAAAGTAGAGCCCTATTTCCTATATAAAACAAGGACCTAGGGCTTTCTGCTTTTTTGGAGTTACCCAATGGAGTTACCCAATCTAGAGGCACTATAAATAGCCTCAATTTCATGGCTTATCCTCCGATTCACCATTTCCACTTTTTCACTCAATTCATCAAGCCTTAATCGCTTCTGTTGAGGATCCATTGCGGATGCTAGGACTTCATTCGAGTTTCTCGCTAACTCACCCCTAAGAGATCTTAGGAGGCTAATTTTTTCAACTATTTGATCTGTCATATTCATAAAAGAGGGCATAAGCCCCCTGTACCTTAGGTGAAGTTCGCATTCGATAACTTGATAGAGCCATCCTCAAACTTGGCAGTAGCCCAACCATTGACCTTTTCTTCTGATGATCTGATGACATAGTGTCCAGACATAGAAGTCCGTTCAATAACCCCTGCATTGAGAAAGTCACCAATTCGAGCAGTGACATTGTTAATTTGAATCTCATCATCCGCACTGTTAGTAATTGCGTTAATGATTGAACCTTCTTGAACATTTTTAAATGATGTTGTCATGATGTTTCCTTTGTAATTGAGCCATCAGTGAAATGGCGGTCTTTAGTTAATTCAAGAGAAAATCCCAACTCATAAGGGACTTCCACTCGAATCTTTGTGGATGTTTTTTTAGGATCAGGCTTGAGGTAGTAATAACCCCATGCATCTTTAAGCAAGGGGTATCCATTAATCGTTCTGATCTTCTTGTTATGCACACTAGGGAATGAAGTGGTCTTTTCCAACTTCACCCGTGTCATCGAGATTGATTTACTACTCATCAAATCATGCCCATTCGTGTGGCACTCTCAAGAGATAACCATTGACCCCTCAGTTGAACTAGGGTCTTGCTACCATCTTGCTTGGTAGGAATGCCGTGAGCCTTGAGCGCCTCAATGGAGGGAGCTACTGACTTCGTGAAGGCTTCGTATAAGTTATGCCATCCTCGTACAGAGTTTCCATTGACTTGCGTTGTAACAGCATCTTTTAGAAGTTGTCTGCCTTGATTGCTAGAGCGAGCCCATTCATAGAGTTCATCACGATCAGCAGAATCTAATCCCAATTTAGATGAGAGTAGAGCATTGGCTTGTTCTTCAAAAGCCTTAGAGACATACTCAAATCGTTCCTTTGTCTCTCCTTGATCTATTCCTGCCATATGGCTTAGTTCTGTGACTAGAGAATCAATGTCCGCTCCATTCGCAATAGCATCGATGGCTCTAGGAATAGCGCTACTTAGAACAGAATCTGAGAAAGGGGCTATAGCGTTATCAATTGCTTGATTAAAGTCATCTGAAGCGGGAATCTCAAAGCTATCTTTAGGCGAGTCTTGTGCACCGCCTTGTGGTGATTCGGTGAGCTCAAAATTCTTGCCGTCTGATGTGAGTACTCCTGCCTTAATAAAGGATGAGACTGTTCCATCGACTCCTTTAATTGTGACGATGGTGTCAGCATCAATTTGATTGGTAGGGATACCAATTTGGGTTCGTCCTGTAGACCGCCAGTCACCAGTGTCTTGAATTAAATCGCTAGAAGTCACTCTAGCAGTTTGACTGTGGTTGGATGTTGAGCTATCCCCGCTGATGGTGATTGAGTGTGTTCCACTGGGTTGTCCTGAAAGATTATCTTGGGGTGATTCTTGAGATAACTCAGGGGTTGCTGTTGAATATGATTGGTAATTAGACATAAGTGCCTTTAAGTAAAGTTTTTGGATATCTTTTGAAATGCAAGAGCCATTCCTGTGGGAAGTTCTGTTGTGGTCTTCTTGAGGTATTGAGGGCAGACTGTGCAGGTGTAAATGGGCTTCTTATCCCATCGCCTGATCTTTTGTAGAACAGTGCCACATTTACGGCAGGTTGCTTTCACAATGGTTGGGTGTATCAATTTCTTCTTTGATTCGGTCATGTTTGTTAAGTAAGTCAAATATTTGTAGATCTAAGAGTGCGCTTGAGAACTCTCTGAGAACATCAGGATTGTTTGGTGAAGCCAAGAGCCTCTTAAATTCCTGTTTGGTTCTAATAGTTACGGGTTCTAGCTGTTTCTTCAATTTGTGCAAAATGCTTCTCCAGACGCTTGTTGATTACTTTTTCGACTTTGTTGATTTGGTGGAGGACTTCGTTTGCTAATGGTGTTCCTTTGTGTGTAAGCCAAAGAGACAAAATATTGGGCATCTTCTTGATGGCTCTTCGTTTGGTAGTCACTGAAGAGTCAAGAATTGATAGCTCAATCCAATTGCTGGTTTTACGAAGCCCTCCGTGGGCATGAGTACCGCTCATCTTTTGGAGGGTGCGGATGATTTCGAGAAGCCATACAGTCCATATGTTTTGGATTTACTTTGAATGGAAGTCATAGGCTTCTTTTTTGATGTCTTACTTGAGTTAAGAATGGTGTTTTTAATTTTCTGTTTTGTGTTCATACTTATTCCTTAATTTTTAATTTCTCGTTTCAAAATAACTCCCTTGGTAGACTTCCCATTTCCTATTGAGATGTAATGACACCCCAAAGAAGCTAGTGTTTTTGATAGGGTGTGCTCAGAGTCGCTTAAAGTCCTCTTGAGTTTTTTGGCGCTGTGCTGGGTGAGGTTTAACTCTTTTGTGACGAGATTGATATTGGTTTCGCCAATATCTCTATTTTTCATCAGAGTAATTAGAGCCTCATGAGATGATCCCTTGCGAATCTTGTAGTCAAGCTTGGTCTCATCTTTTAGGTCAATATCCCAATCAGAGATAGAAATATCAGGCATCTCATCTTTGATCGCTTCTAGAACTTCATTGCCGAGTTTGTTTTTAGGCAAAACAATATAAGCATCAACCTCTGGGCAGTTGCCTTCATCATCAATTACTGTTCGGCAAGCAATCCTATTGATACCTTGGATCACATCAGTTGCTATTTGCTTAGATTCAATGAAATCTCTGACATTGAGGATGTCTTTCCATATGGGATTCTTGAACCATTCAGTATCTTGAAGACCCTGAAGAGCAAAGAACATGTTGTACCCATATGTTGCGCCTCGATATGGAAGGGTGGTGATAACTGCTTTATTGCAATGTCGCCAATCATTTCTTCCATCAACCGCACCCCAGTGAGCCACATGGTATTCCTCTAAATCAGGCTTGTAGTTCATCGCTAGGTGTTCTACTGACTTATGGGTAATTAATAAGACCTTGGATGGTTTTTGCTGATATCTTTCAAGATTGCTGAGAATTCTCGGTAGTCGGAGTGGCATAGCCTCTTTAGCCGATGTCTTCCCAACTCCTTTTGCTGTCGTTACATGAAGCTTCACATTTTTATAGCTTCGAACTCCTGAAGGTGTAGAGATAATTTCTGCTCGATCTTCAAGAAGTGACCAAAGTATTTGTTGTTTAGCAGTTGCATCCAATACGACTGGAGCAGGGAGATTTCTCGGGACAATCAGTCTTGAGCAATTAAGAAGGTGGTATTCCCCACTTTTTTGATACCAAGCCCACCTAGAATATATGGCTTCAATATCCCTGAGGATTTTGTCGATCTGATTAGCCTTACGCTGTTGGTAAAGTGGATCTGACTTTAGTCCATCAAGAATGTCATAAGGAAGTCTAAGCATGTATTCCCTAAGAGCTTCCATTTTGAATTCTTTTGGAAAATCTAATTTCTTCTTATGAACTGAAGACCAAACAGTTCTTGCTGATTTGTTGTCCTCATGCTGTTTACTAAGCGCACTAATCTTTGTAAATACATCTAAAAGTGTTCTTACAGCTTGGACTTGGCTAGGGAAGCCTTCCTCAATCTTGAAGTCAAAGTATCTATGCGCCATGCGAATATCGTTATCACTAACAACATGTTGATCAACAATATTGGCGAGGGTCTCATCGATCACTGTGAGTTTCCTATTGCCATGCTCCCAGTTGATCATGTTTGACCATTTATGACCCTCAATGTCCTCTAGAGATTTCAAGTAAGAGGCATGAGTAACAACTAGGATGTCAAAAGATTTAATGATCTCAGCACTCAGTTTCACATCACTATGGTTGGCAATAGCAACCTCTGATCCCGATAGCTCGTTTATCAGCGATGCCATACCATTTGCATCATCAATTAGCCTAGTTACGATCAGAACTCCAATCTTTTCAGAATTCGCCTGATTATGTTTGGCAAGTAAAGAACAATAGACAGCAGTCCCTTGTGACTTTCCTGATCCAGTGGGTGGGTTTAGCACTCTCCACTTGGAGTCAATTGATTGTGAGTCTTTAATTGATCTATTAAAGGTCTGAGCAATGATTGCCCATAATTCACGAAGTTTTGAGCTTCCTTTGTTGCCTAATTTTTCAGTCCATCGAGTTTCCATGGTGGCAACAAATTCTTGAGGGCAAACGACCCCCTTGGACGACATTAATGTATCCATATAGGTTCCTAAATTAAATTATTGAAAGTGTTCTTTGAGATAGGGGAGAAGGTTCTCTCTATCGTTTTGATTTACTTTTGACTTGGTTGTTACGAAATATCCAATTGACCCAAATACTGAGTAAAGATGGTTATAGACAAACTCAGCGATGTACTTGGGGATGTAAAGGGTCTTTGGAATGTACTTATCCTTAGACTTGTCATATTTGTATCCAACGATATGACCAGACCATTCATATACTGACCTTGTAATCTGAGTTTTATAAGCTCTGTCAGACTCAAACATCTTTGGGTATTCGATGTAAAGGTACTGGTAAGCGCAATACAACTCTAAGATGCTCTCTAAGGAGTATTGCTCATATAGAGCCTCAAGCCATCCATAGGCTCTGCTGATGTTTCTCTCGCTGGGTACTCCTGAGCGATGCCTATCCATAAACCTTTTAACTTCTTCACGAGCTGATTCATGGTTTTTCTTGAGGGTGTCTTCTAATTTTCCCCAAGTGGGTTTTTGGGACTGGTAGCTTATGAATTCACTAACGATCCTAATAGACTCCCTTAGGGAAGAGCGCCTAATCTTTAGTTGAAGAGGATGACCATGCTTCTTGTAGGTTTCCCTATGAGCATTGCAATAAGGTTCTAGATTATTGCTTTGTCTTTTTCTATTACACCCATGAGCCTGACAGTAAGTACCATTTCTCTGTATTGATCGACACCTGATAGCGGTTGTCATAACAATCTAAGAAGGGCTACTTGTTCCTTGTCACTATCGTTCGACTTATTCAGCGATCCGATATGTTGTTCATAGACTTGAAGAGCTCTTCTAATGATTAGCGAAGGGGAAGCCTTACGATCTTCCCTGAGGATGAACACAGGGTGATCCCATAGTTGATTGAACTGGTCTATCTCATAACCTCTTAAAAAGATGGATACCTGTTTTCTAATGTTTGAGTCGACCTGTTTCCCCCTTAGGGTAGCTAAGGGTTTACTTAGAGTATTGCTACTCATACTTTCTCCTAAAAATTGGATTGTGTTGAATGAAGCCTATTGGCGGTCTTCACTTTTATGAAAAATATCTCTTACTGCCGTATCTACAGTAAGGGAATAGTGATGTAACTATATGAATTAGTTAATCATTTGAGATATAGGTGACATTACCTTCAGGGACTATCTCTAAGAATCCCTTAGTTGGCTTATAGGTGGCTTGAAGGATTAAGCTACCACCACACCATTGAGACAAGACCTTCTTGGCATCTTTAGAGTATGTCTGAAGGAGTACTTTGAATGACTGATCGTCATAGTTAATGAATCCCTTAGTGGAGACTCCAGACTTCTTAGCGTTTTCCTGAAGTGTTCTTAGGGTGTCCCTAGCATGTGGATACATGTTCCCGACAAACCAGTTAGTGCCAATAGATTCATCGTCTCTGGAAATTAATTCACCTTCTAGGAGGAAGACATCCTTATAAGGGACAAGCTTTCCTGACTTAGGGTGTTCTTTACTTTGGTATGTCCATACTCTCTCAAGAGTCTTCTGAGTTCTAGTTAAGAATTGCTGAGATTTCTTAGAGTTATCTCTGAGATAGGCTAGGGCAGTCTCATGACATAAGACACCACCACTAAAGATCGGTGATGATTCATAGCTGAGGGGTTGGTTAGAGTTATTCCCTAGGGGAAGCTCATGGAGTGCTATCTCATTTCTTAGTAATAAGTACTTATTGAGGGGCTCCTGTTTGAGTAGTTCATTCACTCGTTCTCTTATCTTGTCATCTTGGAGGTGGTATATCTTTAGACCGCTACCACCATATATTTGGTCTAGTTCTTCCTGAGCGTAGTATTTAAAGTCGTCACTGATTGATTCCATGTATTCATCTGAGGATGTCATAAAGGGTTCCTTAAGGGGGACTGGAGTTATATCTTCCTTATTAGGAATTTCAGTACCCGTATTTTTAAAGTTAATAGCCCCCATTCAAGAAAGAGACTGTGGTGAAGATGCAACAATCAGCTCGAACGGAGAGATATGGCTCGGAGAGGAATTTTGCGGATTTTTAAAAAACTTCGAGAGGCACCTGTTGCGGAAGCTCTCTTTCTCCTACTGTGCGAGGTTTAAAAGTAGCCTCTAAAAACCATTTAAAGGGTTCTATAAGAGGTGATCGAGAGTGGTGGTGCCTCTCTATTTGTTTTGTAAAAGAGTTTTCTTATGGTCTCTTAAAACAAGTGAGAGCAAAAATTGATGTTGTGATTTATCGAGTAGGTTGTCTTAACTGGGTAGTTTCAAAAGAAGATTGCTTCCACATAACAAATCACAGCATCGGATTATGTGTCACAATTAATTGATACAGCTGTGACCTTTTTCTAGCCATAGTTGACGATTACCCAATCGCATGAATACTGTTTTCAGAGTGATCTCTAATTCAAAGAATTTTCCAAGCTTGATAGTCATAAGTCCTCCTTGTTAATGAAGAACTCAGATTACATGTTGCCTATTTTTTGTGCAAATGATTTTTATAGTCAACTGTTGACGATGTGGTTGTATCCCTAGTCTTGTTAAGACTCTAGAGACTTGAACGGAAGACCATTCGCCCCCTCTAGGGGCTTTGATACTTGCTTTGTTGAGAGCTTCTGCAATGTGAGCAACTCTCATTCCTTGCTTTCTAAGGGGTTTGACAATGCTTTCTAAAGACTTAGCCTCAGCGACTGCATTAGCTAGTCTAGCTTCATTTCTTTTGAAGGTTGAATCTCTAAGTCCCCCAAGTTTGACTCCACGAGCCTTAGCTTCTTTAAGAGCACTCTTAGTCCTCTGAGATATGAAGTCTCGTTCCTGTTCGGCAAGCATTGCATAGAGGTGTAACTGCATCTTATCGGCTTGAGGAAGGTTTGCTACTTTGAACTGGATGGTCTTATCTTCCATGAGGGTAGCTATAAAGGAGACCTTTCGACTGAGACGATCTAGCTTTGCCACTAATAGGATTGCCTTCGACTTCTTTGCCAATGCCAAGGCTTTATCAAGTTCGGGTCTTACATCCTCGCCACCTGAAATGATGTCTGTGAAGTCTCCAATGACCTCATAGGGTTGCTCAGAGTAATACTCTAGGTAAGCAGTGATATCTCTAGTTTGAGCATCTAAGCCCAGTCCTGACTTGCCTTGTTCTTTAGTTGAGACCCTTCGATAGGTGACATAGCGAATCATGGCGAGACCTTTAAATTGACTAATTATTTGATTTTAGGTTTTTTTTTACATATGTCAAGGGTCGTTGTGACTGTAAAAACTACGGCTTCATCTCTACCAATTGTGCAATATTCAAAACTAAAAGGAATTTAGTAGTTTTAAGCTTCATCTCTACCAATTGTGCAATATTAAAAAATCAAAAGGAATTTAGGAGCTCTAAGGGAGTGGGTAAGTCCCAGTTTGGAGGATCTAGAGGAGCCATGGGGGGTGAAAGGTTCCGCCTAGAGGATCGAGTGCCCTCTGAAATTTTTTGGGCAAATTATTCTGAAGAAAATTACCCCAAAAACTAACTTTATGTAATTTTTAGTAAAACACCTTGTTAAAAATGGTGGTAAGATAAAAGCATGTTAAGAAAAATATTCTTAATCTCGATGATGTTCATTTTGCCAGTTCAGGTTTGGGCAGGGTTAGACATGTCATTTAAACATCAAGCTGTTGTAGTTGATGTTGGTAACCAAGAAATAGCTCATAAATGCCACCAAGATAGAGTAGCCTCCAATCAGGATGGTGCTGAATCAAATAGCCAATCCGAAAGCGGCGGCTGTAATACTTGCGCACTTTGTATGGGGGTCGGTTTTGTTCCTACCAACTCCAAACTAAATAAAATTACCTTCTCTACGGTTTTTAATTCCGGTAAGGCTAACTTTTCTAGTCGCGACGTTTCTTCGCTAATCAGACCACCCATTCTTTAACTTTCCTAGCATAAATCCGCCCAAAATTTGGGCTTGATTCTTAATGGAGAGTTAAATGAAAAAATTTGTAATTGCTTTATTGGGCTTTGTGATGTCACAAGCCTTTGCAAACTCAGTATGGGTTGAACAAAATAAATTAGTTGGTGAGATAGGTGGGTGGCGTGTCTACTCTAAGGAGCAAGTCACACGCGAAAGACTTAACAATCAAAACCCCTTTACCTTAAATCAGGCTATAGAGAGAACACTCAGTCACCAGCTTGATTGGGCTAATTATCTTCGTGGCTCTGAGTCAATATCTGACTACTATCTCTTAACGCCTGCGCAACGCTCAGCATTACAAAAGCGCTCGTCAATTATTTACGAGACTACCAAGTCATATTATGAGCTGGTAGCACTTAAAGAAAAGCTGATACATATGGAAGATGTGCTTGATGCTGTGGAGGCGGCGTCTGAGCTTAGTGCTCGAATGTATAAAGTAGGGAATATCAATGAGCTAGCGCTTTTGAAACAGAACAAGGCTCTATACAAAAAAAGGCTTGAATACAAAGCATTACAGGGCAAGTATCTAGAAGCTAAGGAGCGTTTCATTCAGCGCATGAACTTTGATAATCGCGATGTTAGGGTTGATGTTGATGCTCGTTTACCGGAGCCGCCCAAAGAGCAAAGAAAGTTAAGTGCTAGAGAGTTAAAAGCTATTGGACTAGGAGATATCAATAATCCAGAGTCAGTAAAAATTCGCTCAACAGCACGCCTTTCTTACGAAGGCTATTTAGAAAAATATCAAGGCGTTAAATCATATAAAGAGGAAATCTTACCAACTCAGAAGAAAATTTCTGAAGAGAACTTGCTCAGATATAACGGCATGCTCATTGATGTATTTCATTTGCTAGAAGATGTAGAAACTCAAAGTAAAACTGTGATGGACTATATCGATATCAATACAGCTTTTTTAATTCAGTCTGCTCGATTAGATAAAGATCTAATGGATGTCCAGATGGATTTTTCAAATATTAATGTGAGGTAATCAATGAACACACGTAGAAAATTTTTAACTGGGGCGGCAGTAACAATGGCTGCGGCTGGTGTAAGTCGTCATGCTTTAGCGGGTTTGCCCGAGCCAGTAATTCAAAATAGTCCCAATACACAAAAACCATTGATACCAAATAGTGGCCGAGACTACAACCCAGTTGTGACTTTAAATGGATGGACCTTGCCATGGAGAATGAACAATGGCGTTAAAGAATTCCATCTTGTTGCTGAGCCTGTAGTTCGAGAAATGGCACCAGGATTTAAGGCGCACTTGTGGGGATATAACGGACAGTCACCGGGCCCAACAATTGAGGTTGTTGAAGGGGACAAGGTAAGAATATTTGTTACTAATAAACTGCCAGAGCACACATCAATTCATTGGCACGGCCAGCGCTTGCCAAATGGCATGGATGGTGTAGCTGGTTTAAATCAGCCAGCCATTCCAGCGGGTAAAACTTTTGTTTATGAATTTACCGCTCGTCGCCCTGGGACATTTATGTACCATCCCCATGCCGATGAGATGACTCAAATGGCAATGGGCATGATGGGTTTTTGGGTAACGCATCCAAAAGTTAAGAATCCTGATATCGATGAAGTTAATCGTGACTTCTGTTTTCTATTAAGTGCTTACGATATCGATCCGGGAAGTTTCACCCCAAAACCGGCGACTATGCTCGACTTTAATATCTGGTCATGGAATAGCAGAGTCTTTCCTGGAATAGATACATTAAATGTTCGATTAAATGACAAGGTTCGGATTCGCGTTGGTAATTTGACAATGACAAACCATCCAATACATCTTCATGGCCATGAATTTCAAATTACTGGCACAGATGGCGGACCAACCCCAAAAGCTACTCGTTGGTATGAGGTAACCACAGATGTTGCTGTAGGACAGATGCGCCAAATCGAATTCTTGGCAGATGAAGAGGGCGATTGGGCGTTTCACTGCCATAAAAGCCATCACACCATGAATGCGATGGGTCATGACTTGGCAAATCTAATAGGTGTTGATCATCGTGGACTTGCCGGAAAAATTAAAAAGATTATTCCGGATTACATGGCGATGGGCGAGCGAGGAATGGCTGATATGACTGAGATGGAGATGCCATTGCCCGTTAATACCATTCCAATGATGACGGGTGATGGCCCTTATGGTTCTCTCGAAATGGGTGGCATGTTTACTGTACTAAAGGTTCGGAAAGATCAAGCGCCTAACGACTATAAAAATTCTGGTTGGTTTAAACAGCCGGCAGGAACAAGGGCATATGAGTGGAAGGGCACTATGCCCGCAGTCAAGCGTAGCACTAATGTTGGCGAATCAGCAATGAATCGCGTTCAACCCAAACCCGAGGTAGAACTACAGGTTAAAAAGCCAGGTACTAATAATCACAAACACTAGGAGCAAAAAATGAAAATAATTTATTTAATGATTGGTTTAGCAATATCTCAGCTTAGCTTTGCGCATGGAGATCAGCATAAAAAAATGAATCAACAGGGATCCTTTCAACAAGAGGAATGGGGTATTGGCGGCACAAAGAATGAAGTGAATCGAACCATTGCTATATCAATGGGTGATGATATGAAATTTAAGCCAGAAAAAATTAATATCAAGGTTGGTGAAACTATACGCTTTGAGATTAAAAACAACGGAAAGTTGTTACACGAAATGGTAATTGGCACAAAGCAAGTGCTTGATAAGCATGCCGAGATGATGGCCAAACACCCAAATATGGAGCATGATGAGCCGTATATGGCGCATGTATCGCCCGGTAAAAATGGTGAAATTATTTGGAAATTCAATCGAGCCGGGAACTTTGATTTTGCTTGCTTAATTGCCGGCCACTATCAAGCTGGAATGGTCGGAAAGATAGAGGTGAAGTAATGAAAAAAATACTATTCCTAATGATGTTTTGGGCCAGCTTTGCTGTTGGAGCTACCGAGTGGACTAAGGGTGAAATTCGCCGTGTAGACATTGACAATAAGAAGGTAACTATTAAGCATGAAGAAATTAAAAGTCTTGATATGACGCCCATGTCTATGGTCTTTAATGTAGATACTCCAGATATGTTGAGGGGTATCGCTACGGGAGATCAAGTTGAATTTGTCGCAGAGCAAAGAGGAACAAAACTCTTCGCCAAGCAATTAAAGAAAATTCAATAGGA
>JACCDZ010654491.1_pt1 | contig 11707 bp, 7 predicted proteins | sample 7449551 | NCBI WGS metagenome assembly JACCDZ01 (sample SAMN15323452, study PRJNA562643) | freshwater metagenome | isolation source: river surface water | place: USA:Blue River Watershed | collected 2017-08-18
GTGGAGATCATCGATGTTTTGAGTAATAATTTGAACATCGTAATGTTGTTCCAACGCTGCAAAATAGATATGCGCTTGATTGGGCGACGCTGCGGCAATTTGTTAACGTCGCTCGTTGTAAAATGACTGCACCACTATCGGATTTTTTTTCCATGCCTCCGGAGTAGCAACCTCTTCGATTGCATAATTTGCCCACAACCCATTTGCATCGCGAAAGGTTTGTATTCCACTTTCAGCGCTAATCCCTGCTCCAGTCAGTACAACTACTTTTTTCATATTTTATCCAAATCAATTAGCTAAAATTAATCAAACGAACGACGGCCACAATAGCAACTCAACAAATGTAACCACGCAATCCGAAAAAATCGGTAAAATTAACAAGCACGTAGTTTTTTGATAAAACTTTAAAAAGTGCGTCTAAAATCAATCATTTATGTTAAATTTGGTGACATAAATAACATGGATGTCCGCAAAGCTCGGTCGATGCTTTGATTGTAAGTGGGTATTCGCGATGTTGGTTCTGCTACTACGAAATAATTAATTTTTTTATGTGTAAAACGTTAATTTTTTTCTATTGTAAACCGTTCACTATTCTACTGTTCGTGCTAGTATGTAGCTCGTCTTTGACGTTTTCACAATCTACCAACGACAAAGAATTTAACACCATCAAATCCGAAATACTGATTGACATCGACCATGCAACGAAACTAGCTAATTCATTCAACCAACGAGCGTTAGAAGCTAGAAACGAAAAAATGATCGCTCAAGGGAATTACCTCGCTGGGTTGATAAACTACTACAAGACACAACACTACATTTCCAACAAATATTACACGCAGGCAATTCAATCAAAATACGCACAACAAGATATCAACTTCAAAGGCAACTGTTACAACAACATGGGAATCAACTATGAAATTCTCAACATGTATCCAGAAGCAATCAAATCGTATGAGCAATCCTTACGAATCGCTGAAAAACTCGGTGATTCCACAAGTATTGGTCAATCCAAAATCAACATCGGATTGCTCAATTCGAAAATCAATCGGTTTGACCTTGCATACTCCACCATTCTTGAAGCCCTGCACTACTTCAAACGGCAACAAGACAGTGCTAATCTATCGCTGTGCTACCAAAACTTAACGGTACTTTACTCCTTTCAAAACAACTACGAAAAGGCGATTGAGTTTGCCCAAAAATCATTGCAAATCAGCCTCAAAACAAATAACACGTTTCAAATCGCAAACGATTATTACAACATATCCAACAATTATTCGCTACTCAATCAGCCTGAAAAATCAGACTACTACATCGAACTCGCGTTGCAGTTGATTCCGGAAATAGGTAACCGAGAGGGCTTGTCGTCACGAATTTATTTACAAAAAGGAAATAACGAAATTGGAAAAGGGAATTTTAAGGTCGCTGAAAACTACTTGCTCAAATCACTTGAAATTGTCAAATCGTTAGATATTTCTGAAAGTATTCCCAATTCATACAATGGATTAATCGATCTGTATGCCAAATACGGGGATTATCAAAAATACAGTTACTACCGTGATCAATTGGAATTGTTCAATGAACTTGAGAAAACACGGAAATCAATCGAACGCGTACAAGAATTACAAGCGTTGTACGAATTTGACCGGAAGACGGCGAAGATCGATAAGCAAAACCGTGAATTGATCGTCAAGCAATATCAACTCCTTGCGTTATCGATTTTCATCTCGGTGATCATCGGAATTCTCGTCTATCTCATTTTCATTCATATCCGCATGAAACGCTACATGCGCTCGCTGTTTGAGCAAAAACTCGAGCAGACGAAACACGAAAGTATGCATGTAGTAAACTCCATTTCTGAAATAACCTCCAAGAACGAATTGCTTGATTTATACAATCAAATTATTACGTTTATAAATGAGCGTAAAATCCAATCCATACCGGACGTGAAGATCGAAGAAATTAGCGCACATTTGAAAGCGGATGAATCAAAAATTTCGAAGTCAATCGAGCTGTTTGGAAACAAAGATTTTAAGTCCTTTTTATACACGCATTACATCGATGAGATTTGTAAAAAAATGATCGAAAAAGGAAAGGAAGTAAATATCCGAGAACTCGTCGCAGCGTCAAATTTTGAAAACTACAATACGTTTTACAAAAAGTTTAAAGACATCACGGGTTTAACGCCTGAACAATTTATTGTTTATTCGCAAGAAAAAATTGATTTGGAACGAAGAATAAAAAGCGCAAGTTAATCGAAACACAAATTGAACAAACGACACATACTGCTGATGAATAAAGACAACCCGAGAAACTGGTTAACGCTGTTTTTTCTGATTTACTTTGCGTCTGTCAATTTTGGGCAAACAAAAGATGCCATTTTGTTTGAAAAAATCAAAGAGATTTCGTTTAACGATCCGCTTCGAGCCGAAAAATTAGTCGCGTCATACACCCAACTTGCGACTTCCGAAAACCGCGCGGAGATTGAAGCCAAATCTGATTATTTACGGGGAAGAATCAATTACTTCCTGAGCCGACAATTGATTTCAAACAATTACTACAAAAAAGCAATAGCTTCCGAATTTGCAAAAACAAATAAAGAGTTTGCTGGCAATTGCTACAACAACATGGGCATCAACTACGACATTCAAAATGAATATACGCTAGCCATCAAAGCCCATCAAAATTCGCTCAAGATTGCCGAAAGTCTCAACGACTCAACCAGTATTTGCGAATCATTGATCAACATTGCATTGGTCAATTCCAAAATAGGGAACTACATCCAATCCAAGCAAATGCTCAACCAATCACTGCGTTATTTTGAGCGCATCAACGACTCGTTGAACATTTCAATCTGCTACCAAAACATCGCATTTATTGACATGGAAATGAAAGACTTCCAGAGTGCTTTGAAGTATTACAACAAGTGTTTGAACATCTCACGTGCATTGCAAAACGAGTATGAAATCATGTTTGCAGAGTACAACATTGGATTGGTATACGCGCTGATGAGAAACAGCGAAAAAAGCAACTTTCATTTAGACAATTCATACCGACTTGCTAAAAAAGCAGCACAAGCAAATATCTTATCGAGTATCTACCAGCAGAAAGGGAATCTACTCCAAGAGATGAATCGAAACCAAGAGGCGGAAGCCTACTACAACAAGTGTTTACAACTCAGTATCGACAATGGATACGTTGACAAAGAAATCAATTGTTACCAATCCTTAGCAGATTTGTACGTGAAAACGAATAACTACCCAGCGTATAAGCAAACAATCCAAAAACGACGCACCAAAATCGAGCAAGTATCGCAACAAACAGAAGAAGCACGTATCGTAGAGTTACAGCTATTGTATGATTTCGAGCAAAAAGACGCACTGATTGAACAACAGAAGATTCAACTCAAATCGCAACAAAAACTACTCCTGCTCAGCGGGATTTTTGCAATAATCATTACGATTGCTTCGCTACTCGTGTTTCGTAAAAACAAACAAAAGAAAAACTACGTAGATGCACTTTTCGCGCAACAAGTAAATCAAACGATGCAAGAAGAAACGCTTCACGCTCAATTGGAAACTCCGCGAATCTCCGCTGAAAAAAATAATGCGCTTTTGCACCAGTTGTTGGAAGAACTTCAAAAAAATAACCCAACAGAGGTAACCGAAGACGGTCTTTGCAACGCACTCAACATCCAACCAACGACACTCTATCAGCTGATCGAAACAAATTGGAGTACGCTTGTCAACCACGCCGTTCAATCCCATGTGTTTATTGCCAACTTTTTCATTGAAGATGCGATCCGAAAACTCATTCAGTTTGGCAATAAAATCAACCTGTCCGACTTGGTAAGCAATTCTCCGTTTGAAAACCAGGCCGAATTTGACCAAAAATTTGTGGAAAAGTGCGGGTTAAAACTGCATCGATTTCAGCGTTTGTGTGAAGATAGAATCGTGAATACCCGAAACAACTGACATTTAAAAAATAAAAACAATTGATTAACAGTGTGTTCACAATTTCAAAAGAATATAGATTTGGACAATTAAGAAAAAAAACTTATCTTTGTGCTGTTTTTATAAAATTAACAGAACGAGGGGACAAAAAGTCCCCTCTTTTTCTATCCAAATGATTAGTAAAGAACTTGTACGAAAACTAGCTCAGGAACGCATCGATGAACTCGATCGCGATTTGTTTATTGTTGATATTTCGATCACTTCATCCATGGTGATTAGTTTGGAAATTGACAAAACAAGCGGCAGCGTTGCCATTGATGATTGTGTTTCGGTTTCACGCAATGTGGAGCACAATTTGGATCGCGAAGAAGTTGATTTTGAATTGCATGTTTCATCGGCTGGCTTAGATAAACCGTTACGTGTTTTGGCACAATATATCAAAAACGTAGGTCGCGAGGTCGAAATGGTGATGAGCAACGGCACAAAAAAACAAGGCGTTTTACTGGCGGCTACCGAAGAAGCAGTAACCGTAGAAACAACGCGTCAGGAAAAGTTGGAAGGTAAAAAGAAGAAAGAGACCATCGTTGAAGCGGAAACGATTCCGATGTCAGAAATAAAAGAAACAAAAATTGTTATCTCATTTAAATAAGTAAGCAATGAATAGCTTAGAATTGGTTGATTCGTTTTCGGAATTTAAAGAATTAAAAAGCATCGATAAACAAACGATGCAACACGTGTTGGAAGATGTTTTCCGTGCGATGTTGAAAAAGAAATTCAATACCGACGAACATATAGATGTAATCGTAAACATTGAAAAGGGAGACGTTCAGATCTTTGTGAACAAAGAGATTGTAATGGACGGGGAAGTGGAAGATGAATTTACGGAAATCGCTTACTCCGATGCAATCAAAATCGAACCTGATTTTGAAGTGGGAGAAGAAGTTTCAGAGGAGTTTAAATTTGCAGACTTTGGTAGACGAAACATCTTGTCACTTCGTCAGAATTTAATTTCTAGAATCCTAGAATTAGAGAAAGACAACTTGTACAAAGTGTACAAAGAGCGTATTGGTGAAATCATCACAGGTGAAGTTTACCAAGTTTGGAAGAAAGAAATCATGGTGTTAGACGATGAAGGCAACGAATTGATCTTGCCAAAATCAGAACAGATTCCATCCGACTACTTCAAAAAAGGTGAGTCAATTCGTGCGGTTGTTGCGAAAGTAGATATGCGAAATAGCAGTCCAGTAATCATCTTGTCACGTACTGCACCTGAATTTTTGGAGCGTTTGTTCGAATTAGAAGTACCAGAAGTGTTTGACGGATTGATTACTATCAAACGCATTGTTCGTGAACCAGGAGAAAGAGCGAAAGTAGCTGTTGAATCGTACGATGACCGTATCGATCCAGTGGGTGCTTGTGTTGGGATGAAAGGTTCGCGTATCCACGGAATTGTTCGCGAGTTGAGAAACGAAAACATCGACGTTATCAACTTTACCAACAACCCACAGTTATTTATTCAACGTGCATTATCTCCGGCTAAAATTACCTCGATCGAAATTTTAGAAGAAGAAAAACGTGCGAAAGTTTCCTTGAAACCAGACCAAGTGTCGTTGGCCATCGGAAAAGGTGGAAACAACATCAAATTGGCGACCAAATTAACAGGCTACGAAATCGACGTTTACAGAGATGGTGAAGTGGATGTAGATGATGTAGATTTGGAAGACTTTGCAGATGAAATCGATAGCTGGATTCTTGACGAGCTCAAAGCAGTAGGTTGCGATACCGCAAAATCTGTGCTTGAAATGTCGGTTGAAGATTTGGTTAGTCGTACCGATTTAGAAGAAGAAACCATCCTCGAAGTGCACAAAATTTTACGTGCAGAGTTTGACAATTAATAGAAACTAAACTAACTTGCCGAAATACAACTAAATAACTACAATTTTATAGTAGGAGAGAAAAATTAATATGGCCGGAAAAACACATAGATTAGGAAGAGTAGCAGGTGAATTAAACGTAGGAGTAAGTACGTTGATTGACTTTCTAAACTCCAAAGGCATCAAGCAAGATGTGAACCCCAATTCAAAATTGGAGGAGGAACACTATGATTTGCTAAGACAACAATTTGCGGATGATCAATCGCTGAAAGAGAAATCTAAATTGTCTGCAGTAAAACGTGAAAAACGCGAAACTGTAAGTCTGAGAGATGCAAAACCTGAAGAAAAAATTCAGGACGACGAGGATGATTTTGACATCTCCATGTTGGAGAAAGTGAAAGCAACACCCGTTGTACACAAACCGGAACCTGTAGCTCCGATTGAAGAGAAAATCGAGGTAAAAGCTGTTGTTCCCGAAAAAACAGAAGAAGTAACTGTTTCTGCTCCAGAGGTGATCGAAACGCCCACTTCACAAGAGCCTCCGATGGAAGAAGGTGCAAAGACACTGGGTGGAGGTGACGTGCAAGTACAAGTTCTAGGGAAAATTGATTTGGATAAAATCAACTCGAAAACACGTCCAGACAAACGTAAAAAACAGGATTATGTAAAACCAAAGTACGAAGCGCCAAAGGCACCGGCTAAGCCAGTCGCTCCGATTGAGGTAAAACCACCTGTTGTAGAACCTGAAAAAGTTGAACCCAAAGAAATTGAAACGATTCGTGTAGAACGAAAAGTACTTTCAGGACCAACGGTTTTAGGGAAAATTGAACTTCCTGTAGAACGTCCAAAAACATCCGGAACCGGTCGCCCAGACGAACCGAGAAAAAAGCGGAAACGTATCAAGAAAGTTGATCCAACAAAACAAGGATCAGGAACGCCAGCGATTACGGATCCGAAAGGTGCAACGCCCGCTCCAAAAATTAGAAAACACCTTGGAAATCACAAGCCAAGCGGCACAACTGGAAATTCAGGATTCGCGAAACCAGCAGCTGCAACGGAAAAAGACATCCAAAAAGAAATAAAAGACACCTTAGCGAGACTCTCTAACAAAGGAGGGAAATCAAAAGGGTCTAAAAACCGACGTGCAAAACGAGATTCCTTCGCACAACGAAGAGAGCAAGAAGCGATTGAAGCTGAAATGCAAGAAAAAATCTTGAAACTTACAGAGTTTGTGACCGTTTCTGAATTGGCTTCCATGATGAATGTCGGACCAACGCAAGTAATTTCAGCATGTATGTCGCTGGGAATCTTTGCGTCGATCAACCAACGTTTGGATGCAGAGACAATTCAAATTGTTGCGGAAGAATTTGGTTTCGAAACCGAATTTGTAAGTGCTGAAGTACAAGAAAGCATCAACTTGGTGGAAGACCGAGAAGAAGACTTAATCCCACGACCACCAATTATTACGGTAATGGGACACGTCGACCACGGTAAAACATCGTTGCTGGATAAAATTCGTAATGCAGACGTAACGTCAAGTGAAGCCGGAGGAATCACCCAACACATTGGTGCTTACTCGGTAACTTTACCAGATGGACGAAAAATGACGTTCTTAGATACACCAGGTCACGAAGCATTTACAGCGATGCGTGCACGTGGTGCTCAAATTACCGACGTTGCAATTATCATTGTAGCAGCTGACGATGACGTGATGCCGCAAACAAAAGAGGCGATCTCACATGCGCAAGCAGCAGGAGTACCGATGGTGTTCGCCATCAATAAAATTGATAAAGACGGAGCAAATCCAGACAAAATTCGTGAGCAATTGTCAGCCATGAATATACTCGTAGAAGAATGGGGTGGTAAATACCAATGCCAAGAGATTTCTGCTAAAAAAGGATTGAACTTAAACGAATTGTTAGACAAAGTCTTGTTGGAAGCAGAAATGCTCAACTTGAAAGCCAATCCAAACAAAAATGCATTGGGTACAGTAATCGAATCTTCCTTGGACAAAGGAAAAGGATATGTCACCAATATGCTTGTTGAAGAAGGAACGTTGCACGTTGGAGACATTGTTTTGGTCGGGCGTCATTACGGACGTGTGCGAGCAATGCACGATGAGCGCGGCAAATCTGTAAAAGAAGCGACGCCGGCAGCACCAGTTTCGATTTTAGGAATCAGTGGCGCACCAAGTGCTGGTGATAAATTCCATGTACTCGACGACGAGCGTGAGGCAAGAACAATTGCTACCAAACGTGAGCAACTGTACCGTGAACAAGGTCTTCGAACTACCAAGCACATTACATTGGATGAAATTGGTCGTCGTTTGGCAATTGGAGATTTCAAAGAATTGAACTTGATCGTTAAAGGAGACGTGGATGGATCAATCGAAGCATTGTCAGATGCCTTATTGAACTTGTCAACAGAATCGATTGCAGTGAAAATTGTCCACAAAGGAGTGGGAGCAATTACCGAAGCAGACATCAACTTGGCGTCTGCATCCGATGCAATCATCGTTGGATTCCAAGTACGTCCTTCAGTCGCTGCGCGTAAGTTGGCAGAAGCGGAACAAATTGATATTCGCTTATACTCTGTCATCTACAAAGCAATCGAAGAAATCAAAGCGGCAATGGAAGGAATGCTTTCTCCAGACATCAAAGAAGAAATCACCGGATCAGCTGAAATTCGTGAAACATTCGATATCACGAAAGTGGGAACTATCGCAGGATGTTTCGTATTGGATGGAGTCATCAAACGTAACTCGAAAATCCGCGTGATTCGCGACGGTATTGTGGTTCACACCGGTTCGTTGGGATCATTGAAACGTTTCAAAGACGATCAAAAAGAAGTGAAACGAGGATACGAATGTGGTTTGAACATCGACAAATACAACGAAATTAAAATCGGTGATATCGTCGAAGCATTCGAAGAAGTTGAAGTAGCTCGAAAATTGTAATAAAATACGAATCCAACTACATCCCGTTTGATTGATTCAAGCGGGATTTTTTTTGACTTATTGGTACATTTGTAGCCCACGTATCCGTATCAAAAACTCCGATTTCGACTTATTTTTCAAACGGAATCAATAATTGTAATTTTCGCGTTACTTTTGTAATCGCAAACACGTTATTGCACCTTGTTTTAACAAGAAAGCACCATACTTTCATGAATACGGATTCTCGCAGATATGTTATCGTAATTTTCTTTATTGTTGTCGCTGTTATCTACGGCACACGCTTGTTTTACATGCAAGTGATTGACGAAAGTTGGACACTTCGCGCACAAGAAATTGCCGAAAAACGAGTACTTATCGTTCCGCCACGAGGTATTGTTAAAGACCGAAATGGGAAGAAAATTGTCGTCAATAAAACCTACTACAACTTGATGATGGTCGAAAAAAACATCAAAAATTTCGACACCGTCGCTTTTGCAAAATTAATCGGCTGGACACCAGAGCGGGTAAAATACCGATTCAAAGAAATTGTTCACGACGAAGGGTATGACAAAGATCCGGTTACGAAAAAAAGAACCGTACCTCGCTACCAAAAAATGCGTGCATACGCGTTTGTCAAAGAAATGACAACCGACGAGATGCATGCTATCGCACCGTATTTGGTGAAATTTCCAGGTTTTTATGAAGAAATAACGAGCATGCGTAGTTATCCCTATGCCAATGCAGCGAATATCTTGGGCTATGTGAGCGAAGTAAACGCTGAAGAGGTAGCTGCTGACCGTTTCTACCGTTCGGGTGACAACATCGGGCGGGCGGGTATCGAACGCTTTTATGAAAGCGATTTGCGTGGTCGAAAAGGAATCCACTACGTCGTTACCTCAGCGATGAATAATGCGATCAAACCGTATGCAAACGGGAAATACGATACCACTGCATTGCAAGGGCCCGTTCTCAACTTGAGTGTTGACATCGAACTACAAGCGTATGGCGAAAAATTGATGCAAAACAAACGCGGATGTATTGTAGCAATTGAGCCATCTACCGGTGAAATTTTATCCATGGTCTCTGCACCAACTTTTGATCCCAACTTGTTTGTTGGCCGTCGATCTACATCCGCAAATTATCCGCGTTTAAGCCTTGATCCAGCAAAACCGTTGTATCCTCGCCCGTTGCAAGCTGAATACCCTCCGGGATCCATTTTCAAATTGCTTCAGTCGGTCATTGCATTGCAAGAAGGAGCGATTGATGTCAACACCGGATTTCCGTGCAACAAAAGTTTGGTAGGCTGCCACAATCACCCAAACGCACGCAACATCATGGAAGCAGTTCAGATGTCATGCAATCCCTATTATTACCAAGCAGTGCGGAGAGTAATCCAAGGTGGAAGAAAAAAAGGCCTGTACGCTGATGCAGAAGCAGGACTTGAACTTTGGTCGAAATACATGCACAGTTTTGGATTGGGACATGCGTTGGAGACCGATATTCCGGGAGTGCGCGGCGGATTAATTCCTGACCCCAATTACTACGACAATTTATTTCCCTCCAAAAAGCGTCCGTACGGACATCATCGTTGGGCATTTTCAACAATTCGATCCATCTCGATCGGGCAAGGTGAAGTGAAAGTAACACCGCTTCAAATGGCCAATATCGCTGCATTGATTGCGAACCGAGGATGGTTTTATACTCCCCACTTGGTAAAATCAGTGGGAAAAAAGGGACCACTTCCGATTTACAAAAAGAAAAATTATTCGATGGCAAAAGCCGTTCACTTCGATCCTATTATTGAGGGAATGCGGCGGGTTGTGAACGAAAATGGAGGAACGGCGCGACGCGCACGAATTCAAGACATCGTTGTGTGTGGAAAAACAGGAACTGCTCAAAATCCGCAAGGTGAAGACCACTCCGTATTTATCGCATTCGCACCGATGGATAATCCAAAAATCGCCATTTCGGTATATGTCGAAAATGCTGGAGCAGGTGGAAGTTGGGCGGCTCCAATCGCAAGTTTGATGATTGAGAAATACTTGACAAATAAAATTACTGATCCAGAAAAAGAAAAACGAATTCTGGAAGCCAACCTACTAAACGTCGTAAAAAAAGGGAAATGAGTAGAAATCAATCGTTGACATCCAATGTGGATTGGGGATTACTTATTGTCTTCTTCTTGATGCTCATCATGGGCGTTGCAAACGTGTATTCAGTTGCTTACAACGAAGAAGCACCCAATATTTTTGACTTTTCTCAAAAATACGGGAAACAAATCCTTTGGGTAGGTTTTTCGCTGTTTCTTGGCTTACTTGTGTTTCTCATTGATTCCGACATTTATCGAAAATTTGCCATTCCGATTTATCTATTTTGCATTGTGTTGCTCATTGTGGTACTGGGGATGCCCGCCAAGAATGGTGCACATGCGTGGTTGGGAATCGGTTCGCTTGGAATTCAGCCTGCTGAGTTTGCAAAAATCGGTACGGCAATTGCCTTGGGAAGCTACATCAACAGTGTCAACGTCAAACAGCAAAACGTAACGACCGTGTTACTTGCCAACGCAATCATGCTGATTCCGATGGTGCTTATTCTCTTGCAACCCGACGCTGGTTCTTTCTTAGTTTTTACGTCATTTCTGTTCGTTATGTACCGTGAAGGGTTGACGTACGATCCCATCATTCTAAAATTGGTGAATCAAATTCCAGGTATCAAATTCAAGAGCACTTGGCTCGGAAGTCACTTCATTCCGATTCTTTTCGTTGTCGTGTTCTTATCCGTCATCACCCTGTTGATGAGCAACAACGTATTAACATTTGAATTTTGGCCAGGACTGGAAATCCCCGGATTCATTGGCGTAATTCTTACGCTGATAATTATCTCACTCGTTTCATACGTGATCTTACGATGGATTTCTGCGCGCAGAGACAAACGACGCGTAACTTTTA
>JACCDZ011811888.1_pt1 | contig 11707 bp, 8 predicted proteins | sample 7449551 | NCBI WGS metagenome assembly JACCDZ01 (sample SAMN15323452, study PRJNA562643) | freshwater metagenome | isolation source: river surface water | place: USA:Blue River Watershed | collected 2017-08-18
GCTAACTAAAGTGTCTGCCGACAAACATGCCATAAACCTAGTACGACCACGCAAAACCCGCTTGTCGGGACCTGCAGGATAAACCTTGATCTTGCGATGCCTATATTGGACAAACGAGTCCTTTAGCTTGAAGATTTCTTCACCGTGGTGGTTCCCTACCTCCTGAAGCATGGCATGGTAGCTGCTGAACCAAGGGCTGTCTGTCAGGTTGTTGTAATACGGATCCCAGAGGGTGTCCTTAGCCTGACCATAGGTAAGGGCCACAAACGTGCCATGGAGCTCACTATTAGACTTGAGGCCGTAGACCTCATTGACGTTTTGCAACTTGATTTCTAGGTGAGTCAGGTACGCAGCAACGTCACCCAGATTTGCAGACTTGCCACTACGTTGGCCTAAGCAAAGAGCAGCTTCCTCGTAGAAGTGCATCAGGCCCTTGTTTACCATCTTTGATCGACGGGCCTTGCAATGCGGGCAAACACCATGCTCGAAAAAGGCTACCTTCTTTTCGATTTTCAAGTAACTGTCTGTGGACTTCCAGGTGTCAAACAAGTAGTCTTGGTCGGTACACCTAGGACAGTACTCGTTCAGGTAAATCGTAGGCATCAGGATCTGCCACGGATACGGAGTCTGCTTGAGGTATTTTGCCGACGTGCAGAAGGTGTAGAAATTCGGTGCGGTCGGGAAATCCCCGTCTGGCACCTTCAGGTCCTTAGACAGTGCTTTGTCTGTAGACATAACCACGTCCAGCACCTGTTTGGCCAGATCGAATTCGTAGTTTTGGTCTAACGACTCCAAAACCGCAACTGGATTCTTTGCAGCAGCCAACGATCCTAAGCCATGGCCATCAAACAAACTGAAGCCCGCATCAATGGTCTGCTTTTCGGTCTTACCTTTAGAACCTACTCCGTACAAGCTCACCGGAATGAATTTGGAGCACGAATAGCTAATGGACTTCTTGGGATCGAGGCAACCGATATAAAGGTCGCAGGTAATACAGGCTCTGTTGTCCATTGTGCAGTGCTCCGAAAAATCGTGAGGCAGAAACAGAAAATGGGCCTCGGGGGCCCACTTTGTGCGTCAGATGTGTTGAACTTTGCGGCCGGAACCCAGGAAGATTCCGGCTTTCAGTGGGTAGTGCAGCTTGTCTGTAAACAACGAAACCGGGTCAGCGCCTCCGTAAACCACAATGCGTGGAATAGAAGAATACTTCTCCAGCAGATCACGCACCTTTTCGATTTTCAGCGCAGACGAGCCTTCAACGATGTTTGAAATAATCAACAGGCTTGGGGTTTCGGTTTGCACTTTGTCTCGAAGCGGATCGCCCAGCGAACCGTACACGCGATGCCACACAGGCTTAGCGTGAGAGCGGCCCTTTTGCGTGTTCATTGCAACCCACATGATGTGGGCAGCCAGTGCTTTCGCTCGCATGTCGCTAGGCATGGAACTGATACACAGCGTATATGAACCGCGCAACGGGTTTGCGAGTATCGCGTTTAAAACTTTTAGCTGCTTCGTAGTTGAAATTAGCTTATCAGGTTGGCCTTCGCGTTTCTGTTCAATCCGCAACAGCATATCAGACACTGACAGCCGGGGACCAGATGGAAGATCGGCGTAGGGCACACCACGCGCAACCAAGAGTTTCGCAGCTTGTTTTTCAAAAGGAGCTACGATTATGTCTTCTTGGTTGTCGTCCAGTCTAGAACTTGGACCTGACACTTTGCTCGTTTTCTTGGTTGCCTTTTTATTCGCTGCTGAGGAATGCGATTTTCTCGGGGCAGCAGCGGCTTCGTCCGGTGCAGGCAGAGAGCGTCGTTTGATAGCCATGGGTTACAGTCCGTTATGCATACTGCGACGGGAGCCGGGGCCGCCAGCACTCAGGCTGTCTACTGCTCCCATGCTTTCGTTTTCGTATGCGTTTAGATCGAAGCCGTCAGATTCGCTTCCGCCTCGATGGCGTTGCGATCCAGCAGACAGTACCTCAGAAACCAAAGCCCGTGAAGACTTGGCAATCTTGTACTCAAATCCGATCATGTGGTTCAAAGAAGCGCGTGCGCAGCCTAGAGAAGCTCCGACCTGCATATCCACGTATAGGCGGACTCGCGGAGTCTTCTTTCCTTCAAGTGGGGTGCGAACGCGAGAGGTTTCCTGCTTGAGATTCGGCTTGTTGTTGATCGGAATGATTTCGTAGATGGTGTCCCACTGTTTCACATTCAGACCGCGTTGGAGCAGCCGCCGGATTCCAATGACGCAGGTTGTAGTGCCCAGGCGAGCCTGTTGCAGGATCTTCTTGCGTTCGATCTTGTTTTTGTTACCGCCGCCACCAACAAACAACTCGCACACGTCCTTGCCCATTTCCTTGTTAATCATCGCCCTTAGCTTGGTAGCATGGTCCCGGAAGATCACAGGAACCACTACGTTTCGTCCGTTTCGCAAATCGCGGACAATGTCGTCAACGATTTGTTGGTTGCGAGCCGCATTCGAGCACAGGTGCTTCATGATGAAAACCCAAGTGCGTGATTTGGTAGTTGGCGTGTTGGTTTTGTGAACGGTGACTGTGGGAGTTAAAGCCTCAATAGAAGTACGCGCAACGACAGGACCAATCAAGGTCCGGATTACGTAGTCCTTCTTGTCTTTGCGTGAAACTGTACCAGTTACGCCGAATCGGTACAGGGAGGGAAACATGCTCAGGACGCGGGCAAACACGGGAGCTGAAGCCGAGTGGACTTCGTCTACTACGACCGTACCAATCTTGTCCTTGATGCGGTCGAACCGTTCGCGACCCTTCTTGGACGCAAACTGCTGGTAAGGCATACCGAAGAACTGGAAGTTTTCAAAGTCTGCATCGGTTTCAGGGTGACCACACATCTTGAAACCGTACTTGGCTTCCAGTTCTGGAATGTTGGTGCACTTTGGAATACCCTCTTCCTCGTTACCATACACGTGGTCGAAGAACTGAGTAATGAACTCGTGTTGGTCCGCAAGAAACAGGACCTTCATGCCCAGGTCAATACAAATGCGCAGCAGCGTCAAGGTCTTGCCTGTGCGCGGAGGCGCTTCGAGGAGACCGTACTTCTTTTTGTGGAAGTCAGTGCGCAATTTTTCTTGGTAGTCGAACAGCTTGACTTTTTTGGAAAACTTGACCTTGAAGTCAAACTCGGGCTTGTTTCGTTTGTCAACGATCTTGAAGTCTCGGTAGTCGATACCAAACCGTTTTTCGTACAGGCCTTTGTGGCCCAAGGGAAGGCCGACGTACTCTACGCCTTTGATGGTTTCTGTATTGAACAGCTGGGTTTCGCCTAGGTAAGACGAACACTCGTCGCACGTATAAGTGTGCCTCTCTGGACGGTACACGCAACCAGCACAGCCAGACTCTTGGTACGTTTTTCGCTTGTAGTGTTTGGCTACAAGGTCCATGTCCAATACCTCGATTGGAATGAATGCACGTTCTCGAACGATGATCTTGTCGGTCATACGATGTTTTCGCGTTTAGCGTGAATCTCTAAGGTCTGCACGGTCAACTTTAGGGACCACGCAGCTTGGTCAATATCTTTGACCACTAAATCGCAACAGTCTCGCAGTGTTTGAACCTTGCTGACGTACTTGGAAAAGGATGCTGTGGCGATCTTGATGACCATCATGCGTTCCTCTTTAGTCCTCAAAGATTTGAGTTCCTCTGCGTAGTGAACAAGCACGTAATCTCGGTACGCGTCAATTGCGTTTTGCAAAGTGGTAGAAGCGCGAACGCACTCCATCATGATGGCAACAATGCGCGAACGGAACGCTTGGTCGTCGACCGACGCACGCACGATCTGGTCGATGATTTTCCCAGACGTTGGATTGAGGTTGCGAATTGGCCTCGACTTATGGTACAGATCGAGGTCTTTGTGATACTGGTCAACAGGCATGTTGAACAGAGGCAGCGTCTGAAACGATTCCTTCAGACGTTGGTACCGAGCGTCTTTGCGAAGACTCTTGGTCAAGGCTGGTATATCCTTACGAACCATTTTGAGTATCCTTCACTAAAAACGCATTTTCGTGCATCACCTTGGGTAGCACCAGTATAGAGCTGTCATCTGCGGTAAACGCAAACAAGCCCAAACTTTCAAGAGCGTACACAGGTTCAAACTTGTGCGGCAAATTGCCGTAGTTGGCAACAGACAGCCGGGTCGGAGTGCATACTGTACTTGGAGTGAACGCGCACAGCAACACGCCAACCAGCCGACCATTGGTCAACACATAACGATAGCTACAATAGCCTGTTATTGACGTTGCCTCCCCAACAGTCAACACAGTTCCTTCTGGAATCGCTTTGCGCAAAAACAGCACATGGGTTAGGCCTTTGTTGCCGCGCTGCGGGCCCAGGTTCACAAAGTAGTTCACCTGAGACGTGTGTGCAGCTTCAAGTTTGAAAGGACGATCATACAGCACAGGAGAGATCACGGATGTATCCTACTTTAAGAAAGGGTGACTCATTCACTGACTGAGGTAACAATAACCACCTCAGCAGTATCACTGATCTTACTCTTGAAAACCAACGCGCGGCCTGCGATGACGGCGAAAACTACCTTCTTCTGAGCTTTGAGAACCGACAGCGAATCCTTAAACAGCCGGGGATCCACGTTTTCAGAGAAAGACGCATCAATTTTGGACTTGATGCCAATAGAGTCCGACGCAGAGCCAGACTGAGTGCTGAACGCGACCGAAATCGTAGGTTTGCCTTCTTTGTGCGAGAATTGCAACTTGGAGTTTACCGTGTAGAGGGTAAACATATTGTCGATCACCGTGCATAGGCTCTCATGGTCATACGAAGCAGCCAAGGTAGGCTTCTTCATAGACTTTATGAACTGCGGAACCAGTGAAAAGGTTTCCTCGTCAGCCTGAGTAGCCGGCAGGATCATGCTCGCTGCACCAGACTGAATCCGCAGGTGAGTGTTGCAGGCTTCAAACTCTGCAAACTTGTCGTCTTGCGCCACTTTGTCAATCACGTTGAAGTGGGAGATAGGAAGCGCAATTCGGAAGGATTTCTTGCTGTCCACATCCGCAGTGAAGTGTGCGAAGTGGTTCGTGTCCAAAGTGGAGACGGTGAGCTTGTTGTTTGACATGTCCAGATACGACACTAGAGGCTTGTCAGCATACACATCTTTGATGGCAGTCAAACGGAGGCCGTCACGGATCTTTTCCATCGTATCGCGGCTGAGTCGATTTGAGCCGCTGTCTGACTTCAGTTTCTTGGTGAAGTTTGCCAACAAAGATTCAAAATCGTGACCTAGAGGCAACGTGACAAACTTGCCTTCGTATTTGCCTTTCAATACCTTAAACGCGCAGTCTGCGCCGTCGTAGTTGAATTCCATTTCCGATCGGTTCTTGATGATGCCTTGGAGGCGGGCAACATCAAAGCCGAACACGCCAGACCCTTTGGCTTTGGCTTCGGTAACACGCAGGCGAACAAAGGTATCAGAACTGAAGGCCAGCACGCTCAGGCACTTGTCTTCAACCTCAAGCATGAAATTCTTGCCCTGGGGAGCGTTTGAGGTTGCAACCACTGCCGCCGCCTTGGACAAGGCAGATTCCAGTACCTTGGGTGCTACTTGAAAAGAAAAACCTGACATATGAATTATTCCAGTTTAGTGCTTAACTGCTATTTACAGTTACTCACATTAAGGGTTCTATTTTGTGGTACGTGTCGATGTTGTACATGCGAAGCGTTGCTCGGGCTGTAGGCTCAGTGACCTCAGGCGGAATCGTGCTCAAGTAAATTCCCAGCACTCGGGTACCAGGTGTCATACCGATGCTATTTGAAAGGCTGACCACAAAGTCCTTACCTAGCTGAATGACCTTTTCGATTTGCTTAGGATCAATAGGTTCGGCCTCAAACTCCTCAAGTTTTGCGTTTAGCAGGTTGACTACATCTGCCGCAAGATTGTGTTTGAAGAACCCGAATCCGATCTTGTGGATAGGATAGTCTCGATGCAATGTGAGCAAATACTCTTGACACTGAAGCTGAAGGGAGTCTACCAAAGTCGAGCACGCATCAGGTCCAAACAAGTCCAGCAACCTAGAGTACAGGTCAGGCTCTACAATCAGCTGGAATGTGTCGAAATGCAGTTCTGATGGGTTTTTGATCTGGTTATCGTCTTCGTCATTCACGATTATCCTTTTCGTGTTTGAATTTGAAACCGAGTTTTTTGATCTGGTTTCGCATCCACTGAGGCATGTCTTGCTTCTGGGAGAACACAATCTTCATGGTCTTTTTCACATCAATGTCTCGCTTGAGTTCGTCGCGCTGGAAGACCAAAGATTTTTCTACGATCTCCTCAAGCTGCGGAACTGAGAAATCCCACTTGTGCATTTCCGAAAGGGCAGGACCAATCTCAAAGTCAATGGCCAAATCTGAGTTCAGCTCCATTCCGTATCGCTCTTTGAGCTTCTTCTTTACCTCAGAAGTCAAGGCTCGTTCGATCAGGTCTAGGCTCAAGATCAGATCCTTGTAACCTGCCTCGTTTTCCAGTGAGTCGTGAACCGAGTTGTTGGTATACAGTTGAACGACCCGTTCAGTTTCAAGGCGAATTTCCTCCATCATGTGGTCGAGGTTGCGGTTGCCGATGCTCATGCACTGAGCACCGAAACCCTGTACAGGCGAGTTTACCGCACGCCGATCCATATCAGCATGGATTGCTTGGGTGTTCACGTAGTTGCGGTCGCCTCGCTCAGACTTAAACTTGGGCAAGATGTAGCCGAACAGGTTGCGACGAATGCCAATCGGAGCCTCAACAAAGTAGTTCTTTTTGGCGAGCACCTTTTGCATGTCTGACCACCCCATTGCCTTAGGAAACCGCTTGACGAATCCGTCGTACAGGTTTTGCGTGTACTCAGCAGTTTGCTTGATGGTTTCAGCCAGCGAGTTGATAGACATTTGGTAGATGATACCAAACGTCACACCCTTAACGCCGTCCCGCAGTTCTTTGAGCAGGTCAGGTTTCGCAATCAGTTCCTTCAAGGTCTTTGAAAAGAAGTAGATCACGTTTACCACGTGAATGTCGGCCTCAAACTTCAGGCGCGTCATCATTTCGGCTGTCGGCATTGCCCGGAATTCGTCCCACAGTGCAGCAGCAGCCTTGAATACCTTAGCGATGTTGGTATCGCCCGAAATGATGCCCCAGCACCGAACCTCGTGGACTCGATAGTCAACCTTGACGTACAGGCAACCGACGCGAGCCACAAACAAGCGTTTGATGTGCTTGCCTAGAGCCGAGCGGGAAGGAATCTGTTGCAGGTTTGGATCGCGAGCATTTGTACGATACGTCACAACCTTCAAGTACCCGTAAGAAGGTCGGATGCGGTGATCGAATCGGAAATCGTCAGACTCCCGCAACTTGTTCATGAACGACTTGACGTAAGCGTCGCGGAGCTTTTCTGCTTTGACCAGACCTGTAAACTGGGCTACTTCGGGAACCGAGGCGTATTCGGTTTTGAACTTCTTGTCGATCTTACCGATCGGATTGCCCTCTTTGTCCAAGGACTTGCTGTACGAGATCGGCTCCAGTTTGAGGATGTCAAAGAACAGTAACTGCTGGTGAGCTTTGACGCGACGGTCAAAGTACATCTTGTCCATAGAAGCTGAGGCAAACAGGCCCTTCGAGGCAGTCACACCCATATTCTTGGACAAAGACTGGTTAGCTTTGCGCACCGCCTTGGACGCCATCAACTGGCCTTCCATTAGCTTCAGTTCAGCCTCGATAGGACTCGCAGGCGTATTAAGGTAGAACAAGTAGTCCAGGTCTACGCCTGAACCCCAGTGTTCCATCTTGGTCAGGCCGTGAATAGTGTCGCTGATTTGCAGCGTAACAACTTTTTCGTACTTGGCGTAACCGATGTTCTCTGCACGCTTCTTTTGCTGCAAATGAATGGCAAGAGGCACAATCACGTCAGTTGTGCCGTAACGGATGACCTTCTTGCTGAGCGGGACGTGTGCAATGGTAGAGCGTTCGTTCTTCGAGAAGTCGCCTTCCAGATAGATAGTGGTGCCGTATTGCAGCGACAGGTTGAGCAGCGAATAGTAGCCGCCGTCAGACAGCGAAGTCAACGACCCAAGGTTTTCGTCTAGAGCAAACTCACCGCCGAAGATATCCCACACGTTGTTCTTGAAGTATTGCAGACCCAAGAAGGATCGCATCATCAACAAGTCAAACTTCGCGTTTGCGTAGATGTGGTATTCGTTTTGGTTGTCACCTTGAAAGAAACCGTACAACTCACGCTTGATCTTTTTGAGTTCTTTGGGCGTGAATGGGGTGTCTTTGTGGTAGATCGGAACCAAGTAGCCATAGTTGAGGCACTTAGCGAATTGGATGGTTTGGAGTGTATTCGTGACCTTGTTGAGGTTTGCGGTTTCCGTGTCGATAGACACATACGGGCTTGACTTCAACACGTCCATGAGCTTCATGAACTTGGGCACCGTATCCACATATATGGATTTGTGCGCTTTGATTACGCTATCGTCAACACAGAAACGGTGAGTTGCAGTCAGAGCGTTTGCTATGTGACGGGCCACGTAGCCTAGTAGGTATGCAGCCTCTGCACCTCCGCGTACTATGTCGGTCAGGGATACCGAAGGAATGACTACGAATTCGTGGCGTAGTTTCAAGCTGGCTTCGACCTTGATCGGAACACCGAGCCACGGAGCTATTTTGCCCGTACGTTCAATTTCTCCGCCAACCAAAGCCCGTGCAGACTGAGAGCCGAAACAGACAACAACGTCAGGCTTATATCGGTTGATGGTCTTGCGCAAACGACGTGCGAACAGGGTGTACAGGAAATCTTGAGCTGCTTCTGACTTACCGACAGTTCGGCAAGCGGAGAACGAAGTGGCGCGCCAGCCTACGTGTGCTTTTTCGTTCTTCAAGTACAGGTTTCGGGCTGCCTTGACCAGATTTATGAGCAGGTCGCCTGTGATGCCGCTGAGCAATTTGGTTGATTTTAGGTCCTCGCCCGGTACCCAGTCCAGAACGTACAGTACCTTGCGCTTGCCTTCAGGTACGTGAAAATAAGGCTCTGCGAGGTTCTCAAAGACCTCACTGGGAGGCATTTCGTCAAACAGCCCAGTGAAATTCGGCTCCCACTTGACCAAATGACGCCAATCTGGGCCAGTTTCTTCTTTATTCCGAAAACGATCGGTGTAATTCTTAGACATAAATACCCTCTAATACTGCTACGTATTTACAGTTTTATTTCGTAGCAGAAAAGCAGAAAAGCCCCCTAAAAAGAGAGCTTTTCTGCACTGTGGGCAAAGCCTTATCAGTTTTCGCTGTCAGCAGTAGGACCTGCTGCCTCTGGGGCCCCGGCCTCAGTCAAAGACTTCTTTGGTTCAGGTTTCTGAGGTTGCTGGACAGGCGGCTTCTGAAACACGGCATTCGGGTTGTAGACCGGATACTCGGAAGCATCAAAGCCTCCGCAGTCCAAGAGACCGTTCGACATGAAGATGCCCTTGGGATACGGACCGCGTGATGCAAAAGGCAGGCCGCCGTTCGGGACGCCCGGGGCGAACCCCATTGACTCAAACTCCTTCTTGGCTTTGATGGTACCTGGGCCCCAGATACCGTCGATGCGGCCTTTGTAGTAGCCCAGGTGGGCCAACACTTGTTGTTGACGGACAATCTGTGCGTTTTGGAATTGCTCTACTGGTTTCATTGGTTATCTCCGGACAGGTTTCTTGGACGCAGCAGTTGGTGTAGCCTTCTTAACGGGCGTTTTGACTGCTGCTGCTTTCTTCACTGGTGCTTTCTTGGGCGCCGGTTTCACTGGTACTTTGACAGCCTTTGTAGCGACTTGCTTCAGCGGTGCTTTCTTGGGTGGCACGGCCTTCACAGGCGCCTTTACCGCCTTCTTGGCCGCTGTCTTGCGCACAGGCTCACGGACAACTCGTTCCTTCTCGCTCTTTTGGACCTTGCCGACCTTGAGTTCGTTGTAAGCAGTCACGAATTCTGACCAGTTGTCAATAGTGATCCCGGCCTTTTTGATTTCAAGAGCCTTGGCTTTGAGCTGTGCCTTGGTAGAGAAGAACGAGATAAACATCCCGTCAGCGATACCCCACTTAGACGTTGTTCCTGGAATCGAAGTGCCAACAAGTTTGCGAGTAACAGGATTGGTTTCCATGTCGGCCACGAAGAACAGGTTTTGACCGATAATCATCGGATAGACCTTGAGTTCGGGCTTTCCGTTCGCCCCCTTCGGCAACGATTTGCGATGCGACAAGATGTAGAAGTTTTTGAATTCTGCTACTGGTGCCAAGTCTACATCGAACTTGCGGCCTCGACCCGAGGTAAACGAGTCTTCAGTTTTCACAAGCCGGTTGTAAATCTGGTCAGACAGGAAAAACTTCTTGTCCAAGAAACTGAGTACCGCATCGAAGGTCTGCCAGTTTGGAATCTTGATGTACACGTAATCGCCGAAGGGTTTGAAACCAAACTTTTTCAGCACAGAGGCTTCGTCTTCAGTGTCACTAACTCCTTCCAGTGCAATATAGCCGTTGTACACGACCGGGTTGAGTTCGACCGACGGTTGCACGTCCTGGTCAGTATCGTCATCCTCAAACGCCTCTTCGACCTGGCGCCCACGTTTGACGATGGGTGCTTTGTCTTTGATGCGCCGAGAGATTTTGATCTCCTTGCGTTCTCGATCAATCTCTTCCCTGACCTTGCGTGCATCGCGTGCTGACTTCTTGCGGTCGGCTTCTTCGGCTTCTTCTTGGCGTTTGCGGTCGGCTTCACTCTTGTTCCACAGGTCCTTAGGAGCGAACAGTTTGACCTGCTTAGCGTCCAACGTGCGGGCCAGGTGCACTACGTCTGAGTCCAAGGTAATCACTTCGTTGGTACCGGCCAGCTGAACGCGCACGGAACTCAGACGGGTTTGCGGATCGCCTTCATCTTCAGAAGATGCAGCCTTTTTGCCGCTAGCATTGGTAGTGCGAGTGCCGATGATAACTCCGTTACCAAACTCAGTGTGCACAAACTTGCCCTTGAGCAGTTTTTTGTCTGCAATATAAGGCTGTGCTTCTGGGTCGCTATCATTCTGCAGGTATTCCGACAGCAACACCAGGCCCCAGTCTTCGTGGCCTACGACCTTTTGAGCCGACACATAAGGCTGGAATTCTAGCTTCTTGGCATCCTTGGGCATCGGAGTAGGTTCAATGTCTATCATGTGCGCAGTTCGAGTCTTACGCATATGCAAGAAGTCTGCACCTTGAAGCTGAACAAACTTTCGATATTCGTCTAGGTAGTCGAGCTTAGTGCCGTCAGGTGAAAACTCCTGCAAGTCTTCAGCCCACCGAATGTTTTCGATGTTTTTCAGACTCATCTTGATGGTCGGCAGGTTTGCCTTGTTCAGGTCACCGTAGCCGAACTCATTGCCGTCAGCATCGGTTGCTTTGAAGTCGTTGTCTGCTTCGTCAAACTGAGCCTTTGTGAGGATCTTGGACACCAGACAGCCGAGTTTCGCTACCTCCAGGGTACCGTTACCAATCACCCAATCAAGGTTGATGAAGTCGCGTGCAAATTTGCCAGAAGGATCCGGACGGAAGATGCGTGCGCTGGATTGGTCAAGGTCACCAGGAGCCCAGGGCATTTCAACACGAACCATTCGGCTGGCCATCTGAAGGTTGTGGCCTTCAGTGATCGCCTGTTCGTTCGCAATGAAAATCTGCACACCCTTGGCA
>JACCDZ012025751.1_pt1 | contig 11707 bp, 35 predicted proteins | sample 7449551 | NCBI WGS metagenome assembly JACCDZ01 (sample SAMN15323452, study PRJNA562643) | freshwater metagenome | isolation source: river surface water | place: USA:Blue River Watershed | collected 2017-08-18
AGGACAATGGGATGGTTATCAAGAATATTATTGGTCAAATGGTGACTTAATTGTTAAATGTTTTTTTAATAATGGTGTATTAGTTGATTACCAAGAATTTCATTTGGATGTTGATAAATTAGAAAAAGTATTTCACATATGAGAGATATTAGAAATTATAACGATAAAGGGCAATACCATGGTTACCAAGAAAGGTATTATATTAATGGTAAATTATGGTATAAATGTTTTTGTAATAATGATATTGAGGTTGATTATGAAGAACATTATTGGTCGATTGGTAAATTAACAAAATGTTTTTACATATGAAAAATATTATAAATAGAAATAGTAAAGGAAAATACCATGGTTATCAAGAAAGATACCATATGGGTAGTAAATTATGGTTTAAATGTTTTTATAATAATGATATGGTAGTTGATTATCAAGAATTTTATTATTGGATTAGTGATAAATTAGAGAAATGTTTTTACATATGAAAGATATAACAAATAGAAATGATAAAGGACAAAGACATGGTTATCAAGAAAGGTATTGGTACAATGGTAACTTAGGGGTTAAATGTTTTTACAATAATGGTACACATGTTGATTATGTGGAATGGTACCACTTAAAGGGTAAATTAGCACGTAAAACATTTTACATATGAAAAATATAAGTAATTATAATAATAAAGGAGAACTACATGGTTACCAAGAACGGTATTGGTTAAATGGTAAATTAATTAGTAAATGTTTTTATAATAATGGTATACAGGTTGATTATGACGAATTTTATAACTATAATTCTAAATTAGAAAAAGCTTTTTACATATAATGTACACAAAAGTGTACATGTAATTAAACATAACATATGAAAAAAAATATTGAAAATTTAAATAGCAAAGGACAATACCATGGTTACCAAGAATGGTATTATTCAAATGGTGAATTATGGTATAAAGGTTTTTGTTATAATGGTGAACTAGTTGATTATGAAGAATTTCATTATTATAATAGTAAATTAATACTTAAAAGATTCTTTATATGAAAGATATTAGAAATTATAATAGTAAAGGACAATTACATGGACACCAAGAAAGGTATTGGATTGGTGATAAAGTATGGCTTAAATGTTTTTTTAATAATGGTATACAGATTGATTATGAAGAACATTATTGGTTAAATGGTGAATTACAGGTTAAAATTTTTCACATATGACAGTTACAAATAGAAAAGATATAACAAATAGAAATAGTAAAGGGAAATACCATGGTTATCAAGAATGGTATCTTGTTGGTAACTTATGGTATAAATGTTTTTATAATAATGGTGTTGATATTGATTATGCTGAAGGATATTGTTTTGGTGGTGGTGAATTAAAAAACAAAAGTTTTCACATATGAAAAATTGTTATTAATTATTTTACGTATAACTACGTATTGCATATATAAAACAATATTATTATCTTTGTTATATAAGTTATTAATCAATAAAAAAAGATATTATGCCAAAAGAATTTATTTTACAGGAGAATGTTTTAACTGATAACATTTTAATTTTACCTGATGATGGTAAAATATTCAAAGGTGGTTATATTGGAATTATTAAAGAATACCAATATGCAACACCCTGGACTGATAAAGAAGTTATTAAAAAGTTTAGAAGTCAAGATAGATTAGATGTTTATTTAAATAGAAACTATCCAAATTTTGAAATTTATACTTATTAATTAAAAAATACGTATAACTACGTATTGCATATATAAAACAATATTATTATCTTTGTATAAACCAATAAAAAAAATGTATTATGGAAATTAAGGAAAGAGTAAACGAAATCTTAGTAAGTAACAATTTAGATTTTAGAATTGAGAAAGAGCGTTTAACGACTTCAGATGGTAGAATAACCCCTTATTATGGGTTATTTAACACAAAAAGTGGTAATTGTATTAATACGGTTAAAGATTCGTATACAGTATCTCAAAATGATGAAATTGTTGAATTGGTTTTGAGAGGTATGGAAGGTTTTGGTGAATTATCAGTATCAAAAGCGGGTAGTTTAAATGATGGTAGAAAAGTATTTTTACAATTGGGTATTGATGGTTTTTCAAAAGTTGGTGATGAAAACATCAAAAGATATGTAACAGTTATCGATTCGAATGATGGGAGTACAGGATTGGCAATTGGTATTGGTGAATTGGTTATGAGTTGTCAAAATCAATTCTTCAAATTTTACAAAAGTGGTCAAGCCAAAATGCGTCACACAGCGAGTTTAAATCAAAGGGTTAAGGAAATACCACAACTAATTGAATTGGCGTTGTCAGAAAGCCTTAAATTAACTGAAACATATAAGTTGTTCCAATCAACTGAGGTTAGTAAAAAGTTGGCAGATGAAATGGTTAAACATTTATTAGGTTTTGACAGAAACATGAGTGTTAAATCAAAAAGTGAATTATCATCAAGAAGTTTCAATGCAATGGAAACATTATATAACCATATTGAAAAAGAAACCAAACAAAAGGGTGATAATTTATTTGGTTTATTCAGTGGGGTTACAAGTTGGACGACCCACGAAAAGTCAGCACCAAGAAGAGAAAATGGACGTGAAGAAAGCATGATGTTAGGTACAAACTATCGTACAAATGATGATGCCTTTAAATTCACAATGGACAAATTAGGTTTGGTTATGGCTTAATTAATAACTTATAAATGTTAAAGGTATGGTGACGATATTGTTACCATACCTTTTTTAATTTTATTAAAAATAAAAGTATAAGGTAGGTTGGAGTCCACCCTCTAGGTAATTTTAAAACTACCGACCCGTTTCGATTTTCATCATTAACAATACAAATATAAAAAATAAATTTAATATATCCTAATTTTTTTTTGATTTTTATTGTTTAAATTAAAAATGTTTAGTAACTTTGTTAAAATGGATGTCTTTTTGATATTTAGTTTTGATTTGATTTTTGCTATATTTAGGTAAGTTTTGCAATTTAAGTTAAAAATTGCTTACCCCATATTTAAAAGTATGGGGTTTTTTATTATATAATAAAAATACGTATAATTACGTATTGTATATATAATATATTATTTTTATATTTGTATAAACCAATAAAAAAGTTATTATGAAATTAGAAATCACACAAGACAACTTTGAAGATATTTTCAAACCTCAAATTAATCATATTGAGAGAGCAAGACAACCACTTAGCGTTGCCGATGAGGATATATGTAGTTTTAGTGGTCAAATGTATGAAACATATGGTGAAGAGCTTGAATATGTGTTTAACCTGTCAAAAACAACGAATAGAGTTTGGACAATTGTTGAGGGTGATGATGACACACTTTTCTATTGTGCAGGCTTCCACTATGTAAATAGATATGGTTTCATTGTTTGTGAAGTTGAGTATGAGGATGGGCAAGAGGATATCCAAATTGATTAATTAAAAATACGTATAACTACGTATTGTATATATTACATACTATTCTTATCTTTGTATAAACCAATAAAAAAGTTATTATGTCAAATATTATAAGAGATATAGTTAAAGCATCGGAAATTAAAGCTGGTGATACTATTGAAATAGGTGGTATTCTTCATACTGTTTGTGGGAATAACATTAAAAGAGACCCTATTATGGGTATATCAATATTTGGTATGACTTATTTTGAGAATGGTTATCAGAGAGTGATTCGTGTTAAATTTGAAGTACCAACCAATAATGGTGTGGTGTATCGTTAAACCAATAAGCTATGAGTATAGAAATTAAATTTGAATATGGGTTTCAAAGTAAAAATGGGATAGTTAAAAAGAAATATTTTTTACATGAAATTCCAAATATTAAAGAAAAATGTGATGTTTGGAATATATTACCTATTGTTTATGTAAGGCAGTTTACAGGTTTATTAGATAAAAATGGGGTTGAGATTTACAATGGTGATAATTTATTAGATGAAAGAAATCATGGTGATTTTTCAGATGATATAAATGAAGTTAGATTTGTTGATGGTAAATTTTGTTATCCTAACTATGGAACATTGTCTGATTTATCTGAAATAAATGAGTATTCTGAAGTAATTGGGAATATTTACGAAAAATAATGTACCCTGGTTTTTCTTTTTTTCTATGATTATTAAAAATATGTATAATTACGTATTGTATATATAATATATTATTCTTATATTTGTATAAACCAATAAAAAAAAGATATATGGATATTTCAAGAGTTACAAACAAACATGGTTATTTCTTTGATGGATATAATTTATTAATCGGATTTATTCGTGGTGAGGATTCTGTCTATTTTAAGTACTTAACTGGAAAAGTTATCTATTCAAAACCATTATATTTTACAAGAACGTGGAAACATGGTTATACATACTATGATTGGGATTGGAACGATTTTGAATTCATACCAACAAATGCGTTTAATGGTATAGATGGTTACCTATCTTTTTTAGATGGTGCAAACATTGATGAAATTAAAGCATACTTTAAATTGAAGAAGTTGATGGAAACTGAAGATTTTAAAGAATGTGGAATAAATATTATATAATATTTGTTTTATTGAAATAAAATACTTATCTTTGTTATATAAGTTATTAATCAATTAAAAATTTAGAAATTATGGGTGTAGATACTAAAGCAATACTTAGAAAAGGAATAACGATTGAACAAATCGAAAAAGCAATGTCTGATAAATATACAGAAGTTGAAGTAATATCAACTCCAATTATTGGGTATATGTATATAAATTTCACAGATGGTGAAGACAAAAGAAATCTTGATGTATCATTTACAAATTCTTGTGAAAGAAATGACAATATTTCAGGTGTATGGACTTCACTTGGTATGTGGGGTAATTCAGTAGAAATTTTAAGATACCTTTGTGAAACATTTGGGGGTTATCTTGATGAAAATGATTGTGACGATGAAGGTTTTTACCCTATTAATTTTCATCTTTATTCTCAAGGAACTGAATTCACAAAACTTGATGAGTTTAGACATAAAGTAATCAAGGAAGTAGGCTATGATAAATTAAATAGCGTTATGAAATTGCTTGAAGATTATTATGATATTACACATTAAAAATTTATAATATGAAAAATTTTAAAAAACAACATTTAGAAAATATCACAGTAGATAACTTAAAAGTGTTTCAATCAGAATGTTTTTCTGCTATGGCATCATCAACAAGTATAAGAGGTATGGTGAATTTAGGATGTTCGGGTAACGGGGAGTTTTTAGTTAAAAGAAAAGATGAGACTTGGAGCTTTAATAATCCAGAACAAGCGATTGAAAAATATACTGAGTTAATTTCTGATTAATATTAAAATACGTATAACTACGTATTGCATATATGAAATAATATTATTATCTTTGTATAAACCAATAAAAAAAAACACATTATGGGAAAATTATCAACTCGTCAACTAAAAAAACTGGTTAAGGAAAAATACCCAAACGCAGTAAACATCAAATTAGGTAGTAATGGTATAACCAATGGTATTTGGTTTGATAAAGACCAAAACGCAAAAATTCGCACATTTATCCCTTCTTAATATGGAATATACTATAGAATTACTTAAAAAAGACCTTTCTAAGCAAGTTATTAGAAAATTAGCTACTGAGAAAGAACAAGACGCTAATAACGATGTCAGATTTATAGAGGCATATTCAAATAAAGTCAATATAATAGAAAATCGTATTTTAGAGTTGAAAAAGGCTATTGAAATTTTAAAACGTTAGTCTATAATGGTTATTTGTAATGGGGTATTTAGTACTTAAAATAAGATACAAAGACCAAAACATACCACTAATGAATGTTAATTTGATACAATCATAAACAGTAACATTATGAAAGATTTTGTTTTTGAAGAAAGAATAAAAAAATTAGAAAATTTAAGTAAAGATGAATGTGTAAAATTGATTTGGATGTGGTCAAAACAAAATTTGATTACATTAAATCAATTTAAGCAACTACTTACTTATTGTTTCTAATGGTTGAGTGTATTAGTATTATGGCTTTGCACATATATCCAACTTGGAACAAAGGTTTATTAATTAAATCACATATAAATTTGTAAACAAAAGTTTATTAAAAATACGTATAACTACGTATTGCATATATGAAATATTATTCTTATCTTTGTATAAACCAATAAAAAAAGATACCATGAAAACATTAAATAATATTAAAGATTTGGATGTGACTTTAGATGAGTTATACAAAGGTCAAAAGCAAGTTGAAATTTTAATTAGTGATAAACCATACACTTTTAATTTAGTATTAACTGACAGGGTAGGTTTTGATTGTAAATTAAGTAGTTTTGGTGCTAATTTATACTTCAGAACAAGAGCAGGTGTAAATTTTTTACAATATAAAAGTTTAGGTATTTTGCAACGTGAAATTGTTAAAATACTTAATCAAAAATTGGATGCAAATGGTAATATTACATTTGTATTATCTGATGAAGTTTATACTTTTTAATGAAACACGTATTGTTTATATAAATAATAGAAAAAATGGAAAAGATTGAATTAAAAATTGGAGATAAAGTAGAATTATGGAATGGTTCAAAAGGTGAAGTAACAATTTTAAATTTCCCAAATATTACTATTCTAAATAAAAATACCTACTCACAAGTATTTCATATAATGAATGTAAAATTTGTCAATGGTATTTTAGTAGATGGTCGTGATGTTGTTTTTTAGCATTGCATATAACGTTCAGAGTATTGTAGTAGTGTGGGGTGCAAGGCTCAAAAGCCTAAGTTCAGCACTTACTTGGATGAATGATGGTGGAAGCATTAAGACCGTCTGCCCACATTACTACAATACTTTGTTATATTTAGGTTTTTAAATTTTTAGCGATGGAAGAAACAATAAAATTAAAATGTGAAAAATGCGGATGTGATTACGAAAAACCATCTGTATTTAAAGAATATCTTGTTGCAACAAAGAACAATGTATTTTATAAATGGAGTTTAGCATTTTGCGATAAATGCAGACGAGAAAAGGAACTAGAATCTTTAAAGGCTTTACCCGATGTTTTAAGAGCGTTGGGAGAAAATTTAAAAACTTGAATATAACTATAAAATATGCGCAACAAAAAGGAACTTAAAATTTAAAGAGATGGAAACAGGAGCAGAAAAAGTATTGAGGTGGATGAACAAGTTTTATGCACAAAATGGAACACCTAATTTTGGTGAAATTGTGGCACAGCTTGAAATGGCTATCGAAGAAGAAAAACAATCATTGACCCAACATGATGTTAGTGGCAGTACTTTATATCCACTTGCTTTCCTAACAAAAGCAAATAAACTTTTTATGAAATCCGAAACAGAATTTTCTGCTGAGGGTACACCAAGATACATACCAAATCCAAATGCAAGTGGAACATACTCACTTAATATTTGTATGAATGATTATAGCTACACGCCAATTTATGACAAAAAATTATTAAGGCATTTTATGTAGTATTACCGCTAACGTTTTGCAGCCTTGCGTTAGTGAGGGTTTAAAATGCACTACACTTTGTTTAACAACTAATTTTTAATAAAATGGTACAAAAGACTGATGAAACACTAAACCCCGCATTACGCAAGACTGCTGTTATATGCTGTGGCGTTTTAGAACGAATGGAGCTTGGATGGATGAAACTTGAAGATGGCACAAGATGTATGCCTTACATCAAAGGTCATTCAGACGAAAAAATGTATAGGGTGAATAACTGCCCTTCGTGTGGTAAATATGTTAGGGATGTGATGGTCGAGCCATAGCATATAACGTTACTTGGCTTTACGCAGGTGGGGCTAAATAGCACATAACTTTCAACCTGCACAAAAGATTATTAAAAGCACGTAAGCTGGGTTTAAACGCTAACCCCCACTTGCGTAAAACCAATGTTAGCGGTTCGTTTTATTATGAAATCAAATAAAGAATATCGGTTTAAAGACAACCAAAAAGAGCAAGAGTTTCACGACAGATTTAAAGAAATGTTTGAACGTGATAATATGGCAAAAAAAACTTTATCTGCAATAGTTTTTGGTTGGGAAAATGACCGACAAAACTATCCAAAAGAATATTTAACCGACAAAGAAGAGGATATTTGTCTGAATTTAATTCAATGGTTAGGAAGTCCTGTTGGTCAAGGGTTTTTGGATAGTTGTGGATTCGTTCCTAAAAATGACCGCTAACTATAATATAAGCGCAACAAAAAGAAACTTAAAATTTAAAGAGATGGAAACACACAGAGAGAAAGCAATGAAATGGTGGAACTCAATGAATTTAGAGCAAAAGTTTTATAAAACAATTGAAGCTAATTCAGTATTGATTGGGGATACTATAGATAATCACCCTGATAGATTAACGGGTAGTGAAATAGAACGTATTTTTGAATGGCATTTATCTAAACCTTAATTATTTTGCTCATCGTGTGTTATAATATAATTAAATTTTTTAACCAATGGAAGAAAGAAAAGAAAAATTGATTGAAGCACTTAAATCAGAAAGATTAAGATTTGCTGAAAGAGGACAAGATACAACTGAACATGATATAGCGATTCAATTTTTGCTATTTGGTTCTACAAATTGCAATCCAGATAAATGGGAGTTGTTAGATGCCGTTATGAATGATTTTGAATCAGTATGTACTGATTATGGTTGCTAACGGTAGGCGTATAAGAGAAGTTAATGAACTAATTTAAAAGATTGATACGATGAAAAAAAAATATGACTTAGGATTAAAATCTGAATTTAAAATAATAAAGAGAAAAGGTAGGTTTTATGTGATTCCACGAAAGAGTAAACCTTAATTTCACTTATACGCTATTAGCAAATCGTTTTAATGTTTGCTAACTATAATATACGGGTGAAGTTACTGTGAGAGCGAAAATTATCTCTTACAGGAATGTTGGAAACACGGTTCGATTCCGTCTTCATCCACAAATTACTTATAACGATAACTATATAAGAGAAGTTAGGTAAATAGAAGTTTATACTTTTTAATAAAATACGTATAATTACGTATTGCATATATAAAACAATATTATTATCTTTGTTATATAAGTTATTAATCAATAAAAAAAGATATTATGCCACCAATAAAAAATAAAAACATGGAAATTTCAGCACTTTATTTGGATGATAATGGTTGTTTATGTATTAATTATGTGAACAAAAAATTACCAATACACGGTTTTGGTGAAAGTTTATTTGGGTTTTATTTCTTACATAATTAATTGAACCTTAAAATACGTATAACTACGTATTGCATATATCAAATAATATTATTATCTTTGTAGTATAACCAATAAAAAAAGAATTATGAGGACTATACAATTAACACACGAAGAAATTGAAACTATAAAATTGGCATTACAATATGTTTATGACCGAAAACTTGAGATTGTTTCACAAAATAGAAAAACATTAGGCGAGGAAGCCACAACAAAAATTTTAGACCAAGCAAATAAATTCTTTGACACACAGGGTGTTTTTGATGGTGAGCGTGATGTTAGTGGGCGAAGTGGGGATTCTAATCAATAAGGGTTTTAAGTAATAAACAGGATAAAAATACGTATAACTACGTATTGCATATATCAAATAATATTATTATCTTTGTAGTATAACCAATAAAAAAAAGAATTATGGGACTTACAAGAGCTGAAAGACATAATAGAATGTTAGAAAAAACATTCAGTCAATATAGACAACATCAAGAATCTTTACCAACTTGTCATTTATACTCAAGGTTTTTAGATATTGCTGTTGAGAAATTAGGGATAACAAGAGACGGAGCAAGAGATAAGTATGGTAAGTATACTGTTGCTGAGTGGGAAAAATTACTAAAACTAGGTTGGAATGCATATGTAAAATAATATAATCATATTTGTATAAACCAATAAAAAAAAATATTATGTCAACATATATTTACACATTTATCAATGGTGATAAAATAATAGAAGCTACTGGTTATAATATTTGGAATGCAGCAAAGAATGGTAGTATTACTATTAGTCGTGTAGATAAACTGGGGTCGCATTATTTACAACAAACACCATTCAATTATAGAGAGCGTTATGTGTGGGTTGTTGGTGAGTATGGTAGTTCACACTTATACACTGTTAAACAAAGATATAATAAATAACGCTATTGGGATAGGTTTGTGGCTTTCAGAAATGAACTCGTACTTAGCCGTTCGATTCAGAAATGAAACGAGATTTGGAAGAAGACCATGTAGTCACAAACTTTACCATAAATACCTTATAAAACCCTATGTGTAAAGGCATTCTTTAAACTGATTTAAAATACGTATAAATACGTATTGCATATATAAAATATTATTATTATCTTTGTATAAACCAATAAAAAAAGATATTATGGGAAATCATCCACAACCAATAATTAAGTATGTTTATAGTTGTACAAATGCATTCTTTAACTACTTAAAAAACGAAAACTTGGAGGAGTTAATTCAAGAATTAAGGCGAGTTGAAAAACACGCTTATCAAGAAACTGATAGTGAAACATCATCACTTTGGTTTAAATTTGGAAAAGGTGATACGGGAGCAACTGATATTAATAATATCCAAAGTGGTTTATCATTACCAAAAAACCATAGAAATTATAAATATTTAATTGAACAAATTAATGGCGTAATTGGTTTAGCACCCGAAGATGAATTGCAAGTTTATTATTCATAAATCTTAATAACATGGATAAAGAAAAATTAAAAAACCATGCATTAAAAAATGATGTTGATGAAATATTAAATAATATAATTGACATTAATAAAGGTGTTTTGGGTACAAGAGAAGTTATTAATATTGACCTAATATTTGATGAGGTTAATGAATATAATACTTACATATACAAAAATACGTCTGAACGTGACTCAGACTTCGAAGAACTAGAAAAAAACATTTAAAATAAAGCCCCTGGTTGATGGGAGATAATAATCATCCTTATTGGTTAAAACTTAGGTTGAAGGTGTTCTTAATTGAGCACCTTCTTTTTTTTAAAATACGTATAACTACGTATTGCATATATAAAATATTATTATTATATTTGTATTATAAGTTTAACCAATAAAAAATAAAAGACATGAAGAAATTAAAACAAGAATTAGAATCGCAATGTGAGTTACATTGGTGGAATATGGGCAAAAAAACATTGTCCTTTAGAGGTGAGTTAAAAGATTTGTTGAAGGCGCAAAAAATTACCTACACCATGAAACCAAGCGAACACGAAGGGATTTATAATTTCACATTTAAAAGTTCATACGGCATAACCTTCAAACAAAGAGGTGCAACACACGATTTTCCACACCTTGCAAAACAAGCAATTCAAATGGAGCTTGTGCGAATGGGAGATAAGTCACAACTATATATTAGTGGTGGAGTTTGGAGACCTACTGTCACTGTAAACTTTTAAATTGTGATAAGGAAGAATGCAAAAATTACACAATAAGTGTAAATAAATAAGAAAACGATAACTTGGTCAACTGATGGTGATAAATACCGAATGTTAATAAGATTGTAAAGAAAGTCTTTATAAGTGAAGTAAATGGTGCATAACGTAAGAAATTAAAAACTTGTTACAGTTTATGGGGAGGGTGTTGCACCTCCCCTTTTTTATGAATATAAAAATACGTATAACTACGTATTGCATATATAAAATATTATTATTATATTTGTATTATAAGTTTAACCAATAAAAAA
>JACCDZ010271041.1_pt1 | contig 11705 bp, 13 predicted proteins | sample 7449551 | NCBI WGS metagenome assembly JACCDZ01 (sample SAMN15323452, study PRJNA562643) | freshwater metagenome | isolation source: river surface water | place: USA:Blue River Watershed | collected 2017-08-18
AGCCCAATCAGTACCAGAGCAGAAACCAGAAGCACGGTATCAATCACATGCGGCAACACCCTGACTATCCTGGCATTGAAGAACGACGACTCCTGCATCATCCAGAGGCCACGGAGCAGGAAAAAGGCGCCACTCGCCAATGCGGCAGTCATGTGGATATGCTTGACGATGGTATACGTTGTCATGGAAATACTCCGGATCGAATGCGCGCCTTTTTCGCAGAATACGAGGGCCGGGTCAAACCTCAATTTCAGGCGGCATGACACCGGTGCCGCACTTGTCTGAATCTGCTAAGGTTTCAGACTTGTCCGGAACCCACAAGCATCATGCTGTTCAAGAAAGTCCATACACCTTGTATAGGAATATGCTCGACCACCTTTGGCGATACGGTCTGCCGCGGGTGTCGACGCTACCTGCATGAAGTGATTGACTGGAACCGCTATTCGGATGAACAAAAACGGCTGATCTGGCAACGACTGGATCGACTGCTGGAACAGGTGCTACCAACCTACTTCAGGATTGAGGACCCAGCACGGCTGGCCGCGCGCCTTGCCTCGTACCGCATTCCGCATCGCCCTGAGGCGGGCTCCTGGACTCACCTCCATGCCCTGCTGAAGTCCGCCGCTCGCCAGACGACTGAACTTGGTGAATTCGGCGTGGCCCGACTGGACAAGCACGGCCCAGACCTTGCCACATTACGCGAACAGATCAATGAGGACCTGCATCACCTGGCGCAGGCCTATTATGACAAAGACATCCTGCGTGCTGTCCGCAATGCTCCGGTTAGCTACAAAGATGCTTGAACACGGAGCCAGTGGTCACCAGGCCGCATGAATCGAGCTGAAAAAAAAGGGCAATGGCTCCTGCAAGACGAAACAGTTTGGTATAGTCGCCCGCCTGTGCGCCAGTGGCGAAACTGGTAGACGCGCTGGATTTAGGTTCCAGTCCTTTGCGGGGTGTGGGTTCAAGTCCCTCCTGGCGCACCACTTACTGCCCTCCTGCCTTTTCCCCTACTCGTCAGTCATACGCTCCCGCGTAACCTGGCCGCGATTGACCAGACCAATCGCACCGCCCAACGCCATGCCCGTCAGAAGTCCACTCAGGTGGCCCACATTCGACACCGGGCCGAACAGGACATCCAGCAAGCCTGTATACCCTAGTGCCAGCCAACCGATCATGAACCAGAGAATCTCCTTGCGCATGCGAAAACCCGCCGCCGGGTTCAGCAGCGGATAAATCCACAGATATCCCAGCAAGCCATAAATCACCCCCGAAAGACCACCAAAATTCGGGCCGTACTGCAGCCCTTGCGCTGCATTGCTGACCAGCGCAATGACAACGCTGATGCCCAGCAGTCGCCACGCAGACTGACCACGCTCGATCAGACCACCCAACTCCCACCACCAGAGAAGATTGAACGCAATGTGCATGACGCTGAAATGCATCAATGCCGGTGTAAGTAGCCGCCACCATTGCAGCCCCCACCATTGCAGACCAGTGTCCGGCAATGTATCAATTGCAGGATAACGGAGTACTCCAAACACAGTCTCCGGCAGAAGATTCAAGCCGGCATACACGAGCAGACACAGCAATGTCACTGCACGCGTCAACATGCCTCCCCGCCGCCACCAACCTGATATTGCAGACACTCCCGAACCTTCATAAACAGGCTCTGCCTGTGCCTGGCCACTCTGCCAGGATGCCTGCCAGTATTTCGGGTTGTCAGGTGCCGCCAAAAAAATATCGAGCTCTGCACGTGCCGGCAAGAAGTCCTGATGGCTTTCAAGGACTATCCCGACGCCCTCACCACTATGCTCAAGATGGCTGGCAATCCCGATACTGCGTAAATAATCACTGAAGGCCAGTGCCAGACGTTTTTCCGGAAAAGTAACAAGCTTCATGCTGACTTTTTATCCTCAGGCAACAGGCTGCGCAAATACTGGTGGCGTTCCACCTGCTTCAGGCGTGCGAGTTTTCTGCACTCATCAAAGAAGAGGGAAAGATCGTTGCCGCTTGTCTGGAGCAAAAGCCTGAATGCCGGGACCAGATCATGATAGGTGCCAACCGTATTCAGACGTGCATTGTTAACCGCCGCAAACCATCCGTCATAACCAGCGTAGCCATTCCAACGTATCTTCTGCTCTGCGTAGGCCTGACGGAGATCGGCATATACAAGGTCTTTCTGGACGCGTTTGTCTGTATCACTGATGGGCTGTGCAAAGACGGACTGCAAACGCTTCCGGTATGAAAGCACTAGCGCCACAAAGTCATCGCGTCGCTTTTTAGTCAGTTGCAGGCGCTCCAGATCTTGCGGGTAACGCTCGCTGTAGCGACGCAAGCCCTCATCCGCCACTGCTACCGCCAGACTTTCATTAAAAACCGTGTCACCGGGTACAAACAAAACCTGATGCGTCAGCTCATGAAAGATCAGCTCGGCCAACTCGGCCTCTGGCTGATGGACAAAGCTTGACAGTACAGGATCACGAAACCAGCCCAGTGTGGAGTAGGCAGGAACACCACTCAGATAAACCTCCCACCCTTCTCGCTCAAGCTGAGATGCCAAACGCTGTGCATCCGCTTCAGCAAAGAATCCCCGATACGAAAGGCACCCCACAAACCAGTAGCACCAGGTTCTGGACTGCAGGGACAACTCAGGGGCAGCCATGACTGACCATACCGGGTAAGGCTGCCCGAGCTCCACGTAGTGATCATACTGACGGCGCGCGGGCAACCCCAGTTCATCACGGGCAAAGCTGCGGATGCGTTGCACGGCCTCCAGCTGACGCCGCAAGCCGGGTGTTATTGCATCGCCATCAAGTAACTGATCAATCGGTTTACGCTTGGCAAGCAGGTTGAAATGCCCCTGTACTGCCTGGCCATAATAGGCAGCACTCTGGCAACCGGTCAGCAGGAATACCAGTAGCGGAGAAAAGAGACGTTTAAGGGAAGGAGTCTTCATGTGGCGATGCTAGCAAAAATTGGCTGACGGCACGCCTTTATCCCGCACATGCCCAATGTGGACATACATGGCGATACATGACAGATCACACCGCCGCGTGCCACAGCCACATCGGAGCCGATCAGGGGTGTGACTTTTTCCACTCGTGCAACTGCTGCTTCGCCTGCACAAGCTCGGCCTGATTCATCCCCAGCTCCAGCACATCTCTTGCCTCAGAGGCTTCATCCACCTCGTCTTCTGCTGCAAGGGAAAGAAAAACCCAGGCACGGATACTTTGCCGGGGCACACCCGGCTCACCCAGTAACAACAACCCCAACCGATACTGTGCGTCCGGATTTCCCTGTTCGGCAGACTTTTCATACCAGACCAACGCTGCGGCATTGTCCGCCAGGACCTCTTCCTGATGTGTTCCCAGAGCCAGTTGAGCCTCGTCATCACCCTGGAGGGCGGCCTTCTCAAACCAGATGAGGGCCTGCTCTTCGTCCTGCTCAACCCCCATGCCCTCGGCATATGACTCACCCAGACGAGTCTGGGCATCGGCATCCCCTTTCTGGGCAGCCTTGAGGAACCAGGGAAATGCCTTCACAGGGTCATCCATGCCCTCGGCATATACCCTCCCCAGCCACGTCATGGCCTGAACCTGACCTGCCAGTGCCAGAGGTTGCAGCTCGATCAGTGCCTTTTCCATATCATCTGCCTCGAAAGCAGCAATACCCTCATCGAGGCCGGCATGAACGACTTGTACAGAAAACAGTGCCGACAACAACAGGAGGGAGAAAATCGCACGCATGATCATTATTCTTGGAGTAGGTACTTGTTTTGACGCCATTATAGGGCCGTACAGACAGCGGCTGAATGGGGCTAGCCGCCTATAATGAGCAATATTTATACGGCAGTCCTATTGCCAAATCCCGTGCCCGGAGATAGCTGACCCGGACCGGCAAGGAGCAACTCATGACCGACAGCAACACCATCATGACGGAACTGAAAAAACTGAATCACCTGTTGCATGAGGCACTCCCGGCGCCCGCCCCTGCCACCGATTTTTCTGCCGGGATTGCCTTTCGCTGGCGCGCTCACCCGCATGGTGGCTATCTTGAGACGGTGCTGGACCTCAGCCCCATCCGGCTTGATGACCTGCAAGGAATTGACCGGCAAAAATCCGAAGTTCGCCGCAATACCGAACAGTTTGTTCTGGGCGCACCAGCCAACAACGTTCTGCTCACAGGCAGTCGGGGCACCGGAAAATCCTCACTGGTCAAGGCGGTGCTGAACGAGTTTTCCGGGCAGGGCTTGCGCGTGATCGAAGTGGAAAAACACCTGTTGCAGGATCTTTCCGATATCGTTGCACAACTGCATGCGCGACCCGAGCGCTTTATCATCTACTGTGATGACTTGTCCTTCAGTGAAGATGACACCAGCTATCGGGCACTCAAAACAGCACTTGATGGCAGCATGCACGCAGGCAGCCCAAACATCATAATCTATGCCACCAGCAATCGCCGACATCTTCTGCCTGAATATCATCACGACAATGCCATGACCCCTACCGGAGAAAATGGTGAACTGCACCCGGGAGAGGTCATCGATGACAAGATTTCCCTGTCTGACCGCTTTGGTTTATGGCTGACGTTCTATCCGCCCAGCCAGGATGACTACCTGAACATGGCAAGGCACTGGGTTGAACACTTCGGCCTGCACTTCACGAATGACGCCCGTACTGCTGCCCTACAGTGGGCAATGGGCAGGGGAAACAGGTCCGGTCGGACTGCTTCACAATTTGCACGTGACTGGGCGGGTCGCCAGCAACTCAGTCCAGACCGCTGAGCATTCACGCCAATCCAGCTTTCTTTTTGTGTGAGCGCTTGTCCAGATACATGGCGGTATCGGCAACCCGCATCAGTACAGACAGGTCATCGCCATCATCCGGAAAGGACCCGATACCAACGCTGACATTCACGTTAATGGTACGCCCAACGAGCTGAAGGGGTTGAGCAATCGCCTCACGCAGACGGGCAATGAGTGCGTCCAGCGCATGCCCTCGCCCGGTATCCGGGAGCAGCACAAGAAACTCATCACCACCAAAACGGGCAATCAGGTCAGAGGAGCGCAATGTCCCAAGCGCCTGATCGGCGACATGAACCAGCATGGCGTCACCGGCATCATGCCCATGCTCGTCATTGATCCGTTTGAAGTCCTCCAGATCAAGACTCAGCAGCACAAACGGCCGCTTCTGCCGGTATGACAACGATACAAGCCTGCCGGCCTGCTCAAGAAACTGATGCCGGTTTGCCAGTCCGGTCAGGCTGTCATGGGTCGCCATTACCCCCAACCTTAGCTGGCTGGCTGCGGCAAACCAGGCCAGAAGACCCGCAATGAAGGCCAGGCAAGCGGCAAGTACATGCCAGGGTAGCGGATGCCAGTCCGTTGCCATCGATTTGTCACGCCAACGCGCCGCCAACACCCATCGCCCCCCCGGAATCACCACCTCCTGCTGAAGGGCATCCGGAGAACCAAATAGTGCAGCCTCACCAAGGAATACTTCTCCGGTGGCTCCCGTGCCATCCCGTCCGCGCAGGGCATAGATGACCTCATCACCAGAGGTAAGTCCGGCCCGCTCAAACACCGGCAACGGATCAATCGATAGCGCAACAAGACCCCAGTAATACGACGACCCATCCCTGTCACGAATCAGTACGGGAACACGATTGATCAGGCCAAGCCCTCCCTGAACCAGATTGACAGGGCCAGCTGTCACCGCCTGCCATTCACGACGCACCCTTAAAACTGCATCACGCTGGGCTGGAATTCTTTCAAGCTCGATCCCCATAGCCGCTTCATTGCCGGACCGGGGATAAATGAAGCGCACAATATTCTCAGGGGCAATGGCAATGTTGCGGATGCGCGGCTGGATGGCAAACAACCGCTCGGCCAGTTGCTCGTACTGCGCCTCATCAAAACCGGGATTGGCGCTGACAAACGCCGAAACACTCAAGCCCAGTGACAACAGCGAATTAATCTCGGACTCGAGATGAGAGCGAACACTGCTGACCTTGGCCTGCAGGCGGATTTGTGCTGACTGCTCGACACGCTCCTGCTCAAGCTGGATCAACCACTCGGCAAAAAACAGCACCAGCACACCAGCGACGACTCCCACCACCAGTGGAAGATGCGTGAGCCTGTCAAAAAGCCTGTCCGTCCGCTTCATGATGCAACCCGCTTCCTGCCTGCAACCTCGTGCTCATTAAGCTATCTTATGCAATGACAACACAAGTGAACACACGCACAAACCATGGGTTCACACTTGCAACAGGGAAGAAAGGTACCCCCTTGCAACAAGGAGGTACCGAGGGCGGCTATGCGCGCAGGCGACGGGTTTTGAACGTATGCCAGCCACTGCCGGCAATTGCTGCGAGGAAGGCAATAAAGCCGGATTCGCCAGGCCTTGGCTCACCACCATTGGCCATTCGTCGTAACTGGCGCGAATACCAGGCAACCTCCATGAGAGCCATTCTGTCGATCGCGGCAATCCCAGTAGTTATGGGTTTGACTACATAGCGAGGGTCATGGCCCTGAAGTACCAGCTTCGGGAGGTCTGGCTCAATTGCCAGTGCACGGGCAATTCCTACGATATCCACCGCACCCGAGCTGACAGCCTCCGCCATTCCAGCACTGCTCCGGAAGCCACCCGTAAGCATCAGCGGTGTGCTGGCCGCAGCCCGGGCCTTTTCGGCAAACTCAAGAAAATAGGCTTCGCGGCGACGGGTCGAGTCTTTTTGAGGCACCGCTTTCACGCCACTCATCGCGGGGGCCTCATAGGTTCCCCCGGATATCTCGATCAGATCAACGCCGGCATCCGACAGGGCGCGAATCAAGTCCAGCGACTCCTCTTCAGTGAAGCCGCCACGCTGGAAATCGGCTGAATTCAGCTTGATGCCAACAGGAAAGGATTTACCAACCTGCGCACGTATTTCACGAAAAACCTCCAGCACAAACCGGCGGCGGTTTTCGGCGTTACCACCCCAGCGATCCTGACGCTGATTGTGATGACCAGACAGGAACTGGCTCACCAGATACCCATGAGCACCGTGAATCTGCACCCCTGTAAAACCCGCCTTCTTGGCGATGGCAGCCGTACGCCCATAACGCTGGATTAGCTCTTCGATTTCTGTCTCGGTCAAGGCACGCGGAGTACTGAAAAAGCGCGACAGTTCCTTGTTGAACGGAATGGCTGAAGGAGCCACCGTCTCGGCGTTCAGGCCTTTCGGCGACTGCTTACCCGGGTGGTTGATCTGCATCCACAATTGCGTTCCGTTTCTGGTACCGGCCGCCGCCCATGCACGCAGCTGATCAAGATCACGCTCATCTTCAATGGCGACATTATTTGGCTCTCCCAGTGCACGCCGATCAATCATGACATTGCCCGTAATCAGCAGACCGATACCGCCGTCCGCCCAGCGCCCGTAAAGCCGTTCCAGCCCGGCAGTCATCCGGTTATCCGTGGTGCCCAGTGCCTCGCTCATGGCCGACTTGCCCAGGCGGTTCTTGATTACGCTGCCATTTGGCAGGGTATAGGGCTGGGACAGAACCCTGGCCACTTCGATTGACGATGTCATGCCGCACTCCAGTCAGTTTCAGACCGGACCGACGCTATCCAACAATTCGATACTTGTCAAACTGTCAATATATGTCAGAATAGCTCAATCATTCCCGAGCAGGACGCCATGTCGTGATACGCCAACGCCCCACTGATCTTGATCGCCTGTCACGCGCGTTCAAGGCACTGTCCAATCCGAACCGGCTGGCCATCTATCTGGAGGTCCTGCAGCAGACACGCATGGAAGTGAAGAGTTGCGGCCTCTCACACCTGATCGACAAACTTGAAATTGGTGCACCCACCGTATCGCACCACACCAAGGAGCTGGTGGATGCCGGCCTGATCACCGTGCAGCGTGATGGTCGCTTTATCCGCTGCACCCTTGATGAAACCATGCGTGAACTGCTGCATCGTTTCTTTGCCCGTGACAACGAACCTACCCGCAGGTAACCGCCATGTCCCTGAAAGTGCACCATCTTAATTGCGGGACAATGTGCCCTGCCTGTGCCCGTCTTATCAATGGCAAAGGGGGATGGCTGGAGCCAGCCCAGCTGGTATGCCATGTATTGCTGATTGAAACGCCAAAGGATGGACTGGTACTGGTCGACACCGGCATTGGCGCACTGGATGTGGCCACACCTACACGACTGGGCAAACCATTCCTGGCACTGACGCGTCCCTTGCTGGACCAGCATGAAACTGCGCAGGCCCAGATTCAGCGCCTTGGCTTCAAATTATCTGACGTCCGCCACATCATCGTCACCCACCTTGACCTGGACCATGCCGGCGGCCTTCCCGACTTTCCGGAAGCCAACGTCCATGTGTTTGCACCTGAATATGAGGCCGCCATGCAGCCAACCTGGCGCGAGCGCGCCCGTTATCTGCCAAGCCAGTGGGCACATAGCCCGCGCTGGGTGAAGCATGATGCAGGTGGCGAGGAGTGGTACGGATTCAGCAGCATGCGACCCATACCCGGCCTGACAGAAGACATCATGATGGTGCCGCTGACCGGACACACCCGGGGTCATACCGGCATTGCCGTTCGCACCGGAACCGGCTGGAAACTGCACTGCGGTGACGCCTATTTCTTCCATGGCCAGATGGATCCTGCACACCCGCACACATCACCCGGCATGAATGTTTTTGAAAGACTGGTTCAGACAGAAGCTGCCGCCAGAATCCGTAACCAGGAGCGCCTGCTGGACCTGGTTCGCAGGAAAGGCAGCGAGATCGAGGTCTTCTGCGCGCATGACCCCGTCGAGTTTCAGCGTTACGCATGATTGATTCACGCATAAAAAATGCCGGCTATGCCGGCATTTTTTATGCGTCATTTTCACGCTGATGCAGTTGTCTTAATGCTGCCGACATTCTGGCCTCCAGATCCCTGGCCAGAGCACGCGCATCACGCTCACCCGGTAATTCAGCCGGCAACACCATGACATCCACAACCATTCTCTCGCCTTTCAGGATATCAATGGCATGTGACAGGAACTCATCATCCCCGATAAAGGGTGCATGCGGATGCAAGGCATCATGTTCATCCCGGTAACAGACAAGCACAGGTTGCAGAGAGACCTGTGTCTGCACGGCAGCACCAAACAGCTTGTGGAAAAACCGTTTGAGTCGGTGACCATCTGTCGTTGTGCCTTCCGGAAAAAAAAGGACATTGCGGCCTTCGCCCAGATGACCCGCCAACTGGTTCGTCACCTGCCCGGCATCACCAGACCCACGCTGGATGAACAGTGTTCCGGCAACCCTGGCCAGCCAGCCGACCACCGGCCACTTGGCCACTTCTGCCTTGGACAGGAAATACACCGGGAAATTGGCTCCGAGCACTGGAATATCGAGCCAGGAAACATGATTGGAAACCCACAGTGCATGCCCGTCAGCCGGTGCTCCGTGCACACGGATATCCAGATTGAGAATATTGCAGAAACGCCGGTGCCACCATCGAATGACTGGCTGCTGCCAGGGGCGATACTGAACAAACGCAGCACCACACACTACCGCCAGAACAGCACCTTCCAGCAGATGTAACCCGAGGCGGAAACACCGGTAATAAAGCCTGACCTGGATATGGATTGAACTTCTTGTCTGAGATGCCACAGCCTTCCGCCTGTCAATCAGCGCGGCAAAGGCTACTTCATCCGAAGAATCCGTGAACATCAACCGGCCTTGAGGAAACGTTGCGCGTAACGGTCAGCGACCATACTGACATCCAGCATCACAAACACATCGGCACAGTTGAACTCGGGGTCCCAGCATGCTTCCCCGCCAATCCTGCAGCCCATACGAAGATAGGCTTTCAGCAAGGGCGGCATGGCTGACGCCTCAGTTTCCCGGGCTTCTACATCAATGCCACGACGCGGCGTCACGCGAAGCTCACTCGCAACAAAGTGACGCTCACGCAGCTCCGGCATAATGGCCGAAAAGTTCTGTCCTCCGTCACGCAGGCTGATGCTAGCGCAACCGACCAGGTAACTGAAATCATTCTGCAACAAATAGTCTGCCAGAGCGGACCACAGTACGGTAATGGCTGCTCCCGAACGATATTCCGGATGCACACAGGTGCGTCCTATTTCCAGAGTGCGTCCAGGCAACCGCTCAATGGCGCCAAGGTCAAACTCACTGGCTGAATAGAAACCACCAGCACGCTTGGCCTGTTCACTGCAAAGCAGACGGGTTGTCGCAATAATGCAGCCATTCGCCACATCATACACATTCAGGTGATCACAGAAATCATCATATGAGTCCTGATCAAGCCCCTCGGAATCATCAAATCTGGCACCGAATTCATCACCAAACACACTGGCTCGCAATGCTTGTGCTGCACGAAGTTCCGCCATGTCACGTACAAACCGGGCTTCCAGCTTCGGCTTGTTGCGAACTGGAACAACACCAGCGGCAATTGCCGACTTTACCTGTTTCTGACTCAGGGCCAACGCCTGCATCGTTCCTTCCTCATGTCATCTGTTTACGAGGGAGATGATGGAAATCAGACATTGAGATGACGTGACAGAACAGTGAATATTTGAAGACAGCCTGTCAGACAACCTGAGTCAGGGTTAATCAATGGCGTGGGAACCATAAGCCATGCCTGTATCATTCTCATGACACGCCGTGTGTCCGGATTTGCGTTCGGACAGGTAATCGTTTCCACTTTGCACTACCAAGGCGCATGGATCGAACATGGAATATCTGCTGTATCTGGGGGTTGGTGCCCTTGCCGGACTGCTTGGCGGACTGCTGGGAATAGGCGGAGGGCTGGTGATCGTACCTGTACTGGTATACAGCTTTCAGGCGCATTCCTTTGATCCGGAAGTGCTGACACAGATGGCCATCGCTACTTCACTGGCCACCATCATTTTCACCTCCGTCAGCTCGGTCAAGGCGCATCACGAGCGAGGTGCCGTCCGCTGGGATCTGGTTCGCCTGCTGGCGCCAGGCATTGTCCTCGGAACACTCATCGGCGCGGAGGTAGCACATCGCCTGCCCGGACGTAGCCTGCAATTGCTGATCGGGCTGTTTGCCTTGCTGATGGCCCTGCAGATGTTCAGTAACTGGCGCCCAGGCGGAACGCAGGCAGAGCCGCCACCACTCCCTGGCAAGCGTGGACTGTTTGCAGGCGGCAGCATTATTGGCCTTGCCTCCGCCCTGTTTGGCATTGGTGGCGGCAGCCTTACGGTCCCCTGGCTCAGCTATCACGGCACTCGCATGCAGGAAGCCGTTGCAACCTCATCGGCATGTGGCATGGCGATCGCAGTCGCCGGCACCCTGGGATTTGTAGCCACGGGACTGAGAGCTCACAACCTGCCAGAGCAGGCCATTGGCTATGTCTATCTGCCGGCCTTTATAGGCATCAGTATCAGTAGTGTGCTGTTTGCACGGGTGGGGGTTCGTCTGGCGCATCGCCTGCCAGCAACAACTCTCAAGAAGGTATTTGCCGTACTTTTGGTGGTGGTCGGAATTCAGTTGATTAGCGGGGTGCAATAAACCATCCGGCCTGACTGAGACTCAAAAACAAGGGGCTTCCCCAATCCGTGTGGGTGATTTAGCGTCACCCGCATGAACGATACTGAACTTTACGCCAAGATGCTTGGCCTCCAGGCCCCCTGGCAGGTCACTGCCGTTGACTTCAATCCGCTGCAG
>JACCDZ010715382.1_pt1 | contig 11704 bp, 8 predicted proteins | sample 7449551 | NCBI WGS metagenome assembly JACCDZ01 (sample SAMN15323452, study PRJNA562643) | freshwater metagenome | isolation source: river surface water | place: USA:Blue River Watershed | collected 2017-08-18
GATCTGGTCGGCTCCGGTGATCGCTCCGAGCGCATCCGCACCTATAATTTTGCACAGGGTCGCGTGACCGATCACCGCATCAACTTGACCTTGTACCGACTGGAAGAAATTCTCGGTGGCGATCTTGGCGAGTTGTTGCAGGCACTGGCCACCGAGCATCAGGCCGACTTGCTGGCGGCGCTGGCTGATGACCAGTAAGCCGCTCACGCTGGCGCAGTGGCTGCATGCTGCCGAGGCTGCACTGGCTGCGCAACCACTCTGGCGTATTCCCGGCGTTGATGAACAGTCGCCGCGCCGTGAGGCGCAATGGTTGCTGGCAGCTGTGCTCGAGCAAAATCTGGCCTGGCTGCTGACCTGGCCGGAGCGCGAGCTGAGCCACGAGCAACAACATCGGGCCGATGCCTGGTTGGCGCGCCGTCTGCTGGGCGAGCCGCTGGCCTTAATGCGCGGCGATCAGGATTTCTGGTCGCTAAACCTCTGCGTTAGCGCCGATACGCTGGTGCCACGCGCCGACACCGAGCGCCTGGTTGAAGTTGCCCTAAGTTGTTTACCTGCGGATGCCGCTGTTGCTGTATTGGATCTGGGTACTGGCAGCGGAGCGGTTGCGCTGGCGCTGGCCAGTGCTTTGCCGCAGGCACATATTACGGCTGTGGATCGCTCACGGCCGGCCTTGGTGATTGCTCAAGATAATGGCCAGCGGCTCGGATTGCCGGTGCGCTGGTTGCATAGCGACTGGTTCTCTGCACTGGCAGGGGAGCTATTTCAGGTCATTGTCAGCAACCCGCCATACCTTGCCGATAACGATCCGCATCTGCTCCATGTTCGCCACGAGCCACTGAGCGCGCTAGTGGCGGCAGAGCAGGGCATGGCCGATTTGTTGCATCTGGTGCGTGAAGCACCACGCTATCTGCTGGATAACGGCTGGCTTTTGCTCGAACATGGTGCAACGCAGGCTGGGGCCGTTCGCGAGGCTTTGTTTTTGTGCGGATTTGCCCGGGTGCAGACCTGGCAGGATTTGTCTGGTCTGGATCGTGTGAGCGGCGGCCAATGGCTTGCTGCATCGGAAGCGACTCATGCTTAATGACGATCAGTTGCTGCGTTACAACCGCCAAATTCTCCTACCGAGCTGGGACATTGCTGCGCAAACGCGGTTGGCCAGCGCTTCGGTGCTGGTGGTCGGCTTGGGCGGATTGGGTTGCCCATTAGCACAGCAACTGGTTATTGCCGGCGTGGGCCGGTTGGTGCTGGCGGACTTCGATACGGTCGAGTTGAGCAACTTGCAGCGGCAGATGTTGCATCACGATGCCGACATCGGTCGTTACAAAGTCGACTCTGCGCGCGACAGCCTGCTGGCCTTGCGTAGCGATGTGGTCGTGGAGACGCTGCCGCAGCGTATTGATGAAGCGCTATTGCAAGAACTGCTGCGTTCAGTCGATGCCGTTGCCGATTGCTGCGATAATTTCGCTACACGTGAGCTCATCAATCGCTGCGCCTGGCAGGCCAAAAAGCCGGTGATCTCGGCTGCAGCCATCGCTTGGCAGGGGCAGCTGGCGGTATTTGATGCCACGCAGCCGCAGTCAGCGTGTTATCGCTGCCTGTATCCGGAGAGCGATGACGCGGCGCTAACTTGCAGCGATAGTGGCGTGATGGCGACCACGGTAGCAGTGATGGGTAGCTGGCAGGCGCAGGAAGTATTGAAGGTGCTGACGGGTGCGGGGCAGGCTCTGTGCGGTCAGCTCCTGTTGTGGGATGGCATGGTCAACGAAGTTCGGCGTGTGCGTACGCCAAGAGATCCGGCTTGTCCGGTTTGCAGCATAAAGAGAGTCGAATAGTCATGAATCATTACGCGAACTGGGGCAACGCCCTGAAAGGCTTGTTTCGCATCAGTCAGACCACGACGGTATTGGCTGCCACAGGTATTGCATGGGCGGCTGGTGAGCGTCCGCCATTGCCGCGTCTGTTGCGCCTGACCTTCGAGCGTCTTGGCGCAACCTACGTCAAGCTCGGTCAGTTTGTTGCCAGCTCGCCATCTATTTTTCCGGCTGAATATGTCACCGAGTTTCAGCATTGCTTGGACAAGACCGAGCCGCTGCCCTTCAGCATCATGAAGCGCGTGCTGGAAACCGAGCTGAAGCGTCCGCTCACGGAGATTTTTGCTGAGATCGACGAGATTCCGTTGGCTTCTGCCTCGGTAGCACAGGTGCATGCGGCCAAGCTGCTCAACGGTGACTCGGTGGTGATCAAGATCCAGAAGCCGGGCGTGGAAAATGTCTTGCTCACGGACCTGAATTTTCTTTATGTGGCGGCGGTGCTGTTGGAGCGCGTATTGCCCAAGCTCAAGTTCGCCTCGCTATCGGGTATCGTTAGTGAAATTCAGGCCTGCATGATGGAAGAGGTCGATTTCTACAAGGAAGCGCGTAACGTCGAGCAGTTCCGCGCTTTTCTGGACAAGACTGGCAATACCCAGGCTACCGCACCGCGCATTTATCCGGAGGCATCCAGCCTGCGCGTGCTGACCATGGAGCGATTCTATGGCGTGCCGCTCACCGATCTCGACACCATCCGCAAGTACACCAAGGATCCGGCCGGCACGCTGGTTGCCGCCCTGAACACTTGGTTCTCTAGCCTGATGCTGTGTGAGAGTTTCCATGCCGATCTGCATGCCGGCAATCTCATGGTGCTCACTGATGGCCGCCTTGGTTTTATTGATTTCGGGATTGTCGGTCGTATTGCGCCGGAAACTTGGTCGGCCACGATGGGCTTCATCGAGTCGTTGAGCAGTGGCGACTTCAAGACCATGGCCGAGAGCATGGCAGTCATTGGCATGACCAAGCGCAAAGTCGATCAGGAAAAGCTTGCGAAGGACCTAGAGGCTATTTACGGCGCCGCCACGCAGGTGGACCCGGAGCAGGTCATGAACGCGCTGGCCAACGACAATGAGATTAACAAGCTCATGCTTGAGGTCGTTGCGGTGGGCGAACGCCACGGTATTCGATTCCCGCGCGCATTTGCCTTGCTACTGAAGCAGATGCTTTATTTCGATCGCTACATCCGCATCCTCGCGCCCGACATGAACCTGTTTGATGACGATCGTATCGAGTTCATGGCGCTGGGGGATGGCAAACCTACTTTGCTACATTGATCCGTGATCAGCTTGTTGTTACTGCGTAGCAATTTGTCGGCAGCTACTCGACGCAGCGATGTGAAAGTGCCAGCCTGAAGCCAAGCCAGATGATCCAGGAGGACATCATGCAAGGCTTCATGAGGTGGGCAGGCTCTGTTCTGATGTTTTCGGCACTTGCGTCTTCGGCATCAGCGGCATCGTGTCTGAACTATGATGGGCAGGGCGATTTTCTGGGTTGGGCGGATTATCCGCATTGCCTAGTCGATCAGCATACGCAATCGACTGTGCGCTGGCTCGACGATTGGTTCAGCCAATCGCCGAAGGATGCTGCCGCACTGACCCCCGCGACTGCATTAGCTCAGGCCCGCATTCGCTTGATCAATGAATGGCTTGTGGACTCGCATGGTGATCTGACCCCGACCTTGCGATTGCGCGCCAGTGTTGCACTGCCGCAGTTGGAGCGAAGGTTGTCACTGGTGTTCGAGGATGAATCAGGCCAGGCCCGCCGTATTGATGGCGTGCCAGCCATCAATGAAACGGCGTTGGCCTTACGCTGGGCAGCGCTGAATCTCAAGCGGTTGCATATTGATACCGATGTGGGCTTGCATGGCGCGACGGATTTGTTTGTTCGTGCGCGTTTGCGTCAGTCGGTGCCTTTCGCTGACAAAAACGAGTTCAGGGCGTTTCACAGCCTGCGCTATGGCTTTCAGGATAAGTGGCGTGCGCTTGAAGGTTTGGAGCTGGCGCATGCCTTTGGCGAGCGTCGTGTGGGCGTGCTTTACCATCAGCTTGATTATCAGCAAGAGCAATCGGCGGATGGTGTGCACTGGAGTCGTGGTGCGTTGATTGCCGAAGAGCTTTCGGCAACGAAAACCATGTCTTACGGCATTGGCCAGGAGGGCATGAGCAGGCCGAGCTGGCGTCCACGCACAAACTCGTTGTGGTGGCGCTGGCGTCAGCGTGTGTCGCGCGATTGGTTCTTCATTGAGGTGGAGCCACGCTTGACCCGAAGCCACATTGACGGCGAGGATATTCGACCTTCATTGGCGCTGCGCTTTGAGGTTTTATGGGGCGGTTACGCTACGCCCAATGCACTGCAACAATCCACGGCATTTATTGAGCCTGATACGGGGATGTCGTTAACACCATGATGAGCGCGTTTCGCCAACAGCTGCCGGCACTGACCGGCGGCTTCGATCAGTGCATTGAATTCGGCATCGACAGCAGAACCCGACAGGCTTTCTGGTTGCGTCGGCAGGCCCAGTCACGCCCCTGGCAAAATGCCTTGTCGCGGCGCGTTACCGTATGGGCCAGTCAGGCAGACGTTGGCCAGAGTGAGCTGCTACAGGATAGCGATACGCAATTTTCGCGTTTGGAGCTTCCGGTACATTGGCCATTCGAGCAGTACAACAGCTCCTCGGGGAGTTTTGTTTGCAGTGAGAATGACAGCTTGCGCGGTCGCTTGTTTACTGTGGGCGGTAGCGCTCAATGGCAACTGCGCGCCAGTAGTCCGGTGCCGGCAGAGACGCTGACCTGGCCTTCCGGTGGTTTGCGCTGCCAGCCAACACAATGGCTGGGGGATGTCGATGTTGCCGGCACATCGTTATCAGGCCTTTTCGTGGGCACGCGCATTCAGTTCTGGGGCCGTCTGGCACCGTTCGGCATGGCGTTGTTGTCAGCCCCACGCTTAGGCGGGGATCCACGTGTGCAGCTGACTGCCATCGGTCAGTTTGCCGGGCGCGCTGGCGCATTGAGTGAGCGCTTGAATGGCGCTGTCGGCATCTTGCGCGTGGCCGACGAGACCTATCACTTTGATCGGTGGTGGCCAGCTGGTACGGTCGCGCCATCACGACTGGATGCGTATCGCTGGATGGCGACACTGACCAATGCCAAGTACCGCTTGGAGCTGGTTGCTGATGGCGGCAATCCGCGTATCACGCCTTGGCAAGGGCTCGTCGATACCACGCCAGAGGGCTTGCGCCATTTGCTGCGCTTAACCACTTACGCGGCCTTGCATGTCCGCTTGTTTGCAAGAGGCAGCCAGAATCCGCTGCAGGAGTGGCGTAGCGACACCAGTTTGCTGATGACCTTGGCGGGTGATACGCAAGTGCTTGGGCGTGGGCCAGGAGCTGCGGCTTAGGCCTTGCTGGCGTACTGTGGCAGCCAGCGTGTGAGAACATCGTGCAGTGTTCGCATGTCGATGGGCTTTTGCAGAAAATCATTCATGCCAGCCTCACGCGCCTGTTGCCGGTGTGAAGCAGAGATATGTGCGGTGACGGCAATAATCGGGACCTGCGGAGCACTGGCCGCCCCCGCTGTTTGCAGCGTTTGCGAGCGCCATAGCTGAGTCGTGGAGAAACCATCCAAGCCTGGCAGGTCACAATCCATTAAGACCAAATCAAATACCTCGGATGCTAGGCGCTGAAGCGCCTCTTGACCATCAGCGGCCAGACAGGTTTGACAATTCAGCTTGAGCAAAAGCCCCGCAAGTACTTGCTGTACCCACGGATTATCCTCGACGATCAATATGCGTGTGACATCGGCTGACGGCGCTGTGGGTAGCGTGTAGGACGGGCTCAGTGGCCATGGCGTGTTGTGCACGCTTGGTAGCATGGCGTTGACTGCTGGAGGTGTTTCGGGTTGCTCCAGCACATAGAGCAATATCGGCATGGTGAGCAGGTGCCAGATCATCAGGATTTGATAAGGCTCGGCAACAAACGGGACGTATCCGCGCAAGGAGGCATCGCTCAGTAGCTGGCTGAGCAACCCCACGGCCATGATGCCTCGATACAGTGCTGCGCCCTTGAGAACACGCTGGGTAGGCTGCCAGAGTGCGACCATGACAGTCGTGTAACTAAGCCAGCGTATGACATCGGAGGCGGGAGACCATTGATCTGGGAGCCATGCCACGGAAATCAGCATCCAGATCAGGTTGGCTAAAATTATGGTGTGCAAGAGTCGTTGCACATTAGCCGTGAGACTTTTTTGATGCGCAAGGAATTGATAGCACAGCAGGAGATGGGCCATGCTCAGCATGCAGCTGCTGAGCTGAGTAAAACAATGAAGTGCGTTAGGGATATCTAGCCACCAGTAGCCAAGCACGCCACGCTCCACCATGGCTTGCGTCATCGCCATGACGATCACGGAAAGGAATGCCCAGCGCAATGACAGGCTGATTCGTGCACTGCGCAGGCCTGCCATACCAAGCACCATCCCTCCGAGCAGACCCAAGCCTACACCGAAGAATCCAGCATTATTCTGTAGCGCTCTGAGCAGGCCATTTTCACTGCTGATATGGATGGGTGTGGCCAGAGGGTATGTGGATTGCAAATGGATATAGGTCGTCGAGCTGCCCTCTGGGATGCTCAGCGCGAAGCTGTAGCCAAGCCCGGTAGTGTCGCCGCGCGGCGATAGTTCGGCTGTGCCAGCATTTCGGACTTGCCAAGAGCCATTACGCTGACGACTCAGGATTTCTATGTGGCTCAGGTTGGCCCGAATGAATTCAAGAGTGCGTCGTTGTTCCAAGCCATCATTGCGGATTTTCAGGCGTAGCCAGATGCCATTTGAAAGACGGCCTTGTGCCAGTACGGGTTGATCCAGCGCCTGCCAGGGCCAGTGATCGGCCTGCGCTAATAATTCTGCTGAGCTAACGTTTGAGAGATGTGCGGGTAGCTTGTCGAGCCAAGGAGCAATCTCAAGGCGGCTGACAGCAGTTTCCACGATAAATGTTGGCGCAGTCTTGGCGTTAGCCGTCAAGCCTAACAGTGTCAGGCAGCAGAGTAGGCTGAAACGGATGAGATGAGACATGATCATGCCGGCAAGCCTACACCAGTGCAGGCTTGCCGGTCACGGATACAACTTAACGGCGGCTGATGGCCTCGGCCACGGTCAGCGCTGTCATGTTCACAATGCGGCGCACGGTCGCGCTGGGCGTGAGAATATGCGCTGGCTTGTCGGCACCGAGCAGAATCGGGCCGATAGTGACGCCGTCGCCACAGGCCGTCTTCAACAGGTTGAAGGCGATGTTGGCGGCATCCACATTCGGCATGATCAGCAGGTTCGCCGAACCCTTCAGGCGCGAGTTCGGGAACAGGTTCAGGCGGATGCTCTCATCCAGCGCGGCGTCGCCATGCATTTCGCCTTCCACTTCCATATCCGGTGCCATGTCTTGCAGCAGCTGGAAGGTGTCGCGCATCTTGCGCGCGCTCGGCGTGTTCTCGTTGCCGAAGTTGGAGTGCGAGAGCAGGGCGACCTTCGGCGTCAGGCCGAAGTTGCGCACGGCCTCGGCGGCTTTCAGCGTGATGTCGGCCAGTTCCTGTGCGGTCGGGTCCGGGTTCACATAGGTGTCTGCGATGAACAGCGTGCGATCCTGCAGCATGATCACATTCATGGCGGCATAGCCACGGCAGTTGTCCTGCAGGCCGATAATGCGATCGATGTAGCGCAAGTGCAGATCGTAGTTGGCGAAGGTGCCGCAGATCATGCCATCAACTTCACCGAATTTGGTCAGCAGCGCGCCGATCAGCGTGGTACGGCGACGCACTTCGCGCTTGGCCAGCTCGATGCCGACACCCTTGCGCTCCATGATGCTGTGGTAGTGCTGCCAGTAAGTCGAGTAGCGGCGATCATCGTCCTGATTGACCACTTCCACATCAACGCCGGGGCGAATGCGCAGACCCAGCTTCTGGATCTGCGAATCGATGACCGTCGGGCGACCGATCAGCACCGGACGCGCCAGACCTTCATCAACAACAATTTGCACAGCGCGCAGCACGCGCTCATCTTCACCTTCGCAGTAGGCAATTTTTTGCGGCTGGGCTTTGGCCTTGGCAAATACCGGCTTCATCAGGAAGGCGGAGTTGTAAACGAACTCGGACAGGCGCTGGCGATACGCGGCAAAGTCAGCAATCGGACGCGTGGCAATGCCCGAGTCCATGGCTGCTTTGGCCACGGCCGGGGCAATAGCCATGATCAGGCGCGGATCGAGCGGGCCCGGAATCAGGTATTCGCGGCCGAAACGGCGAGCGTCGCCGCTGTAGGCGGCCGAGTCTGATGACTCCACATGCGCCATCTGTGCGATAGCATGCACGCAAGCCACTTTCATCGCCTCGTTTACCGTGCTCGCACCTGAATCAAGCGCGCCACGGAAAATGTAGGGGAAGCACAGGGCATTGTTTACCTGGTTCGGATAGTCCGAGCGGCCGGTAGCGATGATCGCATCTGTACGAACGGCCTTGACCAACTCCGGCAGAATTTCCGGCGTCGGGTTGGCCAGTGCGAAGATGATCGGGTCGGCATTCATCTGCTTGACCATGTCCTGGCTGACAATGCCGGCGGTGGACAAACCAATGAAGACATCGGCGCCAACGAACAAGTCGGCCAGTGTTCTTGCACTGGTGGTCTGGGCAAAGCGCTGCTTGCTCTCGTCGAGGCCGCTGCGCTCGCTGTGAATCACGCCCTTGGAGTCGGTAACGTAGATATTTTCGCGATTGGCGCCCAGCGAAATCAGCAGGTCCAGACAGGTGATGGCGGCAGCGCCTGCACCCGAGCAGATGATTTTGACATCGCCAATGTTCTTGTTGACCAGCAGCAGGGCGTTGAGCACGCCAGCGCCAACAATGATCGAAGTGCCGTGCTGGTCGTCATGGAAAACCGGAATTTTGCAGCGTTCGCGCAGCTTCTTCTCGATGTAGAAGCACTCTGGCGCCTTGATGTCTTCCAGATTGATGCCGCCGAAAGTAGGCTCCAGAGAAGCAATGATATCGACGAGCTTGTCAGGGTCACGTTCGTTGATTTCGATATCAAAAACATCGATGCCGGCGAACTTCTTGAACAGTACGCCCTTACCTTCCATGACCGGCTTCGAAGCCAACGGACCGATATCGCCCAGACCGAGTACAGCGGTGCCGTTGGTGATGACCGCGACGAGGTTGCCGCGAGCGGTGTAGCGAGAAACAGTGGATGGATCGCGAGCGATTTCTTCGCAAGGCGCAGCGACACCCGGTGAGTACGCCAGCGCTAGGTCACGCTGATTCACCAATTGCTTGCTGGGCGTTACATTGATTTTGCCGGGCTGCGGGAACTCATGATAGTCCAACGCCGCTTTTCGCAGTGTCTCATCCATTTCTTTTCTCGCTCGAACTGATGCCAATACTTTTGCTGAAATTGCAAGCGAGGGAGTATAGCACCGGCTTCCGGCGAACTGCGTGTACAAAGCGACGGCCGTGTGACCGCCGGGTTTTGCGCTTAGTTATTCTGCTCGCGAGCCACGGCCCGGTAGCCAATATCATGGCGATGATATTCGCCAGCCCAGCTTACCTTTGCCACTTCGGCATAAGCTGCGGCCTGAGCCTCGGACACGGTTGCTCCCAAGCCGGTCGCACACAGCACGCGACCTCCGCTGGTGATGACCTGGCCATCGCGCAGGGCTGTCCCGGCATGGAATACTTTGGCGCCATCAGCTTCCTGGCCAAGACCAGCAATCACATCGCCCTTGCGAATATCGCCGGGGTAGCCTTCTGCCGCCATGACCACGCCCAGTGCCGCACGCGGGTCCCAGTCAGCCTCGATCTGGTCCAGCGCACCAGCGATACCGGCTTCCACCAGTGCCACCAGCGAACTGCGCAGGCGCATGATGACCGGCTGTGTTTCCGGGTCGCCGAAGCGGCAGTTGAATTCAATGACTTTGGCTTTGCCGCTGTCATCGATCATCAGGCCAGCATAGAGAAAACCGGTGTAAGGATGACCTTCGCTGATCATGCCATTCACGGTCGGCATGATGACTTCGCGCATCACGCGCGCATGCACTTCTGGCGTTACCACCGGAGCCGGCGAGTAAGCGCCCATGCCGCCGGTGTTTGGGCCGGTATCGGCATCGCCAATGCGCTTGTGATCCTGGCTGGTCGCCATCGCGAGGGCATTTTTGCCGTCAACCATGACGATGAACGAGGCTTCCTCGCCCTCAAGAAACTCTTCCACGACAACGCGTGCGCCAGCTGAGCCGAACTTGTTGCTAGCCAGCATGTCGATGATGGCGTCCTCGGCTTCGGCCAACGTCATCGCCACGATCACGCCTTTGCCGGCGGCCAGGCCATCGGCCTTGATCACGATGGGCGCGCCTTTCTCGCGTACATAGGCGAGGGCGGCATCTGTTTCGGTAAAGACCTGATAGAACGCGGTCGGAATGTCATGACGCGCCAAGAAGTCTTTGGCAAACGCCTTCGAGCCTTCGAGTTGGGCGGCGTGCTGGGTCGGTCCCCAGATTTTCAGGTCGGCGGCGCGGAAGGCATTGACCACACCATTGACCAGCGGAGCCTCTGGGCCTACTACGGTGAGCGCGATGCCTTCAGACTGCGCGAAAGTGACCAGCGCAGCATTATCGAGGATATCCAGAGCCACATTCCGGCACTTGGCTTCGGTGGCAGAGCCGGCATTGCCGGGAGCGACGAAGACGGTTTCGACGCGAGGGTCTTGAGCCAGTTTCCAGGCCAGGGCGTGTTCGCGGCCACCGGAGCCGAGGAGCAGAATCTTCATGTTCGAGGTCTCTTTGTCGTAATTTTAGGGCGGCTCTGCCGTGGCGAAACACAAGTTGGGGATCGCCGCGAGTACATCCCTGTAGGCTCTTGCGCGCCATCCATAGCGCGCAAAGTCCCCCACCTGTGTTTCGCCACGGCAGAACAGCTCTTCATTCCGCACCACCGTGCCATGTGGCCGGTGGCTCCCGCATTCACACCGCACTCAATCCATCACGGAGCTCACTTCGCTCCAGCACCGTCGCTGACTCTAGAGCTCCCACACTGGCCCATGCTTCAGTGCTGAGCGGTCAGGCGGATTCCCACTGGCAGGGACATTGCGCGCCATGGATGGCGCGCAAGAGCCTACAGGGAAGTACTCGCGGCGGTCCCAGCCAGTGGGAATTTGCCTGACAGCGGAGGTACTAAAAAGCTCAGTGCCTGAAATGCCGCATCCCAGTAAACACCATGGCAATGCCAGCCTCATCAGCCGCAGCAATAACCTCTGCATCCCGCATCGAACCACCCGGCTGAATAATCGCGACAATGCCGGCCTTCGCCGCATTATCAATGCCGTCGCGGAACGGGAAGAACGCATCCGATGCCATGACCGCGCCTTGCACGGCAAGACCGGCATGCTCAGCCTTGATGCCGGCGATGCGCGCGGAGTTGACGCGGCTCATCTGGCCGGCACCGACGCCCACGGTCTGCCGATTCTTGGCATACACAATGGCATTCGACTTCACATACTTGGCGACCTTCCAGGCGAAGATCAGGTCGTGGATCTCGGCTTCGGTCGGCGCGCGCTTGGTCACGATCTTGAGATCCGTGTCCTTGATCATGCCGAGGTCCTGATCCTGCACGAGCAGCCCGCCGTTGACGCGCTTGAAATCCCATTGCGAAGCGCGCTGTGTAATGTCCGGCAGAGCACCACAGGTCAGTACGCGCACATTCTGCTTGGCAGCTGTCACGGCCAGCGCTTCCATCGTCACGCTCGGGGCGATGATGACTTCAACGAACTGACGGTCGACGATGGCCTTGGCGGTGTCGGCATCGAGCTCGCGGTTGA
>JACCDZ011788422.1_pt1 | contig 11703 bp, 9 predicted proteins | sample 7449551 | NCBI WGS metagenome assembly JACCDZ01 (sample SAMN15323452, study PRJNA562643) | freshwater metagenome | isolation source: river surface water | place: USA:Blue River Watershed | collected 2017-08-18
GCTGTCAGTGGTTGATCCATTGACATTAAAGTCTATTACCAATATGTCCTACGAGAATCAAGCAGTACAAGTCAATCAAAACAAATTCTTATACACACCGTTTCATTACGTGTTGGATACAGACAATAACGAATTTGTAGTGAGACCTTATTACTTAGATAGTCCTACTCAAACAGGGATTACTTTCAATTCCCAGAATGCAGCTACAGGACTAGAAGTCAATAGTGACCAAATTGGGATTACCAAAGACAGTGCAGGATATACTTTAACAGTGAAAGTAGCCAGTAATGATGCTTATAAAGCTTTAGCTGACAGCAATGTACAAGCTCAAATGTCATTTATTCCTTATGGCGAAAAAGACAGAGCCTATCTCACAGGTACTTTAGTAGGTACTGATGCTACTTCTAAAGAAAGAATCTTTCAGTTTAGAATCACTACCAATTTTGATACAGACGTAAGTCATTACTTATCACTTACCAGTTTCTTAATGTATACCACTGATTCCATTATTGTAAAATCTGCGTTGGTAAATGATTTTGATATTATTTATACAACCAATGCAAATATTACCAATTGGACTCCTATAATAGCAGATAGTTATTTAGGTAATTTGTTTTTAAAAGCAAATAGCAAAGCGATTACTTATGAAACTGTTTCTTTAAAGTTTGGTGACAGTTTAGATACACTCTGGAGCCGCAGTAGAAACATCATGACGCAAGATGTGTACTATACATATCCTGCTGATGTACCTATGCTTTATACAGAAGACGTATACGCAGTTGATCCAAATACAGGTGCGAAGTTTACTATTGATGCTAATGGAAATATCCAATACACAATTTTACATCATAAAGGTGACCAGGTATATGATCCTAATGGAGTAGCTTTAATGCTGCATTATAAGGGTGACTACATGCTTGACCCTCAAACCAACAAACCTCTTATTAAGTTCCCTATGAAGATAGGTCGTGAATTAGACTTATTCTTGATTGAAGGGAGTTATTGGTTTGCTACAGATACTGCTGCGACGGGTTATCGTGAACTACTGACAGCTTCCGTAGTAGACTGGTTGGTTTCTGATATTGAAACCATTCAAGAAGAACTATTAGAAGAAACGTATATTTACTTCTATCCAAAGCAATCCATTGGTTTGGTGTCTGTGCTCACAGGCGACGGAGTTACAACCAATATTGACGCTTTACAATCTATTGTGGTAAACCTGTATGTACCCAACTCTGTATATACGAACACAGACTTGAGAAACACATTAGAGAAAAATACAATTACTATTATTGATAATGCTCTTCAAAATAAGATTATCTCTAAGAATGAAATACAAAATAACTTAGCCAGTAGTTACGGGTCTGACGTAACCGATGTAGAGCTGTCTGGGTTGGGTGGGAGTTTGAATCTTTCTGTACTCACCATGACAAAAGACTCTGATCGACTTGCTCTTAGAAAGATTTTGAAATTGCAGTCTGATAACACTCTTATAGTAGCAGAAGACGTGACTATTAACTTTATCAGACATGATCTGGTAAGTTTGACTGCTGCTCAATTAAACATCACTTAAACGGTCACACACCCTTACCCTGTTATTGGGTAAGGGTGTATGCTACAATGTACCAAATAGCAGTTTAAGTAAATTGAGTAAAGGCGTGATAACGGAGTAGATTGCTTTAGAATCAAGAGTACCCTTAATAGAAGTGAGAATGATAAAGGCAAGTACCAAACCACCAAACGTTATAGAAATAAGCCATAAGAGAAATTTAATTGCATACCTCTTTAAATCATTGTCTTTTGTAGCTTCATTGATCTCGAATTCTTTTGCTTTTGCTTCTAATTCTTGACGGTTTGAATCCAAGTAATTTTTGATGATGATAAACTTCTCATCATCAGACAATGTATTAAAGGTAGATAAGAGAATACTTTTTAAGAGTTGGTTATTTTCTTCTTTGGTTTCAGTAAGGTTACTACTGATTAAAGTAGATGCTTGAGTATAATTCTTTTTTGCTTCAAATAAAAGGTCTATACCTGCTTTATCTTCAGAGTTTTGGGAGTTTTCCATATTACTCCTTCTTATTAGTGGTATTTAAATGTTGGTATAGAGCTTCGCTTGTTCTATTATAAGACTTGGCTAAAGTATCGAAATTGGTTCGACTTTGCTCTAGTTGAGTTTTTAATTCATCAATGGTTTTATCTTGACGTTTATTATCAACTTGTAATTTCAGTATTTGCGTTTTAAGATCCAAATAAGGGTGATTTGCATCAATATGGTACACAATAGCCAACGCTACAATAAGGATAAGCCAAAACCAATTTTTAAGAAAAACCCAGAAACGTGGTCCGGATTCTTTTCCGGTGAGTATCATGTAAAGATGATAGCATTTAAAACGAAATCTCATCATAATCCTTTTTACAAAACGAGTCGTACAAAATCTCTTCTTTAATATCTTGATATACAGCACGAGCTACCGCGATAGCATCAATAGAATGTTCATCCAAATCTTCAGGTTCTTTAGAGTCAATGAGTAAAGACTTCAAAGGACTGTTTAAGAAACAGCTTTTCATTTCATCTTTATCTGCTCTCCCAGAAGCTTTAAACGCTTTTTTCACACTAGGTGGATCTATACGTCGCAATGGTTTCCATCCATCTGCGCGAGCTAATGCATTTTGAATAGCACACATAGACTCTACTAAAGGTTCAAACGCACTTGGTCTTAACCTATTATAAAAAGGAGATTCAGAACCTACACATAAAGGTTGATAATCAACGAAGATCTGATACAAGGCATTTTCAAGATTTCGAAGTCTTGCAAAACGTGCGCCATGCACACGTACATCAGACTCTCGCATTCCTAATTTACTACCTACCAAAGTAAACGCTTTAATAGCAGTAATTTCAAGATCTAAAGCGTTAATATAGAAAATACTGACCCCGATATTTTCAGTACCAGGGTCAATACCAATTAACACAAAAGAATCTTCATTTTGAGAAGGATTCATTAAGCACTGAGTTTATAGAGAGGTTCGGTAGCCCCTACGTCAATGAGAAGATCGAGACCGTTTTTGTTGCTACGCATGTAATAGAACTCGTTGATGTGAGTAACCACCTGAGAAGCAATGACTTCATTCAAATTGAAAGGCCCGTTATAACCTTGCACTTGAACAAGCGTATCTACACCAGAGACTAAAGCAAGTTCAGAGATGATAGAGTATCCTACGTCCCCATTGTGAATGACACTAGAAACATTCAGAAGGTTTTGTACGTCGGTAGCATCAAGAGCAAACTTTACCATAGCTGATACAGTAATATAGTCACCAGTAGTTACGTTTACTCCAGTGCTACTGAGTGAAGACGGCGTCGGATTAAGATTCGATTGACTGGGTGTGTAAGTAGTAGAAATAGTCTGACCATTTTGAACAGACTTCAAAAGGACTCGAGGGACTACATTGGTGAGATCAAGACGCTTGAGGTAATAAGCAACATATTGAGTGTTGTTCCAAGTTTCAAGACGACGCAATGCATACTTCGTCACGTCAATACCAGCTTCTTGATCAGGTGTTACCAGTACAAAAGGCATGATCTTAAACGGTGAAGCATCTGTGGTTTGATGTTGAGTAGGATCAGGAATATCCGTACCATCCGCTCCTTTACGGTTGACGTGACCCCCATTACCAATAGCAATGTATTGCATCCGTGGATACACTCCAGAGTCTGGCGAGGTATTGGCTTGAATATCGAGTTTTTTATTAAGTGTGGTATAATCGAGGATAGGCAAAGACACCCCAAGCAGTTGAGCTGTTTGAAGCATATTACCCATAAACGTACGAACGATTGGCTCCATCTCTATTTCCTTTAAAACTTAAGAAGATGTTGGAAGTGTAAATACATCAAATTTAGCACCGCCGTAGAACATTTGGAATAAAACACTATTTGTGTTTGTGGTAGTAGCATTCATTAAGAATGCATTGGTTCTAACTCTATCGTAAATAGATTTAAAACCAGTGGTTTTAAGTGTAATTACTGTTGTCTTATAGAAAGGTGCTGTGTAATTAAACTTCATGTTAGTGAAGTATTGCGTGGTGTTGGACAGACTCAGGTAATGGAAACCATTGACCATATTGTCACCCACTCCCAGATAATGGGCTTTGTTTGTGGTATTAAAAGTAATCAAGTCTTCAAGACTCATCCCTACCTTAGGTGCTACAGGGAAACAATCTTTATAAACATCTTTGATAGTGGCTTTAAGAGAATCGTCTATGCTATTGAAACTACTCATCCAGCTCCAAGTAGAATCACTTTCTTCTACCCCTTCAGGTCTTACACTTTGAATAAGGTTAGGGAGTTTTAATCTATAGCTGTACTGAGATACAGGAGCACCATCCATTGCAGGATAAATAATAGAGTTAACTGACTCACTCTGGTATTGACGAGAACTCTTTACGACAATAGGGTTGCTTTCTCTATAAATATCAAATTGATATTGGTTAGCACTATAGCCAGTATTATTGGTTGCATCTACAATAAGATTGCGTATAGCTATATCTTCTTTACTTAAACCAAAATCGTCTCCAGCACGAATGACCGCCTGATTGAGTACTTTAATAGGGTTCTCATTAATCTCTCTAATAAACTGTACAGAGTAGCTAGAGAGTTGCTGCATAATACCCACCATGGCTTTTTGAATATTCTGTATGGTAAGTGTAGTATCCAAATTGCTACCCGTAGCTGCTTTAAATAAAGCGACCAACATCTCGTCATATTGGTCTTGTGTAAAGTCAGTAGGTAAATGCATTGCATTTAACCAATCACTATAAGCTACTCCACTCGCACTGAATGTACAGGTTCTGTCGCAATATAACCTATCGACCATGTTTTTATAAAGACCACGTTTATATTGGTGCTCGACAAGAGCCACCATCCCTAATTGAGTTTGTGCTGCGTTATATAAAGCTTGGCACTGGGTATAAAAAGCAGACGTAGAGATCGTGCTGGTTAATGTAGGCATTGTAAGCCTGACATCATTGGCTTCACTCAAACTCACGTAACTGGTATCGCAAACACTGAGAAGGTCAGAAGTAGAGGGAATAGGTCTTCTTGCTAAGCGTGAAGCACCAATGACTGGTACTGTAGTCAATGTAGTCCCTATGGCTTTAGCTTGTATATAAAGAAAGTAAATAAAAGCCTGTTGAGAAGACAAAGATATTACATCCCCTGTTGCAGGATCTGTGATTGTACAATGGCTGTTGTAGAAGTTAGAACTACTCCAATCAATCCAGTGATTGAGAAGGATACTTGATAAAGTGTAAGGAGTCGCATCTGTGTAATCAATTGCACTAGACTCTAACATCTTTAAAGGGAGTTTAGCATTATTAGATATCTCAAACTTTCTTTTGATAAAAGATGATTCTTGGTCAATATAGTCAGGATTACCCGTATTAAGACTAGACTCTTTACCAAGTATTTGTGTCAGTGTAAAATCATACTCTTCAAGCGCATTGACTTCAGGTACAATAGGTGTTTTATGAAAGTTAAGAGTAGGGACATAATTAGTGTCCATGTCTACGTCTGTTTGAAGCATCTTAAAGTTACCTAAAGGAAGGTATCTTAAAGCCATGACCTTCTGAGCCAGTGTATGAAATGTCTCTGTTTTCCCGTTATTGCGTTGAAGATAACGAATATTCCTATAAAAGAACATAGCTTGTTCTTTGGTCATGTAAGGCAAGTATACGTCTAATCCATCATGACTTGCTAAGTATTGTTGTAAATGAAAGCTATGTGCTTCATTGGTATTAGAGTATTTCTCTCTAATACGAAGTATCTCAGGCACAAGCATTGCATACATAATACCTAACCGTGTAGTTTCATACCACGAATCTGTCAGGTTAAATTGGACGTTAGTCCATCTTTGATTGTATCTATAAATCCAATCTTGAATATCATTGATAAGACTGACTTCATTACTTTCTACTAAGTCAGATTTATAAGAAAGAATAGTTCCTTCTTGAGAAGCTACTGCAATATCAAGAGAAGCCGGATATAAAATACCCAATATCAGCTTTTTATATTGAGGGTATGTTCCTACGAGTTCTCTGTAGTTACGAGTTCCAAACTGGTAAGCAAGTGCAGTAGCTGTATGCAAAGCTAAATTTTCTTGTGTGAAGTCTATGACTTCGAGAGTATCTAAAGAAGTAACTTGAATACGGTTGTGACCTATCAAGTTTTCTAATTCATACTCATCGCAAGGGTGATATAAACCGCAAATATTCAAGTAATATTTCCATGAATATGGATTACTTGTGTCAACCGATGAAGAACCTAAAACTGTTTGAACGTACGTATTGAGGTCTGATGCAGATAACTCAGATTTTATAACCAAAGTTTCTGCAAGCTCTATAGTGCTCTCTTCGTAGAGACTATAATAGTTGTTGCTCATGTTTTTTCACCTTTAAACCCTTTCAAATTAAATATAGAGGAGTATACCTTCATGGGTAAAGTAAATGTAAACGCTGCTATCAAGATTATTGATAGTGGAAAGAAATACCCTGCGGTTGATCTCATCAGGAGAAATCCACAAGCCGCAGCAGTGATTAGTAAATTGGTTAATTCAGACAGACCTTTGTCTACCGATAAAGATGGAAACAGAACTTTAACTGCTCCTGATAAAGGACAATTCAATGAAGTATCAAGGTCTGTACACCAGAGAATCAAAGATGCTGAAACAGCTCTTGAATTGTTCCCAGATTTATCTTTATCTGCTCAAATCCTTGTAAGTTCTATTATTTCACCAAAAGACATGGTGAGTAATGAACTAGATTTTAAACCGTCTGAAACAAACAAATGGCCTATAGATGTCAGTGCTAAATTTATCACTAAAATCAAGGATCACTTGGATGAAAACTATAAAATTAGAAATATGCCATCGAGAATCCTGCACCGTTGTTTGTTTGAAGCAGGTTCCGATCCTTATGTAATTCTCCCAGAATCTACTGTGGATGACCTCATCAACGGGTCTGTGACTATCTCAACAGAAGCTTTGTCACACCTAGCCAATAAAGATGGGGTTGCCAAGCACCGTGGGATTTTAGGCCCAGCTCAAATAAAAGAAAGAAAAAATAATAATATATTTTCTCATCTCAGTTTAGAGAGTGCGTCTACAGGGTATAGTGGAATTGAGTACGAACACAGAGTGCTTAACCCTGGATACAATAATAATCCTGAGTTTTTTGATTATATTTCCATCACTGATAACGTAGATGCTTTAAAGTTTCCTAAGTTAGTGAAGAAGTTGGTTTCCAAAAGAGTTTCTAATATCGTCCATAGAGGGAAGACTTCTTTAGAAAGTTACGACGAAACACAAAAATTAAATGATTCTCAAATTTCTTCTTTGATTTATAAAGAAGGTAAAAGAGATTTTAAACCAGTAGTGAAAGTAAAGTCGCCACGAGAACTTACGAGAGGGAATGTAGATTCGGCTTTGATTATCAGACTCCCTTCTGAATCAGTTATTCCTGTATATGTTCCAGGTAACCCTGAAGAGCATATTGGGTTTTATGTCATGATTGATTCGGATGGTAATCCATTGACCGATGAAAATGATGAAACCCAATGGAGCGAATACGAAAAAAGTTTCGGTACTAGTAACCAATCTATGCCATCTTACATGTTAAACTTGTCTAATAAGAGTTTAAACGGGAGTTGTACAGCGCCAGACTTGAGAGGGATGTCAGATAGGTTTACCGAGATTGTAGAATCAGATTTGATTGCACGCTTAAAGAACGGTGTCTACGGCAGCAATGTGAGTTTAGCCAGTAACCAACAAGTATACCGCATTATGCTCTCTAGAATGTTCAAGAAGCAACAAACACAATTGTTATATGTGCCTATTGAACTCATGACTTACTTCGCTTTTGACTATGATAAGAACGGCATAGGTAAATCTTTACTCGATGGAATGAGTACTTTGATTTCCATGCGAGCTATGAATCTTTTCGCAAGAACTATGGCTTCTATTCGGAATTCTATTGGACATACTTCCGTTGAAATTCAACTCGATGAAGATGACCCTGACGTGGATAAAACCATTGAAGAAACCATGCATGAAGTAGGTCGTACAAGACAACACCAATATTTCCCTTTAGGCATTAGTTTAGGAGATATTGGAGATTGGTTATTGAGAGCTGGGTTAGATTTTAAATTTTCAAATCACCCTGCTATTCCTAACATGACATTAAACTATCAAGAAAGTACAACTAACTATCCGAAGCCAGATGAAGACCTGGATAATGAACTTAGAAAGCAAACCATCATGAGAACAGGTTTGTCACCCGAAACAGTGGATAATGGTTTTAATACAGAGTTTGCTACTACCGCTGTAGCCAATAACATTCTTTTATCAAAACGTGTAATTCAAACTCAAGAACTATTTTTACCACAAATGACAGACTTTGCTAGAAAAATAGCAATTTCTGATCCAGTTCTTTATAAAGAACTTAAAAAGATTGCTGAGGATAATTACGAGAAAATCAAAGAAGTTTCCAAGAACATGGAAATATTTGAGGATATTGAAGAGTCTGATAAGAAATCTTACATTCTTGCAAAATGCATCCAGGACATGCTTGAAACATTTGAAGTAGCACTCCCTGCTCCTGATATTGTTACCGACCAAAACTTAGCTACTGCATTTGACAATTACAATCAACTCTTAGAGAAGGGTGTAGACCAGTACATAAACTCTAATGTATTCAATGAAGCAATTGTGGGACAAGAACTCTCTCAATCTACTGATACATTAAAGGGTATTGTTATGTCAGCTTTCATGAGAAAGTGGATGGCTAGTAACAATGTACTCCCTGAACTTGCAGATATCTTATCTGACACAGAAGCAGGTAGTTCAGTTATGAATATCATTACAGAGCAAAAATCCTTTATTGGTAGTGCATTAAAGACATTTACTCACCTTATCAAAGATACTAAGAAACTGGGTTTTGCTGCCGATCAAGACATTGAGAAGATGACAGGTGGTGAAGGTTTGAGCGGTAGTTCATCAAGCAGTTACGACTCAGGTTCGTCCGATGACACGACTAATGATGACTTTGGAATGGATGACTTCGGTAGTGAAGAAACAGGTACTGAAGAAAACGAAGATACACAAACTCAACAAAGTTCTGAAGACAAAGGAGAAAGTCAGTTACCAGACTTAGATAGTTTTGGGGCTTAAACAAAAAATAAAATAACTATCATAAGACCGTGGAGAAATCCACGGTCTTATGACGTTTGTTATTCAGCAGAGCTGTTGTGGTACTTATCCCACAACTTAACCGCTGTCCACCCGACAGCGTTCGTAGCTGCTACTACCGCAGCCACCTTGAGGGTAGGAACCAATTTGATCCCAAACCCTTCGGTGATCCCGAGGGTTTTATTTTTGGAAGACATTTCTTCCTCGAGTGCATTCAGACGTTCTTCGATAGTCTTAGTTTGTTCAGTCATTTCTCTTCTCCTAAAAGTAAATACAATATACACTCTGTATATTGCTCAAGTAAGGTATATGTAACTGAAATATTTTTAAATGTATGTTTTAGAGAAAAAGAAAAGCATACACCCTTACCCAATAAAAGGGTAAGGGTGTATGACGGTTATTATTCCCAATCAAAAAAGACTGGTTTAGATGTTTTTGTTTTCCAACCAAATTCTTCTAAAGCTTCTTCGAAACGTTTAGTGGCTGATTCCAGTCCTATGTTTCTAATGTTAGAAGCATAAGCTTTTTCAATAGATTGACGAGTAAACACATGTTCGTCAAAAGACTCTAAACTAGGTGCATTATACTTCTTAGCAATAAAGATACCTGGTTCTGTAACATGATCGAACGTTACAATCTTTCTCATGTCTCTCTCTACTCTACCGTGTTTAAATACGTCTTTCGTAAAACCTCTTAAAGAAAAAGAAGTGTTCTCGTTAGGATTATTAAGACTTCTTTCAAGGACTTCTGCTTTTTCACCAGCAGGCGTTAATGAAGCCATAATAGCAATAGCATCACTACCGTCTTTATCCTTAAAACCCTTCTCTTCTAACCAAATGTCTTTGTAATGTACGATGATGTTAGATTCTTTAATTTCTTCAATGCGGTTAAAGTAATCTTCTTCAGACATCCCTGGTAGTGGTTTAGGGTGTCCGTTCTCACCATAAAGACTCCCATCTTCAATCCTTCTTCTAAAGGAACTTGAAGACGTGATAATCTGTTTCGCAGTATTTGCAAGGTAATATAAACCAGCAGAGTTAGTGATATTCAAACCACCCACGACCATCGTGTAATACCCTTGACCGTCTGGTTTAATAACACCCTTTTTATTAATACCTTTTAGTGCTGTGCATCCATATCGAATAATTTCCATTTTATTTCCTTAATAAACCTTCAATGCGCTCAGTTCGATCACTAGGAGAAACTAATGCACTCACCACACCTACTGAGAAATAACTCCCTGTAATTTTAGTAGTGGTGTTTGTAGCTGCATAAGGGACGTTTTTCATGCCAATGAAAGCAGGCGGGTTAGACCTCACTTCCTTTAAGGTTTCCGGTACACACCGATAGTAAATAGTCCTATCTTCAGACTTTCTTGCAATAATGGAGACGTTGAGTTCACACACGTATCTATTATCCCCTACACGGGTATCGGCATGTTTTCTGGCTGTATCAAAAAGACCAGCCATGTCATTGTAATCTAAGTACCAAGGCACATGACCTTTGCAGATGATCTCGTCGTAAATGTTAAAGCATACCGTATTTTCACACACCGGAGAAGTAGACTTAATTACAACTGAACCTGGCATAAAACTAAATTCTAGTTGTTCTACTTCGCCTATCTTTACCTTAGACAAGCCATAAGTACCGAGTTCAACCATAGCGTCAATCATGGATACAGCATAGTACGTGTCATCTACGGATATGCAGAATACACCCACAATGTACGTGTGAGCTCCTATCTCAGCAAGATTGCGTTGTAGAAACCGAGAAGGGATATAAATCTTACACCCCTTCTTAGTAACTAAAGACCCATCTTCGAGCTCTTGCAGGGTTTCATGCACACGAGATGCGTCTCTGATGAGTTTAGTTAATTCCATTATGCACTCACAATTTCAATTTGATCTGCTAAATAGTCCGCTACATAGTTAATAAGGGCGATAGTGGCTGCTTCTCTTCCAGAAATACTGGGAGAAGTTTTCTTGGCTTCTTGCATATCCAGAAGAATCTTTTCACAATCGGTATAAAAGAATCGTGCTCTAGAGATCACCTTTGTTGACAGGAGATTAATATCGTCCATATCAGAGCTCACCAGGTCATCCACTTCTTTTTGAAGGAGTTCTTCGATCTTCACTTGAGGAGCCAAAGCAGCATCTTCTTCATACCCAGCAGTGGCTTTCTTAAAAGCCATGGTGACATTGTATCTGAAATTAGAAAACTTTTTGTTCTGTCTTGCTGCCAAGTCAAACGCTCTATAATTATCCCATCCTTCGACAAGCTCTTGTTGATGGTCTACAATTTCAGTGAGGTTAAAATAAGGAACAGACTTAATGACTGAGCCAAACATGGCTTCAGTATCGTGTTCTTTGATAAACTCGTTATATACAGGTCCGCAAACTACTATTTCTTTTTTGATTTGGTCAAAAGAAATAATAAGACGCTTGCTATTGATAAAGTTTAC
>JACCDZ010312969.1_pt1 | contig 11702 bp, 13 predicted proteins | sample 7449551 | NCBI WGS metagenome assembly JACCDZ01 (sample SAMN15323452, study PRJNA562643) | freshwater metagenome | isolation source: river surface water | place: USA:Blue River Watershed | collected 2017-08-18
CTCAAGATCCGCAAGCATCTGTATTTTTCTATCGTTAAATGTTTTTGGGTCTTCGATTGGTGTTCCGTCTGCGCTAATTTTCGGCTGCATTTTTTCAACTTCGGCAATGCGCGAAGAAATACCAGCGACACCAGCCGTCGCGCCCGAATAGGCATCTGCTACACGCGAATATTCGGAATTGTCTTTCTGAAGATTAAGACTCTCTTGCGATATAGAAAGCTGCGCATTGCGAGACTTGGTATCGGCCTCGTTATTTAAGCGCTGATTTTCTAGGCTTTTATTATGGTAGTCAGCCGTCGCCGTCATCTGATCTTCTTGCAGCTTTTTGTTTGCTTTAAACTCGGTCTCCCTTATCGCTTTATCTTCGCCGCGCTCCTGTGCACGAATGCGCTCAAGGTTTGCCTGACGCTGCTCCTGCCAATCTGCCTGCGCCTTTTGCTGCATACCTTGGCCGATAATGCCAAGTGCCTGACCTAAACCTGCAAGAGCCATTATTGACCACCTCCGTTAATTACATTGCGAATAGCAGATGTGAGCTTGTTAGCTTCTGGCCCACCCTCTTGATCTGCGCTATTCAATATCCCGTCAAGTTGCTGGCGAGCCTGTTCTGGTGCGACACCCTGCTTGGCACCGGTCACGCGACCATGCTCTTGCAGCCCAGCCAAAATAGAGTCTTCAAATAACTTGCCGACACCTTCCTCATCTTCTGGGGCAAGACCAATCGCTTGCGCCACTTCGATCAATTCCATAACAACAAGCTCACCGGCCTGCATCATTACAGCATCATCAACCGCTTTGCCTTGCTTCTCGATTTCGCCTTGAAGAACAACAAGCATTTGTGAGGCAAGATAGCCAATGGTGTCGGCAAGATTTTGAGCGCCTTTTTTAAGCGCCTCAACCACTTTAGAGCTGGTGCCTTCGCCATGAATCAAGCCCATTGCAGGCTCAATCAATGCCTCCATTTGCGCTTCCTCTTCGGGTGTTGCAGCTTCTGAGCCTACGTCATCACCATCATCAATCCAGCCGTCTTGCTCGCTAGGCTGAGAGGCCTCTTCGGTGCCTGCTGCTTTATTCAATAAACTAGCCATGAAAGCCCCTTAAGCTGTACGAATTGGTTGGTAGGCTGCGCGATTCAAAAGAGTTGGGCGCGGGTTGAGTTGAGCGTTTGGATTTTGAGGTTGATAATTTTGGTAAGCTGGCTGAAGATTTGGATCAACACCATCAGCGCTAAAGCCCCCAGCATACTGACCCTTGCCGTTCATTCCGTAATAGGAAGCATTCTCCTGTTCTTTTTTGGCTTCCTCTTCAGCCTTTTTCTGTTCGTAGCCTTGGTATAAAGCGCCAGCGGCTTGGACACCTGTACCTATAAGCATGGCCTTGCCTATACCAATACCGGCGGGGGCAACGGTGGGAGCTACAGCCCCGCCAACCGTGGTGGTAACGCCGCCAACAGTTTCGGTTATTCCTGCCGCAGTGTTGACAAGTGTTGGCGTACCCTGAAGCACTCCGCCATTAAGAGCGGCCGCATTACTGGCCGCATTTACGCCACCCGCTGCCGCATTACCCTGAATGCCGATTGCCTTTAGTCCGCCACCAACAACATTACCAACTGATGTGGCCACCCCATTGATGGCACCAGAAACACCCGTTGCAGCAGCCGTGTTAGCAGCAGCCACACCAGTGCCGAGCGCGCTAGATGAAACAGCTGACGTACCAATAACGCCCCCCGTGAGGGCGCTCGCCCCCGCACTAAACGTTGACCCTGCCGAAGCAAGCGCCCCGCCCCACGTACCACCAGCCGCAACGACAGCGGCCGCGCCAGCGGTAAACACAACCAGCGCAGCAACCGCAATTTTCTTCCAGTGTTTTTTTACAAACGTTTTCGCGCCAAAGGCAACATTTTTGACGGCTTTAAATACTTTTTTTACCAGCTTGCTCATAAAATCCTCACTTAAAAAATGAATAGCACCCGCCCATAGGCTTTAAGCCAAGGCGTTCGTACAATTTCCCCAGTCGCCCCTTTGGATCTAAGCCGGAGCTAATGTTGAGCGTAACGTCCACAACGTCATTAAATGACTTGGCCCACTTAACAAAGTTTTTTGCCAGGAGGTAGACTTGCATCGGGTAGCCTTTCTTTGCCGAAAAACCAATGTCGGTGGCAAAGCAGGCTTTTGAAAACCACAACGCATCGACCTGCCCTGCAATAAAACCAACCACCTCGCCCGCTTTATTTTCCGCAACAAGCACGCACCCACGGCGCGCACCAATCAAAAACAATAATGTTTTGCGGGATTTGAATTCATCAATGACGTAATGCGGTGAAATTTCAGCAGCAGTAGCGCGACCAATTTCTATAATGCTGTCCAGATCCTTATAGGTTGCGGGGCGAATCATCTTAAGTGCGACCAGCCATTACGGTTTGGCGCGGATTAAGTTGCGCCTGAACAGCTGGCATTACGGCTGCGCTAGGTGGCTGAGTGGATTGAACGGGGCCAACGGAAGGAAAAGCAGAGGCGTCAACTCTTACGCCGCCCTGTGCGTACAAGCCCTGAAGATATGAAACGCTTGACTCAAAGTTTTGCTTTGCAACATTGAGCGCATTAGTAACTTGAACATCTTTTTTTAATGCAGGGTTATTAAGAATTGCCGTTTGCTGATCGATGTAGCTTCTCTGTAGATTTGATGCGGCATCCAAATAAGCGCCCTTGATTCTCTCGTCTAACTGAGAAGCGGCAACCTCTATCTGGCCAGAAGTTTGCGCCTTGATTGTTTCGAGGTTGTAACCTTGCGATATGGCATCACGCTTCACGTTAAAAGCGTTCATCTTATCTTGCTCTGTCGAGCTAAATGAATTTTGCTTATCTTGTTGGGCGGCTTGAAAGCCTTGCTCCTTTTCCATTTCCGAAAGCCGCTGATCGCGCGTCAGCTGATTTTCAGTAGCGCTAAATTTTTGCTCCTTATCCATCACAGCCAATTGTTGCGAGCGCGTCAGCTCATTTTGCCTCGCGTTAAATGTAAATTCATTTGCCTGCATGCCGGACTGATGCGATCTATTCGCAGCATTCTCGCCAGCCTGGAACTGATTGTTTTCACGCTGCAAATTAGTTTGATGATCGCGCCCAAGGCTGTTTTCGTCAGCAGTGAAAATGCTTTGCGCATCCTGCTGGGCAATTGGCAGCGCTTGACGAATCACCGCCTCTTCACCCGCCTGAACACCAATACTGGAATTATTCAATCCGCGCTCAGCTGCAGAAGCAAAACCATCTGTGCGCGCACGCTTGAGCAATGGCCCATCAGTGGCAAGAACCCGATCAAGCTGAGTGCTTACTAATGCATCATTTGAAACGCGCCCAGTTCCGGGCACCGGCTCAACAGGGCGAGAGCTAACCTTTTTGGGTTTGGCCAGCGCAGCATTTGCGGCATAAATATTTTCGGCTTCGGTGGTGTCGCTATTTGAATTACTTGAAATTCCTGCGGCTGTATTTAACAAAGACATATATCACCCAACTTTTTATTGCCAATCTTCCGGCGTTATTGATTCGCCATTTGATAGGCGCACAAGGAGCTCGCTCTCACGATTAAACGATTGCTGTACGTGGTCATGCACGGCGCTCGCAATGGCAATAATCTGTTCTGCCATTAAATCAACAAAGCCATTCTCTGATTTAAATTTAACCGTGTAGCCGCTATCAGCAATTGCACGCACATACATTGCCGTTAAAACTTGTTGTGTTTCTCTGTTGGTGGGTATTTTTACGCCGCCAATCTCAATACCGCCAGTTTCAACCTCGAATCTTTTGTTGGCGATAAGCTCTCTGCGAATTTTTAAATCATCTTCTGGCGGGAATTCGATATACGAAAGAATCCAGCTTGAAGAATAAACACCTTCATTTTCTGTAATCTCGCCAACTTCAACTTTTTGATAGCGAGAGTCGAACATCGGCTGATTAGGCATCTGCAATACCGCAAGCCCATTTTCTGCAAGAACCTCGTCCAGCATTTCAGGATCAGAAAAATCCCAAATATTATGACGATAGCTAGGATTGGTGCGCAACTCTTCTGAGTCGTATATCTCAAGCGTGTTTTTATTTACGATTATCATGTGTTACCTAAGTCGTTGCAAAATCAAAAGTTGCTTGCGCAAAAGTTGGGGTCGGATCAAGCTTGTGACGAATCATTAACGTAATTCTGCCCGTTGCTGCTGGCTCTGTTCCCAACCTTGACCAAAAAACACCCACCCCACTATCGTATGCTGGTGGTTGGCGCGTCGTTAGGCTTGAATAAGTTGCAAAGCCGCCTCTGAAGGTAATAAGACCGCCAGCTGGGGTTACCATCGACATCGTTGTGGCAACCTCATACTCACTCTCGGGTATAGATCCGGTGTTAAAAGACCAATTTGTGAACGTCTCTACTGTTGTATTTTTATAGGTTCTTATCTGCCCCGCATTTGCCGATGTAGCAGCGTCAATGTAGACACCCAAATACGTGTTCGCTGTCGTTCGTATAATCGACGTAGTACCACCTATCCCGCTAAATGTTGGGGTAACCGCATCGCTCGTTTGATTCATTGTGATGTTGGTTGAAGCTGTTACGCCCGTACTGATCTTATGTCTTATTGCTACGGTAATTGGGCGAGAGCCACCACGCCTATCGCTGCAAGAGAATGAGTAAAGTGGCGATGTGCTAAGCGTTATCCACACGCCTAACGTAGCGCTGCCGCCAGCTGTAGTTATATCTGAGAAACCCGAATTTGTTCCGAGCGTGACCATGACCTCATAGTCAGCCGGATCAACTAAATCGCTCGCGCCAAAATAGGTGAATGACGATGATCCAGAACCCAATACCGAACCTGTTACGTTTGTTGTACAAGTCCGCTTATTCGAGTTGAACTGAAAGCTGAACGTACCACTGCCGCTGAGCGTGTTCGTGCTTATCATTATTGCAGGTGCTGTAAACGTAGGGGTTATGGGTGCGTTAACCGTAACAATTCGCTGCAAGTTATAGGAAGCACCAATCATTACGCTATCGCCTTGCGTGCGCGTGAGCCTACCCAATCAGCCGAACCGTCTTTAGTAAGCAAAAGCTCATCAGTCCCGCCTACGGTCAGCGTAGGCGCAGCGCCATCGTGCCAATCGGTGCCTGCGGGAAGTGTTAGGGTTTGACTGCCTGCTTTGGTGATTTTTAGCGATACAGCAACACTTGTGGTCGAGGTATAAAGAGTCGGCATTGTAAAAGTTAAAGTTGTGTTGCCGGTAAGTGTCATCGTAAATACAAGGCCGGCACGCAAATCAATGTTTGTGGTACCAGTGACATTGCCAAGCGCGACAAAAGACTGAACCGGAGAGTCGAATTTCTCGCCCTGAGCCGGAGCGCTAGCAGTAATTGTCCAAGCACTACTTGAGCCAGAGCCAACCACAACGCCTGCGTTCACAGTTATCGCACCAGTTCCAGAATCAAATGCCGTTATGATTCCGTTAAAATATTTTGCGGGTGAATTTGCGACAGTCACAAACTGATTCACTAAAAACTGCTTTCCTGTTTGCGTGAGCGTGAAAGAATTTGCGCCAATTGCAGGGGTTATTGCGCTTGTGCTTGTCGCATTAACTCCAACCGATAGACCAACTGCTGTGGTAGCAGCCAAGCTAGCTGCCGCAGCAACGGCACTGGCCTGTGAATTTGTTGCGCTAACCGCTGCCGCCGCAACTGCATCATCAATAACCTGTAGCGGAGTAAGCGAAAAGTCACCGCTGCCATTAATGCCAAACAAAGAGTTATTGATTACCGCAGGGATTTCGTTGTTGCCAGTAAACCCCGCCGGAATCAAAAAGGTTCCGTTGCTGTGCTCAATAATTTGCTCAATGGAAGTGTGAATTCCGATAAACAACGAATCAAGGTCGGCCTCATCCAGCCTATTTCCATTTTCAAAATCAATTAAAGAAAAGTTTGTTATGGTCATCGGGTTTTTGCTCTCATTTCGTATTCGATTGAGTAGCCGCCAAACCGCACCGGGTCGGCGTCATCGGAATTCATCAGCATTGACACAGAAATACTTCGGCCAACACCACTTAGATAAATTTGGTTAATTGCATCATCCGCAGAGCCAAAGACGGCCTGCCCGATAATCGCGGTGCCTATATAAATCTCACTGCCGCCAGCAGCCACAGTAAAAGAATTTTGTCGCGGTGCATCACCGCTTGAGTAATCAAGATCAACTGAAATTTTTGCGTCAACCAAGCGAGAGCTATCCGCATTAATAACAAGACGCTTGAATTTTTTGCGCTGCTGCCCGCTGTTTAAATCGTTGTAGGCCATTCTTGTCAGGCGAGTATATGAAAGCCCTGCTTGGCTTTGGCCCACATCAGCGCGATAAACGTAGCCATCTTCGCCGCCCATGAGCACGTATTCTTCACCGCCAATTTCACCGGAGTATCCGCACACCATTTCTACCGGGTATGAACCAGTAAACGAACCGACTACATCGGCACCAGCTAGCGTAAAGCCAACAAAGCCAGCGCTCGTAAATATTCTGTATTGGTTTTTGCGATGCACGGCAAGAGAAAAAAGCGCGTCAGAATTATCAAGGAGCCGCTTCACCTTCTTGTCGATCCCAACCATTTCAAATGCGCCGTACACCTGAGAGCGCGCGAGGCGAGTCAATCCAGATTGCGACAAGAAAATAGAGTCACCGATATTGACTACAGAGCCTTTTACCGCTCCCGCTTCGGTGTTGAATGTTGAAATATCAAACGTCGCCGTGGTTTTTCCTGAGAGTATTTTTATAGATTTTTCGCAGAAAATAGCGACCTTTCCGTCCGGTTGTAACGACAACGCAATTACTTTGTCGGACATACCAAGCTCGCCACCGCCTGAGCCCACAGTGAAGTCGGTAGGGTCGCCAATCTTGCTATACATTACAGAGCCATTGTCGTAACCCAACAATAAAATACTGCTTGGCAAAACCTCAACGCTGCTAGGCGTATCGGTAGACATTGCCGTACTGAGCTGCGCAACAGTCGTACCGTCATACGTGCAAGCCTTATTCACACCGTTCACAATAATCAGCTTTTTCGTTCCCGCGCCAGCCGTAAAATTGTGAGCGCGGAATTCATAGCGGCCATTCTTCAACAGAAAGCCGCTTGTTGTTATTTCCGTCCAGCCGCTTGTGGTGGCTTTGTACATTCTGCAAGTGGTGTTGTCAGAATGGTCTCGGAAGGCATAAATATTTCCTTTATAAATGACAACGCCGCGCACCTCGTTAATGCCCGGTACCGGCTGAATCAATGCGCGAAATACGCCTTGCGCATAAGACCTGAACGCACGATGCGAAGCGTAGGAGCGCGCTTCAATTGCAATTGGTAACGATACAACCGCATTACTTAAAATCGTATCGCTCAGCGTAAGCGTACCGGTATCTTTAACAACACCAATAGTGTCGCCATCAATACCGATAACAGTTGCAGACCAGCCAGACGGAACAGCGGTAATGACTGCACCCAACGCAATGCCGGCAACAGAGGCCAACTTAAACGTTTTATAAATCGCCTTATTTGGCTCTGCACGACCGTCAAACTTTTCACAACCCGCCATTGTTGTGTAGCTGCCAGACGTATCAACCTCAACGTTCAGCAGCGCAGCAGCCTCACCAGCCTTTAATTCGTAAATTGCCGATTCAACATTCAGGCCGCCGCTGCAGGTAACGTTTTGTACTGGCATCAAAACGCACTCGGAGCAAATTTGATTTTGGGCGTTAGCGCATTCAGCATTTCGAGGATGCAGCGACGGTATTCAGCGTTTGCAGCATTAAATAGCGACTGATCCTCGTCAGATTGCGCATAGCGCTTTACTGCACCCCACACAATTGTCATGTGGTACAGGGATTCGCACAGCGGAATATCGTTGTTAGCGCTAAGCTCTTGCGAAACCTTTCTGTAATGAATGCGCAGCGAATAAGCAGCATCAGGAACCGTGTCAAACGACAAAACACCATTGCTGAAATACGCAATACATGGGCGCCCAGGTTGTTTATTGAGGCGTGAATAATCGCTGGACGATGAAAAGGAAACCACCATGCCAAGCTCTGACCATTGGCCATCAATAGAGATAAAAACATTCAGTGGCACTTTCAAATCAGTAATGCCAAGCGCAGCAACTTGAAAAGTTTCTTGCGCGGCAGTAAGCGTGCAATCAGCAGAGGATTTTAAAAAGCTCCACTCTTCATGCGAGCGCTGAATATCGCTCCATGAGTTGCGCACCCAATTCACAAAGCGCTGCTGGTGGCCGCTCATACCAACAACGGAAGCGGGGCCGTCGCCAGATTGCCCAGACTCAACCCATGCGCGCTTTACAATTTCGAGGAAATTCATTAGCTGATAACTTCGAACGGATAGCTTTGAACATCGATATATTCGAATGCGCCCGTGTGATCGCCGTTGTCATTAACAACCTCAACCAGTTTTTTAGTGACCGCATTGCGCAGTACGCCAACAACATCGCGAGGAACGTCAACAGTAACGCCGCGCTTAATTAAAAAGCCTGCGCCGTTAAGCCCGATAAACACATCATCACTACCGCGACTATCTTCGGTTTTCGTGATGCGAATTTTTACGCGGTCACCCATGTTGATGCCACTTGCAGCATCTACATTGCCACCGGTTTTTTCTTTTTCAAGATCAGGTGCAGAGCCTCCGATTGTTCCGCCGTTTTCTTCAATGAACGCATAGAGCTCGTCTTTACTTGCGCCTTCCGGTGCAGCCAAACCCATTACGCCAGTGATGTAAGCAATCACATCATCTTTGCTGCTTCGCTTAGTAATATTCATAAAAATTACTCAAATTTAAGCCAAAAAAAAGGAGGCCGAAGCCTCCAATATGCGCACATTCACTGTGCTGGATTACAGAACTGACGCAGCCACTTCCATACGCACCAAGCGGGTTTGATCGAGGATCACGCAGGCGTGCCACGATTTCCACGCAACAGAACCTTGACGACCCATTGGGTCACCACCGCGAGGCGTGTTTGGATTTAGAACCATTGGCTGGAATGCGCTCTCACCTTTCAGGCCGACAGTGCCGAAGGCGCTCTCTGCTAAATAGATGATTGGGTAAACGTCTGCAGCAGAACCGCCGGTAGAAAGAACGGTTGAGCCAGGTGTGCCGCCGGTGTTGATCCAAGAATTCAACAGAGGCGAAGTGATGTAACGAACATCCTCAACACTGCCAATTTCTTCAGGGCAAATCATTTCGCGAGAGCCGTATTTCGCAACAGGCACAAAACCGGTAATGCTGCGAATATCCGCTTCAAGATCAGTGTGACAAACAGCGATGTAAGCCGCTTCAATTGGTGTAGTGCCAATCTTGATTGAGCCGTCTTGAATCTTGCGCAGCTTCGGCGCGCGCTGAGCTTTCAAGAAGCGAACAACGCGACGCTGTTTTGCAAGAGTGATTGGAGTGTTTACCGCGTTGCGGACTGCACCGTTTGCGTAAACAACGTTTGTACCGCCGATTACAACACCGAAATCAATCATTTCCATTGTTTCGGCAGCTTGTTCACCGGTAATTTCCATCAGATCCTTAAGCACTGGATCTTCATGGGTGTCAGCAATATCGTCAGAAATTGCAGACCATGAACCGTAGCGTGCAATAGTCACAGGCACATCGCGGTACTCAAGCTTTTGAGCAGTGGGCGTGACGAATTCAGTCAGCGGAGTAGTTGCAGTCGCCAATGTTTTTGGACCGCGAAACTTAACTTGCTGACCTTTGTTTTTAGGCACAGGCATAACCTGACCCAATTTGCCCAATACAATGATGGGGCCTGCATGTTTTAACGCGATTGCGGAAGCAATGATGCCGACGCGAGGCGAAATATCGCCGTAAGCTGTGTTACCAGTAGCCATGATGTATTACCTCAAAAAATTAAAGTTTTTTTCGAGCAATCTGATCCGCAGCCCATTCAAACGCAGAGCTTTCGTCAACAGAGGAATTATTCGCTGCCCCATTTCGAGGAAGAGAAATCATGTCGTCGATGTCGCGATTGATTTTTTTGTTGGGCGGGGGATTGCTCGGTGGATTTGCTTCTTTGTAGAGGGAGAGAGCTGCAGAAACATCGCTAGCCGAATCACTTTGCGTTAGCGCTGCGATGGCTGGATGCTGCTTTGAAACCCATTCATTAAATTTCGGATTGCTTACAATCTCGGTTAAATCTGGGTGCGCAGCCTTTAGCGCCACAACCTCTTTTTCTGCCGCCGCTTCTGCAGCAGCGAAAACCGAAGGCGCAATGACTTTCTCTTGGATAACGCCGTTGCTTTCGTTGACCTTTTCAGTAAGCGCTTTGATTTGTTTATCAAACTTACTAACCAATCCGGCCAGCTCTGGCAGCTCTTCAAGAAGGCCATCTAAATTGCCTTCGGTTTCTTCAATTTTTTCTTCAAGCTTTTGAGCGGCAGCAGAATCACCTTGGCCTTGTGCTTGCAATTGCTCTAGTCGTTGCTGCTGAGCATCCAACTGTTTTTGCAATGCACTTACACGGCCTTCGTCGCTCTTGTACTTGTGCTCAATTGCCTGAAGGTCCTGAATTTTCTTTTGCGCCGCAGGTGGCAAAGAATTAAAGTCATACGCATCGGCGAGCTCTTGCTGTGCATTCACAGGCGCTTGAGCTTCACTAACGGACGGATCTAATAATTCCTCGTCTTCCTCATCGGCAGTCGATGATTCAGGTTGATTTACGCCGGCTTCTTTATCAAAGGTGTCAGCCATTTGGTTGAACACGTCAGATAATTCTTCGGCAGTTAAATCTTGGTTTTCGTTTTCAGTAGACATAAAAATCCCCGCCAGCGTCAGCAAAAGCCAAGGCCGGTTGTTAGGAGTTGTGGAAGGGTTTAGCTAGAAAGGTTTTATTGCGAGCTTGTTGCAGCGCTCTACGTCGTGCTCGACTAGCGCTTTCAGTGCAAGGATTCTTCCGCGATAAAGATTTGCTTTATCGTCAGTACAAGCTGTGCTTGTAAGGGCTCTTGTGTTTTTTTCAATTTCGGTGCGGGCGTATTCAAAAACAGCTTGCCAGTCAGCGGAGTGAAGATTTAGATTTTTCATTATTCGCTCAAACCAAAGTTTGCGTCTTCGCCCATGACCTGCTTGACCTGAAGCTCTGTCTTAAAGATGCTGCTTTTCAAGTCGCGGTCTTTATCTTTATCGCGCTCCTTAGCGGCCAGCTCTTCATACTTAATACGCTCAGTGTTTGAGAGTTTTGCAATTTCAGTGTCGCGCTTAATGAGCGCAACATTGTAATCAAGCTCATTATCTCTACTACGAAGCTCGCCTTCGGCCTGAATCTCAGCCATACGGTTTTCACCGCGCAATTTCTCAGCAGCAATACGCGGATCTTCTGGCTCGCCCTGCTGCTGCATTGCCTCCTGCTGCGCTTTAAGCTCTTCTTGATACTCATCAACAGTCTTAAGTGCCTCGTCGGGATCGATGTGCATCGACTGAAACGCGCGACGCATTGCATCAAGACCTTCGTTCTTGAGGAATTTGGAGAGGACGGGATGGCCTGCATACTTATCAAGCGCAGTGAGCATTGCTTGCGCCTGCTGCTCTTTCACCAACAATGATGAAGTGCCGCGCGCATAAACTTTTAAATCACCCTTGATTGTCTCGTCGGGATTGAACTGCATATTCCAATCATAAAGGCGGGTAATGTTGGGAACGGTC
>JACCDZ010521696.1_pt1 | contig 11700 bp, 9 predicted proteins | sample 7449551 | NCBI WGS metagenome assembly JACCDZ01 (sample SAMN15323452, study PRJNA562643) | freshwater metagenome | isolation source: river surface water | place: USA:Blue River Watershed | collected 2017-08-18
AATGTAACTTTTTCATTGTCACTGTTCCAACCCCTATTGATGATTACAAGCAACCGGATTTAACGCCGTTAATTAAAGCATCGACAAGCATTGGTCAAATTCTGAAAAAAGGTGATATCGTCGTTTACGAATCGACGGTTTACCCCGGTGCTACAGAAGAAGCCTGTATTCCAGTTTTAGAACAAGTGTCGGGCTTAAAATTCAATCAGGATTTTTTTGCAGGCTATAGCCCAGAAAGGATTAACCCAGGCGATAAGCTACACCGTGTGACCAATATTTTAAAAATCACTTCAGGATCTACCCCAGAAGTGGCAAATTTTGTAGACCAAGTTTATAACCTTGTGATTGAAGCAGGTACACATAAAGCCGCAAGTATAAAAGTGGCAGAGGCTGCAAAGGTCATTGAAAATACCCAGCGTGATGTGAATATTGCTTTAATTAATGAATTGGCAGTTATTTTTAATAAAATGGGTATTGATACTGAAGCCGTGTTGCAGGCTGCAGGAACTAAGTGGAATTTCTTACCATTCCGTCCTGGTTTAGTTGGTGGGCACTGTATTGGGGTGGATCCATATTATTTAACCCATAAAGCGCAGTCTATCGGTTATCACCCTGAAATTATTCTGGCAGGTCGTCGTTTAAATGATGGTATGGGAGCTTATGTAGTCACCCAGCTGGTCAAGGCCATGATCAAGAAAAAAATTCAGGTGGAAGGCGCTAAAGTTTTAGTCTTGGGCTTAAGTTTTAAAGAAAACTGCCCAGATATTCGTAACACAAAAATTATTGATATTGTGACTGAACTTAAAGAATATCAAATAGATGTGGATGTATATGACCCGTGGGTAGATGTGCAGGAGGCTGAGCATGAATATGGTATCCGCCCCGTACAGTCTGTGAGTGAAAATAGCTATGATGCGATTATTTTAGCGGTGGCACATGAGCAGTTTAAACAGATGGGTGCAGTGCAAATTCGTGCTTTGGGTAAACCCGCGCATGTACTCTATGATTTAAAATATGTGCTAGATGCGAAAGAAGTAGATATTCGACTCTAAGTAAAGTGCAAATAAATAAAGAATAAGGAATGACAAGTTCATGAGCCAATATCAAACAGTATGTGAGCAATTACAACAGGCACCAAAAATTTGGTTAGTGACAGGCGTGGCGGGTTTTATTGGCTCAAACTTATTAGAAACTTTACTTAAGCTGAATCAGAAAGTTGTGGGTTTAGATAACTTCGCAACAGGTCACCAACATAATTTGGACGAAGTGCAAAACTTGGTGAGTACAGAGCAATGGGCAAACTTTAAGTTCTATGAGGGTGATATTCGTAACCTAGAAGACTGCCAAAAAGCCTGTGCAAATGTGGACTATGTATTGCACCAAGCAGCTTTGGGTTCTGTACCACGTTCTATTTCAGACCCAATTACGACAAATGCCGCCAATATTACAGGTTTTTTAAATATGTTGGTGGCAGCCCGAGATGCAAATGTATCTAGCTTTACTTATGCTGCTAGTAGTTCTACCTATGGTGATCATCCTGCACTACCAAAAGTGGAAGAGAACATTGGTAACCCGCTTTCACCTTATGCGGTTACTAAATATGTAAATGAGTTATACGCAGATGTATTTGCAAGGACTTATGGTTTTAAAGCCATTGGCCTGCGTTACTTCAATGTCTTCGGCAAGCGTCAGGACCCGAACGGTGCTTATGCTGCAGTTATTCCTAAATGGACTGCTGCCATGATTGCAGGTGATGATGTTTTTATTAATGGTGATGGTGAAACCAGCCGAGATTTTTGTTTTATTGAAAATACCGTTCAAGCCAATATTTTAGCGGCAACCACACAAAATGAGGAAGCAAAAAACCAAGTTTACAATGTGGCCGTGGGGGATCGTACTACATTGAATGATTTATTCAATGCGATAAAAGCAGCACTCAATGAAAATGGTGTGACTTATACTAAAGCACCTATTTATAGGGATTTTCGTGTAGGTGATGTACGGCATTCACAAGCTAGTGTTAGTAAAATTAAAAACATACTGGGCTATGATGCTGACTATAGTATTTCTAAGGGTGTAAATATTTCAATGAAGTGGTATGTTGAATATTTAGGTCTTAAATGATTTACAGTTATAAAAAAATAATTGGTTTATCTCTCCTAGTACTAGTTATTAATTTGATGATTAGTGCTATTGGTTTTTTTAGAGAATTAGTTGTTGCTAGTTATTTTGGTATTTCTCACGTTTTAGATCTATATAATTTAGGAATAGTTATTCCTATGATATTTGTTGGTGTTATCTCATCAACTATTGTGGCTGTGGTAACTCCCAAATATATTAATTCTAAAAATAAAAAAGTATTTTTTTGGGAAAACTTAAAAGATTTATTTTTTTTAAATGTTTTTTTAATTATTTTTTTGTCACTTATAATTCAATTTTTTTCAAAATATTTTTTTATTAACTACTCACATGATGATTTATATCGTATAAAGTTATTTTCCTATTTTTTTTTACCAATAATAGTTTTTCAATCTGTCTCATCTTATCTTGATGCTTTATTGAATTCAGAGAATAATATTTTAAAGAATGCACTATCCGGATTGTTATTACCGACATGCATTGTCTTTTCTCTACTTGTATTTAAGAAGTATGATATTTTTTCTTTGGTTTTTGGTTTTTATTTAGGTTATATCCTGAAGCTGTTTGTCCAGACTTATTTATACAGAAAAGTTTTTTTATACAAACTTGATGATAATGAAAAAACACATACTATTTCTAGTACAAGAAAAGATTTTATAAATCTATCGCTATCTTCAATTGTTTTGGCTTTGATGCCTTTGATTACAAGTATTTATGCAAGTGGTTTTGGTAGTGGTACTGTATCTAGTATGAATTACGCCTATAAGTTAATAGCTATTGGGTTTATGCTGTTTTCTTCTGTGATAAACTCGGTATATTTTCCATATATCAGTAGAAAGTTTTATATTAATAAAGAGGCTGCATTAAAAGAATCGTTGATTATTACTTTATTTTCAATGGTTGCGATCTCAGTTTTTTTAATTCCTGTTCATATTTATGCAAATGAATTTGTATCTATGATTTATGAGAGAGGAAAATTTGATTCAAATAGTACGAATAAGGTCTCTGATATTTTAAAAAGTTTTTTATGGCATATTCCATTTTATGTAGGTGGGCTTTTTTTATCTAGAACAATCCTGACTTTGGGTAAATCGAAAATTTTTATTTTGGGTAATTTTTTTAGTATTCTAGTGCTATGTTTGTTTGTGTTTGCTTTTCACGAAAAAATATTTAATGTTGGTTTGGCCTATTTTTTGGTTTATAGTATTTCTTTTTTTTATTTGTTATTTCATTCATTGAGAAGATAATTAGTTTGTATGAATATTACGTTAGTGATTTCTTCATTAGGAAGTGGCGGGGCTGAGCGAGCTTTAGTTGGATTGGCAAATTGGTGGTGCCATAAGCATAAAGTAACGATCATAACCTATTTAGATAGACCAGACTTTTACTCTCTAGATGATACGGTCATACGTATTAGAGTTAGCCAACAGTCTTCTGGTAAAGCTTTAAGTTTTTATAAAAGATTAATGGGTTTACGAAAAGAAATTAAAAAATCAAATCCAGATAGAATTTTAAGTTTTGTTGATAGATGTAATGTACTAACCTTATTGTCAACATTGGGTTTAGGGTTGAAAGTAATTGTTGCTGAACGGACTAATCCTGAATATTATAATATTGGAAAAACATGGAATATACTGAGAGAGTTTATTTATCCCAAAGCGTATAGAATAATAATACAAACTGAATCAATTAGGAAATGGGCTTTAAAATATAAACCAGATGCTTCAATTTATACAATACCTAATGCCATAGATAATGGTAGATTAAAGTTGATCATGCAAAGTATTGATGTAATTAAGGAGAAAAAATTTGAATTTAGTATTTTAGCAATAGGTCGTTTGAGTCATGAAAAAGGGCATGATCAATTGTTAAGGGCATTTTCTAAGATATATCATATTTATCCTCAATGGGGTATTGAGATTATTGGTGAGGGTGTACTGAAGAACTCACTTGAATTATTGACAAAAGAGCTGAAGATACAGGATAAAGTTTATTTTCATGGGAATTTAAAAAATCCATTTAATGTTTTAAGGCACTCGGATATTTTTGTATTACCTTCAAGAGTAGAGGGATTTCCAAATGTGCTGTTGGAGGCTCTTTCTGCAGGTAAGCCATGTATTAGTTTTGATTGTCCTTCAGGACCAAGGGAATTAATTTCTCATAACAAAAATGGTTTATTAGTAAAAGCGAATGATATTAATGGTATGGCGGAAGCTATGAGTTTTTTAATCGATAGACCAGAAGTAAGGCAGGAATTTGCAAAGCAAGCGAGTAATATTGTTCAAAAATTAAATGAAAATGAAATTATGATGCTATGGGATAAAGCAGTATGGTCTTAAAAAATATCGCAATTTACACACCGACCCTTGGTGGTGGTGGGGCCGAAAGAACAGCTGTGTTATTAGCAAATGCTTTGGTTGAAAAAGGTCATAAAGTTAATCTTCTCGTTGCTGATTTGAGTGAACACAAAGGCAAACTAGTCTCAGAGTTAAAACCTGGAGTTAATCTGGTTAATTTTAATTCGTCTAGAGTATTAATGAGTATTCCAAAACTATGTGGTTGGATCAAAAAAAATAAACCAACTACAATCATTAGTTCTCAGACACATGCAAATATTGCAGTAGCATTTGCTGCTAAATTATCAAAATTTGAAGGAAAGCTGATTTTGCGTGAAGTTAGTACGCCTTCAATTAACTTAAAAAAAGTACAAGGCTTCAAACTTCTTCTTTTAAAGAGGCTAGTGTCATGGGCTTATACGAATTGTTCAGTTGTAGTGCCGGTTTCTTATGGAGTAAAAGAAGATTTAGAAAAATTTTTAGCTATTAAATTAAAAAATGTTCAAGTTATTTATGATCCGGTTATAAATGATGAAATGTTTAAATTGGCGAAAGAACCAATTGTTCATAAGTGGTTTGCTAAAGATAGAAAAACTCCCATTATTCTTGCAGTAGGACGTTTAACTGAAGCAAAAAATTATGAGTTACTCATCCATTCATTTAAATTAGTAACTCAAAAAGTTGATGCAAATTTAATTATTTTGGGTGAAGGTGAGGATAGGGAAAAATTAGAAAAACTGATTAAAGATTTGAATTTACAACATAAAGTAGATTTATATGGGTTCGAACAAAACCCATTTAAATACATGGCAAATTGTGATCTGTACGTGATGAGTTCAAAGTGGGAAGGTTTGCCAGGTGCTTTAATTCAGGCATTGGCTTTAGGGGCAAAGATTGTTTCTACAGATTGTCCTAGTGGTCCAAGAGAAATTTTAAATAACGGCGACTTCGGTGATCTAGTTTCTCTAAATTTAGATGAAAAAAAAATGAATTATCGATTCTCTAAGGCTATTGAAAGTGTTTTAAAAGAAAAAAATAAATACATTAAAAATGAAGATAATATGAAAAAATATATTTCAAAATTTAAAAAAGAAACTATTGTAAAAGAATATATTTTTTTATTGGGTAGAAAGTAATGCATTCAAAAATTCTTTTTAAAACTTTATTTTTATTTCTATTTTTGTTGTTTTCTATTCTACTTATATGTAGAGATAGTAATTTGATTAGTGATGGTCCAAATTATATAAGTCATGCATTAAATTATAATATTGATTATTCTCTTCCTGAATTTTATGGCTATATTTCATATTGGTTTATTGCAGATAATTTTGGAGGTTTTTTTGGTGAGTTTTTTCCAAGTTTTCTGTGTTTACTGATTCTAATATTTTTACTTTTCTCTATAAATCAATTAAATGTTCTGGATAGATATATCATAATGCTTTTTATGTTATTGAATCCATTGATTTTTGTTTCAATGTTTGTGGCATTGAAAACAGGACTTGCAATATCAATATTATTGTTGGGTATTTCTTTTAAATCAAAAATATTTTCAATTACATCTGCAACTGTTCATCCTGGTATCATTCCAGTGATTATTTTTGAGAAATTATGTAATATTAAAAAATATAATTTTAAGACTCTTGTATTGTTTTTCATTACCTTGATAATTTCTTTTTTTCTTTTACAAAAAATTAATTTTGTTAATGAGTTGTTAAGCTCTAGGGGTTACTCTGAAATTGAGGAAGTAAAAGAAAAATGGTATGTATATGGTATGTATTTTATACTAGCTATTCTTTATTTTTTCTCTTTTAGAAAGAGTAATTATAAATTTTTATTTATTTTAATGTTTTTTTTGTGGTTTATAGTTGGGAATTATTATCCTTTTGCTTGGAGATTATTTTCTCAAAGTCTTTTAATTTTATTATATATTTTATTGTCTTTTTCTGATAATAAAGAAATTAAAAGTTTGTTTTTAATATTATTTTTTATATTATCCTTACATTCTGCTATTAAATGGCATCCATTTATTGAGTATAAATCAGGATTTTATGATTTTTGGGTTAGTTTTTTTTAAATAAATTATTGAGATTTAGGTAAAATTATGTGCGGTTTAATAGGGTATGTAAAATCTAGTATTTTTAATGAGAAAGATATTTTTATATCACACCAGATGCTAAATGCTATTATTCATAGAGGACCTGATAGTTTTGGTGTATGGCATAAAAATGATGTTTTTTTCGGCCATAGACGACTCGCTATACTTGACTTAAGTCCTGCAGGGCATCAGCCAATGTTGTCTAAGGATCAGAACTTAATAATAACTTTCAATGGTGAGATTTATAATTATTTAGATATTAAGCGCGAATTAGACCTAAATAAAAATATACAGTGGGTAGGACATTCTGATACAGAAGTAATATTGGAAGCTATCAGTTTTTGGGGAATTGAAAAAGCTTTAAATAAATTTAATGGTATGTTTGCTTTTGCCTTATGGAATAAGCAAACTCAAGAATTGATTTTAGCTAGAGATAGATTTGGTGAAAAGCCTCTTTATTATGCTCTAGATAATGGCAGTTTGATCTTTGCTTCAGAATTAATTGCAATTGAGCAATCTCCTAACCTTAATAAAGAATTAGATAAAGAGGCAATTCAACTTTATCTAAAGTACCGCTCAATTCCCGCTCCATACAGTATTTATAAAAGTGTTAAAAAGTTAACTCCAGGTTCTTATGCATGTTGGAAAAAAGGTTCTTCTTCAATTGAAATCAAGAGCTATTGGGATGCAAAAAAGGTTTTTATACAAAAATCATCAAGTCCTATTCAAATTTGTGAAACTGATGCTCTTAATGAATTAGATTCACTGTTAAATTCATCTGTTCAAAAAAGAATGATTTCTGATGTATCTTTAGGCAGTTTTCTATCAGGTGGCTTTGATTCGTCACTTGTTACTGCAATTATGCAAAAAAACTCATCTACACCTGTAACAACGTTTTCTATAGGGTTTGATAACCCTGCTTTTAATGAAGCAGAACATGCAAAAGAAATAGCTTCTTATTTAGGAACCCATCATATAGAGTCCTACGTCACGGGTTCTGATGCACTGAATGTAGTGACCAAGTTGGCTGATATTTATGATGAACCTTTCGCAGATTCGTCTCAGATTCCAATGTACCTTTTAAGTATGGAGACTAAAAAGCATGTAACTGTCAGTTTGAGTGGGGATGGCGGTGATGAACTCTTTGGTGGTTATACCCGATACCTCAACTCTTTAGGGCGATGGGAAAAATTAAAAAATATTCCTTTATCTGCTCAGATTTCTAAATTTATTGGTGTATTACCTTATTATTTAAGAAGTTACTTATTAAATATTTTAAATTTATTCTCTCAAAGAAAACTGACAAATCTGCAATTTGAAGATTTAATTGCATTATGTGGTGCAAAAACATTTCCTGATTTTTATCAGATGTTGCTATCGAGCTGGAAAAACACTTCAGTATTATTAAATAACCCCAAAGTAATGCAAAGCTCTAATAATATAAATTTAAATCATATAAATTTGATGATGCTTGACGATACATTAAATTATTTGCCGAATGATATTCTAACTAAAGTTGATAGAGCATGTATGTCTGTGAGCTTAGAAGGAAGAATTCCATTTTTAGATAAAGATATAGCTGAATTTGCTTGGTCTTTGCCACTTGAATTAAAAATTAATAATGGAGTTGGAAAATATTTACCTAAGGTCTTAGCTTATAATTATATTCCAAAGCAACTTCTTGATCGTCCAAAAACTGGATTTGCTGTGCCCTTAGCTGAATGGTTAAGAAATGATTTAAAAGATTGGGCAAGTAATTTATTGTCGAATAATAACCTTATTCGACAGCAAATTTTCGATGTACATATAATTTCAGATGTTTGGAGTGAGCATCAATCTGGCTTAGTTGATCATAGTGATAGGTTGTGGACAATTTTAATGCTGCAATTATGGTTGGAAAAGAGAGGGTTGTAATGTTGTCAGTATTACATGTCATTACAAATCTTTCTGCTATAGGTGGTGCAGAAATGATGCTTTGTAGATTAATAAAAGCACAACCTAATGTTAAGCATTATATAATTTCACTTATGAAAATAAATAAAACTATATATTGTGAAACATTAGAGCAGTGTAGTTATGTAGACTCATTAAATTGGAATGGTTTAAACACATTAACAACTATTTTAAAACTAAATAGAATTATAAAAGATTTAGGTCCTGACTGTGTACAAGGATGGATGTATCATGCGAATGTTTTAGTAAGCCTAAGTCTAATTGGGAATAAGCAAAAACCTAAACTATGTTGGGGGATTCATCACTCTCTTGCTTCACCCAAAGATGAGTCAATCAGTACTAAAATTGCTTTAGGTTTAAGTAAATTCTTATCAAAACAGCCTGATGCTATTGTCTATTGTGCATATTCATCTAAACAACAACATAGTGATTTTGGTTTTAGAAACGCAAATCAACAAGTGATTGTCAATGGGGTGTTTCTCAATAAGTTCCAACCAAATAATGCATTACATCAACCGACTGTGATTGGTTTTGCTGGACGTTATCATAAGGCAAAAGGCTATCCATATTTATTCGAGGCGATGGGCTTGCTGAAAAATAAAAACATCATATTTAAAATTGCTGGTGGTGGGGCGAGTTTAGATAATCCAGAGGTCAAAGCCTTGTTTGAGAGACATCAATTAGACCATAAAAAAGTACAGTTGCTTGATCAAATCTCAGATATGCCTGCATTTTATCAATCGATTGATGCCTTTCTCATGACCTCGATTACCGAAGGTTTTCCTAATGTCTTGGTTGAAGCGATGGCATCAGGTTTGCCGTGTATCAGTACGGATGTTGGTGATGCCAAATACATTGTGCAGGATTTAGGTACGATTGTTCCATCACGTAATGCTCAAGCCTTGGCTGATGCAATTTTGTCTTATGTCGCAAAATCAAATGCGGAAAAAATAGCTTTAAAACAAGCTACACGCCAACGTATTGAGCAGAATTTCTGTGTTGAAAAAATTAGTGAACAATATAAAGCTGTTTGGAGTATTTAACTTGAAAATTGTTTATATTGTTAACGTAGATTGGTTCTTTATATCGCATAGACTACCAATAGCCTTAGAGGCTTTGACTCAAGGTCTTGAAGTGCATATTTTTGCTAAAGATACGGGTAGAATGACTTATCTTGAATCTTTAGGTCTAAAAGTTCATCCTATCAACCTTGAAAGAGGTAGTGTTAATCCCGCTCAAACATTAAAATTACTTTTTGATTTAAAAAATAAACTTAAAAAAATTCAACCAGATGTAGTTCATTTGGTTACTATTAAACCTGTGCTTATTGGTGGCTTAGCTTCAATTTTGGCTAAAGTGCCTGCTATTGTTTATGCAATTTCAGGGCTTGGCTTTATTTTTACCAATACCATGCTGAAAGCTAAAATTCTACGCTTAGGTATCATTCCACTATATCGACTTGCACTGAGTGCTAAAAATAAAACAGTTATTGTTCAAAATTTAGATGATTTAAGAATATTACGCCAATATGTAGCGATTCCAGAGTCACAGACAGTACTAATTCCTGGCTCTGGTGTAAATCTAGAACAATTTAATATTCAGCCTTTACCTTTAGCAAATAAAACTGTACTGATGGCTTGCCGTTTACTCGCAGATAAAGGTGTCTACGAGTTTCATCAAAGTGTCTTATCATTAAAAGAAAAATACCCTAATGTTAGATTTGTGTTGGTTGGTGGGGTTGATCCTGATAATCCAGCCTCATTGACAGAACAAGAATTAACTGAATGGGTAACAAATAATGATTTAGAGTGGTGGGGGCATCAAACTAATATGTCCGAAGTTTTAAGTCAGGCAACTATAGTTGTTTTACCGTCGTATAGAGAAGGAATGCCTAAAGTTTTATTAGAAGCGCAGGCTTTAGGTAGGCCAATTGTGACGACAGACGTACCAGGTTGTCGCGAAGCAATTGAGAACGGTAAAACAGGTTTTCTTGTAAAAGTTAAGGACGCGCAAAGCTTGGCAGATGCTATTGAAAAACTAATTAATAATGATGAGTTATGTTTGGAGTTTAGTCATAATGCACGTGTGTTAGCTGAACAAAAGTTTGACATCAAACAAGTTGTTGATAGGCATATACATATTTATGAGGAGTTAATACAGAATTCTCATGCAAACTAAAATATTAATTACAGGCAGTAACGGTTTCTTAGGTCAATATTTATTGCAATTTTTGGCTGAAAAAGGCGATTCAGTTTTAGCGCATACACGTAAAGCCCAAACATTTGATCATCCAAATATTAGTAATATCAATTTTGACCTAAATGACAATTTAGACAACACCGATTTGAGTCAGGTTGAGGTTATTATTCACTGTGCAGGTCGTGCGCATGTCATGCATGAAACTGCAGCATCGCCACTTGAAGCATATCGCCTAACCAATGTGCAAGGCACTTTAAACCTTGCACACAAAGCAGTAAAAAGTGGCGTTAAACGCTTTATCTACTTAAGCAGTATTAAAGTGAATGGTGAACAAACTACTACGCAAGCCTTTTGTCCTAACGATGATGTCCACACAGATGACCCGTATGGTTTATCTAAATATGAAGCAGAACAAGCCTTACTTGAGCTATCTCAACATACAGGTTTAGAAGTTGTCATTATTCGTCCAGTCCTCATTTATGGCCCTAATGTAAAAGCCAACTTTAAAAGTATGGTGAACTTGGCAAGTAAAAAAATCCCTTTACCGATTGGTTGTTTAGACAATAAACGCAGTATGGTGAGTGTCTATAACTTGGCTGACCTGATTCATACTTGTATGACTCATCCAAATGCGAACCGTGAAGTATTTTTAGCCAGTGATCAGGATGACATTTCAGTCAAACAATTATTTGAAAAATTAGCAAAATATCAAAATAATCAATTGCTAATGCTACCTGTACCAAAAAGCTTGATCAGTTTTATGGCAAGTTTGGTGGGGAAAAAAGCAGTGGCTTCACGTTTATGTTCAGAACTCGTGGTAGATACCACTAAAAATACACAACTTTTAGGTTGGACAGCACCGTATAATGTCGATACAAGCCTAGAAAAAATGTTTAACACAGCGCATCAAAACTGAGCCTAGTCACAAATATGTCCATGCTATCCCTTTTTATTTTCTTTTTACTTGCGTTTGCGATG
>JACCDZ011942065.1_pt1 | contig 11700 bp, 12 predicted proteins | sample 7449551 | NCBI WGS metagenome assembly JACCDZ01 (sample SAMN15323452, study PRJNA562643) | freshwater metagenome | isolation source: river surface water | place: USA:Blue River Watershed | collected 2017-08-18
GATCGCTTGAAAAACTGGGATATGCCACAAGGTGCTATGTTGGCGCACAGTGAAATTCAGAGTATCGCTACGGATAACGATGTGTTTGCCGAGGCAGAAAGTGCGCTTATTGCCCTGGGATACAAACCGGTCGAGGCGGCGAAGATGGTCTCATTGGCCAGCAAGCAGAAACCGGATGCGAAAAGTGAAGAGTTGATTCGTATCGCTTTGCGCAGTATTGCAGGCTAGTTTTTGTCCGCGGAGTTAAAGCCACAAGCGGCAAACTTACAGGGTTAAAGCCATATGATTGAAACTGATCGCCTGATCGCCCCCACCGCCAAAGACCGAGAGGATCACCTCGATCGCACAGTGCGCCCCAAATATCTTGCGGATTACGTCGGTCAGCCCGCTGTTCGTGAGCAGATGGAAATTTTTATTGGCGCTGCCAAAAAGCGCAACGAAGCGCTGGATCATACCCTGGTGTTTGGCCCTCCCGGTCTGGGTAAAACCACATTAGCCAATATTATCGCCAACGAAATGAATGTTTCGCTTAAAAGTACCTCTGGCCCGGTGTTGGAGAAGGCAGGTGATTTAGCCGCGTTACTGACCAACCTCGAACCAGGTGATGTGTTATTTATCGATGAGATCCATCGTTTGAGCCCGGTCGTGGAGGAGATCCTTTATCCGGCAATGGAAGATTTTCAACTGGATATCATGATTGGCGAAGGGCCTGCTGCCCGTTCAATTAAACTGGATTTGCCACAATTCACTCTGGTTGGTGCGACAACTCGTGCGGGATTGTTGACATCACCATTACGTGATCGTTTTGGTATTGTTCAGCGTCTGGAGTTTTATAATGTCGCCGATCTCACCCATATCGTCGCGCGTTCAGCGGCTTTACTGGGAGTGAAAATGGATTATGACGGCGCCGGTGAGGTTGCAAAACGCTCTCGCGGCACTCCACGTATCGCCAACCGCCTGTTGCGTCGTGTACGGGATTATGCCGAGATGAAAGGAGATGGCACTGTTACTGCGGCGATGGCCGATAGTGCGTTAAATATGCTGAACGTCGACGAGCGCGGCTTTGATCATATGGATCGTCGTTTATTAATGGCTATGTTGCATAATTTTGATGGCGGTCCAGTAGGCGTAGAAAGTTTGGCGGCGGCAATTAGCGAGGATCGCGGAACTATTGAAGATGTTATAGAACCCTATTTGATCCAGCAGGGTTTTATGGCACGCACACCGCGCGGTCGAATTTTAACCAATAATGCCTATTTGTATTTTGGCGTCCCGGTTCCCAAGCGATTGCAAGATTCGAATGAATGAACCAATGAATAAGGATTTATTGCAGTTATGCAGCCTTTTAGTATTCCGGTAAGGGTGTACATAGAGGATACAGATGCCGGCGGTATTGTGTACTACGTGAATTATCTGAAGTACATGGAGCGCAGTCGTACAGAATTTTTGCGCGGTTTCGGCTATGATAAGCCCGCAATTTTAGACGGTGGTCTGTTATTGGTCGTGCATACCGCACAAATCAATTATCGCCGTCCCGCACGTTTGGATAATTTGCTCAGCGTAACTGCGCAAATCCACAAGCTTGCGCGAACCTATATCGAATTTCAGCAGCAGGTGCTGCGTGGCGAAGAATTAGTGTGTGAAGGGTTAATTCGTATCGCCTGTGTCGATGCGGAAACTATGAAACCCAGCGCGCTTCCTGCCAGTATGTACCAGCAATTGGATCAATCGTTTCGTCTTAATACTGAGAGTTAATCAAGCTTATGCCTGCTACGGATAACAGTCTGTCAATTGCACATCTTATTCTTAATGCCAGTTTTCTGGTGCAAGTGGTAATGCTGATTCTGGTATTGGCGTCAGTCATTTCCTGGGCCATGATCTTTCAGCGTGAACGTTATCAACGTAAAGCATCAGGTGCATTTAACTATTTCGAAAAGCAATTTTGGTCGGGGATTGATCTCAACCAGTTGTATCGCCAGAGCAACGGCCGTAATGAAATGGTGGAAGGTATTGAAAGTATTTTCCGCGCTGGTTTTAAAGAATTTACTCGTCTACGTCAGACCGCAGGTGCAGATTCGGATGCGGTGATGGAAGGTTCCCAGCGTGCAATGCGTGTAGCACTTGCGCGTGAACAGGAAAAGTTGGAAGAGAACTTGCCATTTTTGGCGAGTGTGGCATCAGTCAGTCCTTACATTGGTTTGTTTGGAACTGTGTGGGGCATCATGGTCTCCTTCCTCAATATCGCTAACGCGGGCCAGCCAAGTCTTGCCACTGTTGCGCCTGGTATTGCAGAGGCATTGATCGCAACGGCTATGGGTTTGTTTGCGGCCATCCCGGCGGTATTGGCCTACAACAAGTTTTCTGCGCGTGCTGAAAGTTTGCTGGCTAATTATCAAACGTTTGCCGAAGAGTTTTCGGCGATTCTGCATCGTCAGGTTCACAGCAAGTAACGCTGTTTTACAGTCATTGAAAAAACAGGTTAATAGCTATGTCTGGATTTGGTCCACCCATTAAAAAGAAACTCAAAGCTGAGATTAATGTTGTTCCCTTGATCGATGTTATGTTGGTGTTATTGATCGTTTTTATGATCGCAGCACCCATGATGACCCAAGGTATCAAAGTCGAATTACCCAAGGCGGCGTCAGACCCGGTAGAAAGTAAAGACGATGAGCCAATTACCGTATCGATTAAGGCGGATGGCACTTATTACATAGATTTGGCGGGTAATCCCGAAGCGCCGCGCCCTATTGCAGAAATTAAATCAATCGTTAGTAAAGTGCTTAAAGAGAAGCCCAACACGCCGGTATTTGTGCAAGGCGACAAGAAAGTTGATTATGGTGCGGTGGTGAATCTAATGGGTGAGCTTAAACAAGCAGGGGCTCCCTCAGTCGGCTTGATAACGGAGCCAGCGCGCTAACGATTATGAAGTTAGAAAGATCTTTATCGCTTCCCTTATTCCTCAGTATTTTTCTACATGTATTGTTGTTGGTGTTGTTTTTGGGAAATTGGGACTTCTTTAAAAAAGAGGAGGAACCTTACAAGCCGCATTTTGTAACGGCAACACTGGTCGATTTGAAGCCAAAAGCAAAAGCTCAGCCGCAGCAAAATAAAGAACAAGTGTTGGATTCCAAGGCCTATGAGGATTTGAAAAACAACAAAAAGCAGGAAGAACAGCGCAAAGTAGAGGCTGAAGCGCTTGTGCAAAAACAAAAAGATCAGCAGGCAAAAGAGGCTGCGGCCGCAGAAGCGGAAAAGCAGAAAAAAATCAAAGAGGAGCAGGCAAAAGTAGCCAAGGCAAAAGCAGAAAAAGAGGCGGCTGAAAAAAAACGCAAGGCTGAAGAAGAGAAGCGTAAAGCAGAAGCAGCCAAGAAAACCCAGCGAGAAAGGGAGGCTCAGGAGGAACAGCGCCGAATTCAAGCTGCGTTGCAAAAAGAGGAAAAACACCTCAGCGAAAGCAATGATGACGCAAACGTAAAAAGCTACAACGAACTTTTGGCTGAACGCGTAGCTCAAAATTGGAGTAGGCCTCCATCTGCGCGCGCCGGAATGGTTGCTGTTTTTAATATAGACATGTTACCTAACGGACAGGTAGTAGATGTTAATCTGGCGAAAAGTAGTGGTAATTTTGCGTTCGATAATGCGGCAGAGCAGGCAATTCGCAAGGTGGAACGTTTTGTTGAGATTAAAGATGTTCCAATAGACGTGTTTGAAAAAAACTTTCGTCATTTTCAGTTTTCATTTAATCCAGAGGATTTGCGTCAGTGAGATATTTACTTAGTGCACTTTTATTGATGCTGGCGGTTACTGCCAATGCGCAAAACATCGTGTTCGTTACCAAAGGGGTGGACAATCCAACCAAGATTGCCGTAGTCCCATTTGCTTGGGCTGGCGGACGTTTGCCAGAAGACTTGGCGAAAATTGTTGGTAACGATCTTGAGTTTTCAGGGCAATTTGAAGCAACCGATCCTGAACGTATGCTGTCATTTCCTCGCTCTGAAGCCGAGGTCCATTATCGTGACTGGAAGGCCTTGGGGTCAGAGTATTTGTTGCTTGGTTCCATCACCCAACAGGCTGGTCGCTATTATGCGAGCTATGAGTTGTTTGATGTTGTGCAACAAAAACGTGTATTTGCGAAATTAACTGTCGATGGCACAGAGGCGCAGTTGCGCGATATGGCGCATCATATTAGCGACAAGGTGTACGAAACTATCACTGGTATTCGCGGCATCTTCTCGACCAAGTTAATTTATGTCGAAGCGTTTAAAAAACCACAAAAATACCGCTTGATGTTGTCTGATATAGACGGCTTCCGTCCGCGTATGTTGCTAGAGTCTCGCTATCCTTTGCTGTCACCAGTTTGGTCGCCCAACGGTCAGCGCGTGGTTTACGTGTCTTTTGAGGCTGATAACAAACCTGCAATTTATGTTCAGGATATTGCTACTGGTCGTCGCCAGCAAATGACTAATTTCCGTGGTCTGAATGGTGCTCCAGCCTGGTCTCCGGATGGTCAAAAATTGGCCATGGCATTGTCAAAAGATGGAAATCCCGAAATTTATGTGATGAATGTTTTGACACGCCAATTGACTCGTGTGACCAATCATTTTGCAATTGATCATGAGCCAACTTGGTCGGCTGACGGCTCTTCAATATTCTTCACGTCTGATCGCGGTGGCAAGCCACAAATTTATCAGGTGAATGTTGCGACTATGCAGCAAGAGCGCGTAACGTTTGATGGCGATTACAATGCGCGTCCGCGCGTATCTCCTGATGGTAAAAGTCTTGTGATGTTGAACAAGCGCCCTGGAACTAGCTATCATATCGCTGCGCAAGATATAAAATCTGGCAATTTACGCATTTTGTCCGAGACAAATCTGGATGAATCGCCTACTATAGCGCCCAATGGCGCTATGCTTATGTATGCGACTCGTTCTGGTGGTAAAGGAGTATTGGCGGCGGTGTCCCTCGATGCGCGTGTCAAAATCCTCCAGCCCCCAAAACAAGGTGATGTGCGGGAACCCGCATGGTCGCCATTTTTTAACTAAATCCCCGTTCAAACTAGATCTAAACTTCATTGGAGTTACACACACATGATCACCAAGGCACTTAAGCAAGGTCTTACTTTGGCTGTTGTTATGTCTTTCCTGGTTGGCTGTTCAAGCAGCGACAACAAAGGCACTGAAGGTACTACCTCTGGTAGCGCTTCAACTGGCGCAGCTTCTTCAGAAGCTACCTTGTCAAACGTTGTTTACTTCGACTTCGACCAATACGCTTTGACTGCTGAGAGCCGTGCTGTTTTGTTGGCTCACGCTGACAAGCTGAAAGGTGCTTCTGTAGCTGTGCGTCTGGAAGGTCACGCGGACGAGCGCGGTTCACGCGAGTACAACATGGCTCTGGGCGAGAAGCGTGCAAACGCTGTTCGCGATTTCCTCGTAACTCAAGGCGTTAACGGTTCTTCTTTGGAAGTTGTTAGCTTCGGTGAAGAGCAACCAGCTGCTACCGGTAGTGATGAAGCTTCTTGGGCTCAAAACCGTCGCGTAGAAGTTAAGTACTAAGAGTCTAAACCCGTATGCTGAAAAATCTGATTGCTGTTGCTTTAATTGCTGCGGCGCCAGTCTTACAGGCACAAGTACGGGTTGTTGAGTCTTCACCTCAGGGCTTCGGCTCTGGGGTGGCTCAGCCTGATTTGCCTGCCTCTGCTGAATCTGATGTTTATTCCCAAATACGCGCATTGCAAGAAGAAGTTGCAATTCTGCGCGGTCTGTTAGAAGAACAACAATACCAGTTAAAACAGCTGAAACAATTACAGCTGGATAACTATATGGATATAGATCGCCGCCTATCTGGAGGCGCCACATCGACAGCTCCTGCTCGTGTCGAGTCAACTAAGCCATTGCCGACTACTGAAACGCATGTTATTGCTGACTCTGCCAGTGAGGCGGATGTGTATAAAGCTGCCTACGACTTATTAAATCAGAAAGATTTTGATGGTGCAGTTGCAGCGTTTAAAGATCACTTAACTCGTTTCCCTGGCGGTAACTTTGCCAGTAATAGTCATTATTGGTTGGGTAAGGTTGCAATGCTAAAAAAGGATTATCCTCAGGCAAAAACCTGGTTTACCGAACTAATTGCAAATTTCCCCGCTGCAGCCAAAGTGCCTGATGCTCAATTGGATCTGGGTAAGGTCTATTTCTTGATGGGTGAGAAAGCCAAGGCTAAATCGTTATTAACGGAATTGGCGTCTGGTAATACGGATGCATCGCGTTTAGCGCAGAAATTTTTAAGCGATAACTTTTAATCGCTGCAAGAAAAAAGAAAGGGGCTTTACTGTAAGCCCCGCAGCGAATCCATTGTTGGATACATGCTCTGTCCTTTTAACATGTGCTTCCTGCTGAAGCCCAGTGACTTCCTTTTGATTCTCCTTATCGTTCTTCGCTCCTGCAATATCCCTATTTGGCTCCGCGTCCTCTTGTCGCATCCTTAATATCTAATCCTTGATGTCCAATATCTAATCCTTGATGTCCGGCTTCTTGCCGATTTTCCATCCTTGCGCTTTCCATAACTCACAGGTGTTGTCCCTAATTCCTTTTTCATAGCATCCTGGCGATATCAGCATCCTTCTGACAATCCTTGATCTTCCTTGCTGCCATTTCCTTCAGCTCTATTCCGTCCTTGATGTGATCATTATCTAGGTATTGTGCATTGGTAGATAGTCGCCAATTTCGCATTAGTTTGTAGGAAATTGACTACATTCAGTAGCGGTTATACTTAACGGGGTATAATTGCTAAAGAATTAGGAATTTGGCAATTTAAAGTACCTTCAACTTTTGCTTTTGATGAATTATCGCTGGGGTTAGCAGAATGCATTATTTGGGAAAAATCTTATCCTATTTGCTCGTGGCGGCTGTTTGCTCCCTAAGCGGCTCGTTAAGTGCCGCTGATGGTCCTCCTTATCAGTTAAATTATTCTGTGACGTTACTTCCGGAAAAGGCCGGGGCCTTGGTTAAAGTTCATGTTGATAAAGGCCAGTTGTTACATAAGATCAGCTTTAGTAACGAGCGAAATATTTATTCTGAGATTCGTGCGAACGGTAAGCTCACCATTAAAGAAGAAAAAGTTGAATGGGAGCTTCCGCAAGGCGAGGCAACACTTTCGTATTTCGTGGCGTTAACTAATGAGCGCTCTCCGGGAAAGTTTGACTCAAGAGTGACTAACGACTGGGCGCTCTTTCGCGGCGATGATTTAATTCCAGCAGTGCACACCTATGAAGTTCTAAATGCATACTCGGTGGCGACGTTATCATTTGTCCTACCTAAAACATGGAAAAGTGTAGAAACAGGTTGGGAGCGTACAGCGGGTAACACATTTACGGTTGATAATCCGGAGCGTCGTTTTGATCGCCCAACCGGTTGGATGGTTGCTGGAAATGTGGGGACGCGCAGAGCAACTGTTAAAAAAACAAAGATAGCAATTAGTGCTCCTGCGGGTCAGCATATGCGTCGTATGGATGCCCTTACATTTTTTAATTTTGTGTGGCCGGAATTACATAGAGCTTTCAAAAACACACCGCACAAATTATTGGTGGTGGGTGCCGGTGATCCCATGTGGCGCGGTGGACTTTCTGCATCAAACTCGCTATTTCTGCATTCAGATCGCCCTCTGGTTAGTGAAAACGGAACTAGCCCTTTACTGCACGAATTAACCCACATGGTCACGCGTATTAGTGGCAAGGTTACTGGGACAACAAATGATGACTGGATAGCAGAAGGGTTGGCTGAGTTCTATTCATTTGAGCTACTGTATCGTGCAGATGGAATGACAAAGTCGCGGCGCGCTAAAATTATTCGCAGTTTGTCAAAATGGGGTAGTGAGGTAAAACATCTGCGCAAGAGTAAATCCACCGGGCCAGTTACCGCTCGGGCTGTTGTGTTATTAAATGATCTGGATCAGGAAATTCGCAAGCGAAGTAAAAATAAATACAGTATCGATGATGTGGTGCGCGAATTAATGGCGGTGCGAAAAGTATCGCTAGAAGATTTGACTCGCGCGAGTGAAAAATTTGCCGGTTCGAAATTGGAAGCGTTAAATTCGGCTTTGCTAAAATAATCTCAAAGCCCGACCTGAGCATTAAACCGAAGGTCGGGCTTTTTCTAAGTAATTACAAACTCCTTGCTACGATAATTCCACCCCAAAGTAGATTTCTATCTCCTGCACCTTCCTCTATCTCTGAGCTGTGCCCACGTAATACATAGCTGATTCTATAGCCCTGCTTAAAGGCGAATGTATAACCAGCCCATGCTTCAACCAGTAATGGATTAAGTTGGTCGTGGTCATAGGTAACTGCACTATCGCGAAATTGTCCCTGCAGGAAGGCATTGTAAGCTCGCGCTTTTAATGCGACACCAGCCCAAAAATACCGTTCATTTACCGCTTTGGCGTTACTGGAGTAAGAGGATTTTTCTCCATAGCTGGCCAGCTCCGGATTAAATGATGACCACGGGCTGTGGATTCTGCCTTTGCGAAAACTTAAGCTCCAGCTCGCTTCGGTTAAATAGCCAGCAGAAGCCTGAATGGTGCTCTTTACTTCAAGATTATCCGAAAAGCCCTCCAGGAATTTCTGGCGCGCAATCACATAGCGACCTGTCAGTTCCCCGCCATCACTAATTTGGTTATCCCACCCCTGGGGTCTCTCACTAGACGTGACTTCGTGCACTACATTCTGCAGTTCGCCAACCACGTTAAGTCCAAGTGCACCCAAGGTCAGGGTACTTTTCCAGGCGACGTTATCAACCAAATCAATTTGTTCCCGCGAACTGGAAATATAAATCAAACTTGCATAAGGGCGATCACTAGGGTTCGCCTGACTGGTACTTATATCTTCAGGCGTAAAACCGAACAACCCGATTTCCCGGCTAAAAGTTTCTTGCATGCTCAGTGAGTTGCGTTCATTTCCCAGCCATTCATCCAACACTAATAGCGGTTTATTTAGAGAGACTGAAGCAGCGTGAGCCTTACTACCAGTTTGGGTAAAGTTAATTCCATAGGTGTAATCCTGATCGCGACTACCTGGCACCAGTACGTCATTGTCAAACGCAAACGCCCAGCTTTGCGCTGGCTTGGATGTTTGATGACCCAGATGCAACAGCGGACGTTTTTCCTCTTCAACCAAGGCGGCAACTTTTATCCATTCAGTCTCGTCGTTGACCTGCAAAGGTGGCTCGGCGAAGGCGGGTGCAGAGTTAATAACTAAAAATCCAAACGCGATTAAATGTTTTATGACAAAAAATCTGGATCTATGTCTTAGCGAGTTCACAGTGGTAACTCCTTCTTTAATGGTTACCTAAACGTTTTAAAGTGCACCTTTGATAAATAAAGTGACCAGTCGTCTTGTTTTCTCTGCGAAAAATGCGTGAGATAGTAATCCGTATCTCAAAATTTTTTGCTTTATAAATAAGTGACCAGTCGTCTTTATAGTGCCTGGTAAAAAATGCCCTTTGGGCATTTTTCAGGTGCGGTGATTAGATCAAGCTGATGGCTTGTTGAACAACTCGGGAAGAACAGTCAAAAACGCGTTCAAAGGCTCACGACACTTGGATGCTTTCATTCGCATCAGTGTCCCTTCCCAGGCATTAAATAGGAACTCAGCCAAAATCGGGGAGGGCAAATGACTTTTTAAACCATTTTTAAGTCGCGCTTCTTCCAATACATCCTCTATAGCTTGGGTGCTATTGCGCAGCATCTGGCGGACTTTAATGCGAATTGCTTCGCTGGACTCCGACATTTCCTGACACATATTCCCGATGAAGCAACCGCCATTGAGGTTCTCTTCACAGCCACCGATATTTTCCACGAAGAAGCGGGTAAGCCGCTCTTGAGGGCAAATACTGCGGTTGTTAAGCAAGTGACGATTCTGCTCCATACGTTCTTCGGTGACTTTCTCTAGCGCTTCAATGGCAAAGTCTTCTTTACTTTTGAAGTAGGTATAGAAAGACCCCTTGGGGACGTTGGCGGCGTTGACAATGTCCTGAATACTGGTGCCGTTATAGCCGCGCGTGGCCATCACTTTTAAGCCGGCATCCAGGAGATGATCTTTTTTCAGTTCGCGTTTGCTCATGGTGTAAATATATGACCAGTCGTCTGTTAATTCAAGCGACTGCTTAGGTTAAGTTGTTATAGGAGTTAGCGATTTTGTTATGAGAAAGTGAAAATCCCGCATATTCATGCTCATTATTGTTGTGCGTTGGCCGGGATTACGAAACCCACTGGCGATTAGTGTAGTTCTTTCAGATGCTTAATCAATCTAGCTTTGAGTGCTGGCGGTAAGTTCCGGATCGTCAGTACATCCTGATCTGCATCATATTCAATTTCCCGTCCCAGGCAGTCCGATGCGAAACTCATGCTCAGGTTGTCATTGCGCCCGCTAATACGCACATAACTGCGTATTTGCCCGGCATGCGGGATGAACTCTGGCTTGATTTCAGGCTTGCTGGTTTCTACATAACGCACAAAGCGATCTGGCTCGTAACTTTTTACTTCTTCCGCGAGGTTTTGCGACAAGTCAGCGATGGTAACGGCCTTGCCAGCTTTGTTTTGCTCCAGGCAGTAATTTACCACCTTGGTGCGTGTCAGTTTTGCAGCCGTGTCGTCCAGTGTTTGGCTGAAATCATCAACTACTTTCAGAAATTCGGCGGTTTCCTGTTTGATGTCTTGCTTGTCGGTAAAGGCGATGAATTGGGTAAATGCATCGGCGATGTCTTTATCGGTACGTGAGCGGATGAGCGTGAGGTAGGTGCTGGAATTGGCATCCGCCCAATCTTGCAGCTGAACTTTGGCTGCCAAATTAAAGCCACTGGTATCCAGATGGAGTGATTCATCGCTTGCCAGTTCACCATCCAGATAAATACCGCTCAAGTGTTCCAGCACATACACCTGCAGGGTATCGCCAACTTCGAGTTTTTCCTCCACAAAGAATACGTAGGCATCCAGCAATGATTCTGCACTCTCTAACGCGTGCTGGAATTGCTGCATGGCTTTGTGGGTAAAACTCAGGAAGCTCAAGCGCTCTTCACGTGAATCTTTTAGCCAGGCGGGCAGGGGAAACTCACCGAGTTCGTCGGAAAAACGCCCGTAGCTTTTGCCGCCCTTGCGAATAAATTGCGCCTTCAATTCATAGGCGAGTTCTTCCAATTTGCCATTAGTGGTGAATGGCTCACTGCGCAATTGCAGTTCAAAAGCCGTGCCGGGAGAGTGGCGATAAATTCGATGAGCAACAAGAGCGGTAATGGCCATAGCGGAATCAGGTCTATTTCAGGATTAATGAGAGCAAAGAGGAAAAAGCCGGCTATTATAGGCGCCAAAGCAATTTTGCACAGACTTGATTTGGGCCCTCTATGACTATCCAACGTTTAAACCCCACGCCGCGCTGGTCGGACGCTACTGTATTTAATGGGATAGCCCATTTTGTTGAAGTGCCTAATAACACTCAGGCGCCGATGGAGGACCAGATCGCGCAGATTTTGGCGCAGGCAGAAACTACGTTGGCTGCGATTGGCAGCGATAAGTCACAGCTGCTGTCCGCCACTATCTACATCACCGATAAAGAAAATGTGCCTGCGCTAAATACGGCCTGGGCGGATTGGTTGCCGGCGGGCTGTGCACCTTCTCGCGCCTGTATAAAAGTGGAGCTGCTTGACCCGGCTATGC